>Ga0163163_10003502_pt1 | contig 13315 bp, 9 predicted proteins | sample S65metaG_FD_119766 | JGI IMG/M metagenome (GOLD analysis project Ga0163163, IMG submission 119766) | Switchgrass rhizosphere microbial communities from Kellogg Biological Station, Michigan, USA - S6-5 metaG | ecosystem: Host-associated > Plants > Roots > Rhizosphere > Soil | place: USA: Michigan... | reverse complement strand
GATCAAAGCCTTCCTTTTCCTCACCCATTTTTATGGCGGCTTCGGCGGCCATCTCGCCTCTTCCTTCGCTGATCGCGAGCATCAAGCGTAAGAGGTTATCTTGAAAAGTCCGTGTTATGCGTCCCACCATGCCGAGATCCAGTAGTGCAATTCGATCGTCATCCGTCAGAAAAATGTTCCCCGGATGGGGATCGGCATGGAATAGACCGTCGATCAGAAATTGGTTGAGATATGCGCGGAACAACTCCTCTGCAAGCGCAGAAGCATCAATCTCGAGCAGTCGCAACGGATTCAGGGCCGTGATCTTCTTGCCCGAGATATGTTCCATCGTTAACACGCGAGTGGTAGTGAAATCGTCAATCGGCTCAGGCACGACGATGTTTTCAAACTCAGCGAGGTTTTGCCCGATGGTGTGCAGGTTGTTGGCTTCGATCGTGAAGTCGAGTTCGCGTAACAGGCTCTTTCTGAGATTGACGAGCATGTTGTCAAACTCATAGCGCCGGCCGAGTTCCGTATGCTGGTCAAGGAAGTGTGCAATCTCGCCGAGTGATTCGAGATCACCGACGATGAGATCCCGGATATCGGGCCGCTGAACCTTTACGACAACGGCACGTCCGTCTCTCATGTAGGCACGATGAACCTGCGAGAGTGAAGCTGCGGCGAGTGGAGTTGGTTCGAAATCAGCGAAGGCCTTGGATATTCGGACGCCCAGTTCGCCGGAGACGATTCGTTCGACTTCTTCATATGGGAAAGGCTCGATTTGATCCTGGAGACGGCTCAAAGCGTCCAGGTATGGTCCGGGCATCAAGTCAGCACGAGTAGAAAGTAACTGGCCCAATTTGATGAACGTTGGACCAAGCCGTTCGAGATCCTTGGCGAGATCTTCCGCCGGCGCGGTCTGTGATTCCGCTGCGATTTCGTCCGGCAGGACACTGCCTTCCAAACCTGCGGCACTGATCAAATCGGAACGCCCGTACTTGATCAGTAGCATCGCTACGTCTTTATAACGTTTGAGTCGTTCTGGTTTTAACGAGACCACCATCTGATACTTACCCACCCTACTGAGCCGAACCTGGTTTCGACCGGCTCGCCGCTGCTCGCTCGATTGCTTCTTTTAGTCCATCTGCGCTTAAGACTTTAAGTTGCACGCCATTGATAAAGATTGTGGGCGTGCTGCCGATACCGTACATCTCGCCGTCGGTTACGTCTTTATCGACTTCAGCCGCGTAAACGCCACGATCCAAGGCTGCGTCAAAACGGGCTCGGTCCAGACCCACTTCGCTGGCGTACTTTTTCAACGATGGCACATCGAGAGCTTTCTGGTTTTTGAAAAGCACAGCGATGTACTCGAAGAACTTTCCTTGTGCGTTGGCCGCATTAGCTGCCTCCGCGGCCTTGCGCGCGAATTCATGTTGATTCAATGGAAAATCGCGAACTACAAAGCGAACCTTGTTGCCAGAGGATTTTAAAACCTCGTCGAGGATCGGGTGCATGGCGGCGCAGGCGGGACACTGAAAGTCAGTGAACTCAACTATCGTGACTGGCGCGTTTGCATCACCGCGGGACGGATCGTCATCGACACTGATGTTCTGAACTGGTTGCGGTGGTTCAGTTATCAGCCAGCGAATGTTTGCATCTTTACGTAGTCTTGCTGATAAATCTTTTTCGAGGCGCTGCTGCGATTCGTTTTTGAGATAGATCGCGACCTGATTGCGCACGCTATTCAGATCGCCGGCGATGCGAGCCTTGTTTTCATTGTAGAACTTCGTAACTTCATCATCGGTTGGCGGACGCACCTTATCGGTGATCTCAGTGCGAATTATCTGTTCTGGTCCAATCTGACGGCGCCGAGCTTCTTCTAACAGCAATGTGTCGTCGACTAATTGATCTACTCGATTTTTAGCGAGTTCATAAGCCTCGAGCTTCATCTTGTAGATGATGGGTTTTAATCTTTCCATCAGAGTGTCGGCCTTAATTGGTTGTCCAGCGATCGTCGCGACGATCGAAGAAGGAGTCAGGCTCGGCGAGTTAACATCGACACCCATCACCACCGGGTTGGACTTTCGCAATCGATTCACGAGATCGTCTGCGAGTTTGTTCTCAGCTTCGTCATGAAGGTAAGCAGCGATTTGTTGATTGGCGAGAGCTGGATCCATCCCCTCAAACTGTTGGCGATTTTCATCGAGGAATTTTTTGATTTGCGCCGGGGTGGCCGCAGGTACGCGACTGCTCACTTCCGTCTCATACAAACGATGCGTGTCAATCCGACGTTTCTTCGCCTCGATGTCGAGCAGCATTGTGTTGATTTGCAGTTCAAGCACGCTCTTGCGCGCGTCTGCAATTTTGTCGTCTAGATGTTCCAGTTCCTGACGTACCGCGGGTTCGAGATCCGCTGTGGTGAAGGTCTGGTTATTTACCACCACGAGAGAGACGCGCGCTGCTGGTGGTCGAACTGGTTGCGCAGTTGGCGTGGGTTGTGAAATCGGTTGCGGCTGTGGCGGGGTCGTCACCGCGGGCTTGCGAGCTGTGTTACGTCGTTTTGTAGTCTGGCCCGGGACCGTGGCGTACAAAGTGACCATCAACAGCAACGAGGCAATCATGTAATTCATCGCTTGGCTCACGCAAATTGGATAATAGGAGAACTTAAGTTAGAGCACAACACAACTATGGCGCTGCCTCTGGAAAAGCAGCGCCATGGAGGTTGCTGAGTGTTGAAGGAGCACTCAATGGTTACGAATGATGCTACGGCGCCGGCGTTTAACCGGAGTGCGAATTGATAAGAGGTCGCTGTGTCGTCCGTTGAGAATGAAGGCAAGTCCCTGGTGAGTAACACCCAGGAGACGCGCCGCTCGTGTGACGCTACCACCCGATTCTTCGAGTGCGCGGCGGATCAAGTTGCCTTCATAGCGGAGCACTTCAGTATCTAGAGAGAAGCCTGGTTCTAACAGCACCGCTTCCGCTGATGCAGTTGTGGCATTCGCGTCAGTGACCGCAACGGAAAGAACACGTCGAGCACACTCGCCGAGACGGGACTTGATGCTGAGGTTCTGCGAATTTGAGAGCAGAGTTTCAGCGGTGCGGTAATAGTTTTGTAGTGCGTCTGATGAGAGATATTCGCTTAGTTCTTCGATAGCGGTTACGGCTGCGATGCCGCCGCGATCCGGGTTGCCAGCGTTTTGCGCAATCTCGACGGCTTGGTCCAAGGTTGTTTTAGCAACTCGGGTTTGGCTCAGTCGGGCCAACGCTTTTCCGTGCGTAGTGAGCGCTTCTGCCAGCATTGCTTGCTCGCCACCTTCCCTGAGTGAACGCACCGCTGAGCGTGCCGCTTTTTCAGCTTGATCGTATTTGCCTTCCAATATAAACGCTTGAGCTCGGCTATCTTCAGCGCCTGCCGCACCGCCGTGATCACCAACACTTAAGCTTAACGCACGCGAATGACCTAGATGTTGCTGAGCTTCAGCAAATTTTCCAATTGTCGCGAAGAGATATCCTACGTTATTCTCAACGCGTGCTTGGAATCGTTTATGTCCTGCTTGTTCAAAATGGTAGCTGGCAGCCGCGTATTCAACCAGCGCACGATCGATGTATGCCTCACGATTCTCAGAAGTGCCCAAACTTCTCAGCACCGCAGCATAAGTATTATGGAATTTACCCTTTAGAGCATCGTTTGAGCTCGAATTAAAAAGTGGGGCGGTCTCCCTGCAAATTCTTAATGCGTCACGATCTCGGGTTGCGGCCCATTCAACCAGTGCACTATTGAGGAGAGCTCTAAGGCGTTGTTCACTCTTAGATTCCGCGAGACGATCCAACACTAGACGCAATGTTACGCGTGCTTCATCAAGACCGCCTTCGCGCCAGTAGCAGATAGCCAAATCAACCTGTGCCTCCGCCACTCTCTCGGGCATCTCTAATTGCTCGAAGATTGCTGAGCTTTCACTGATTAAATCTTTAGCGACTTCCTGTGCGCCCGAAACCTGTTTAGCGCTACCCAACCATCCAGTTAGAGTTCCAGTCCTAAGAAGTAATTCCGCTTGAGCTTCTTCCCTCAGACCCTTTGTGTCCGGACGATTAAGCAGACCACTCCAAAAAGGACTCAAAGTCTCGGCAGCACGATCAAACTCGCCAGCCTCTTCCAGGGTTTGCGCAAATACACACAGAGGAATGACATCGTCAGCTACCGCTCCGTCAACGACGGATCTAAAGGTGGATGTCTGCAAATCCATGTCAGGTCTCCAGTTTTCCTGATTCGGCAAGGAACCTTGCAAGCGGTTTGATTGCCGGATATTATCACAACTAACCAATTATTCTACTTGGTTGCCACCGCCTCACCGGCTTTGACTACAACACTATTGAGGAGAAGATCAATGAAACTTGTCAAAAACTTCGTATTTGCCGTGCTGCTCGCGTCGATTCTCGCAGTTAGCACTTCCGCAGGAGAACAATCGACTCCAGGCTTCGCGGCACCAACTCCGACTCCTTCGCCGGAGGGTGTCATGGCTGCTCCTGACGACGGAATCGTTACCTGCGATCCATATGCGGCGAGTACCGAAACCTCAGATTACCTGTTTTACGAGGCGTTGGCAGCCCTTCTGTCCGTGTACTGAGAAGCGCACACCCAATACAAACCACGGTAGCTTACGCCCTGGCGTAGTCTAGTGGCTTGAGTTTTGTGTGTCCGGGCTCACCGATCACGTTTGAAAAGCTTGCTTGGGAGGCGGTGACGTGCTGCATCGTACCGCCATCCGGCCTCTGTGGCAATAGGGAACTTAACTATTTGCACAGTAAAAGCCGCATGAAGTTCAGGACTGCTCTCCCGTTTGTCGGGTGGGCGGTTCTGAAAACCTCCTTTCCTGAGCCTTTTCATCAGCCTCTACTAGCCGGCGAACGGTCCCGAGCGTATCAATATCAGCCGTAGTTTTGTCGGGTCTCAGCCTTAAGATTCGGGGAAAACGAAGCGCATAACCGCTCTTGTGGCGCTTCGACGGTTGAACCCTGTCAAACGTTACCTCAATCACAATCGTTGGTTCAACCATCCGAACTCTGCCGTGGCCAAATTCCTGCACTGTATGGTTCTTAAACCATTCAGTTAGCTCTGCCAACTCCGCGTCAGTCAAACCGGAGTAGGCCTTCCCAATATTCAAAAGCTCCTCCTCTTCCGCTGAGCGACGCACCGCAAACGTATAATCCGATAACAAGTGTCTGCGTTTGCCATGACCGACTTCCACAGAGGTGACGACAACATCGAGGGTCGCGATAGCACGTTTTAATTTGAGCCAGTCTCTTCCTCTCCGCCCTGGTTTGTACGCCGAATCGGGACTTTTGATCATCAACCCTTCGTTGCCGCGACACCGCGCCTTTTCAAACTCATCGTCCAGTAGGGCTGCTTCGTGAATTAACTTCCCACGTGACATCCGCAATGGTCCTTGATCCCGAACCAACTGGCCCAGTAGATGTCGTCGTTCGCTTAAGGGTTGGTCGATCAGCACCTTTCCGCCCGCATAAAGTAGATCATAGGCGACCAGGACCACGGGCACAGCCTGGAGCAATTGGCTGCCAACATTTTTCCGGCCCAGTCTCTTTTGCAACTCACTGAAAGGCAGGATTACTTCACCATTAGCGGGAACGATTTCCCCATCAATGATTGCATCGCTTGGCAACGCCCGCAACGGTTCGATCAACTCCGGAAACCGATGCGTGATCTCATCCATGGTCCGCGAGTAGATGGCAACCCTTCCAGCTTCGACATGCGCTTGCGCACGGATCCCGTCAAACTTGTCCTCGACCAAAAACTCTTCCGGCATGGTCCGAGCTACGTCCGTCAAATCGGCTGCCGGCGTCGCCAACATAAATTTGATCGGGTGAAAGAGTCGCATGCCAACATCGCGCAGATCACCCACGCGCGCACGCACCGCGGTTTCGCCAATATCGCCCAACAACATGTTCGCGTAAGCCACATCACCCAACGACCGCCCAAACACGCGAGCAATGGCGTCTTCGACCAAACCTTCTCTTAGACCAATACGCAGATCACCCGATAACAACTTAACGAGGTACTTCGCTTCGAGTGGTGTTGCTTTGTGCAAAACCGCTGTTAGAAGCGCCGTCTTGTTTTTTGTTCCGCGTGTCTCACTCAGTCTCGCAATGAGCGACTCAGTTTCAGCAAGCGTAATGCTAGGTTGAAAAGATCGTTTCGCTTCCTTGACAACCTCCGCAGCCAGATCACCAGGATCGCCAAGACGAACATAACGAGGATAAAGATCTTCAGGACTGAAACCAGTTGCTTCACTGAGAGCAGCACTAATAATGCTGCCGCCGACATTTGTCGTTCGAGCGTCATTTAGTGCAAACTGATGCCCAGCGAAGTAACGAGCAGCACGAGTCAGATCTGGGTCTGAGAGATTCTCCAGATAGCTACCAAGAATCGCCGTCTTCTCGAGCTTCTTCGTCGTGGCCGCAACAGCCTCTGCACACTCAGCGAACGACTGAAGAGTTCCGGCGGTCTCCCAACTATTTGTTTCGTCGTTCATCATCAGGAATCCAGAAGAGATTTTAGATTATTAATAGCAACTCTCTGAATGGCGCTCGTGCCTTCTGCTTTTTAATCATGACGCGTTACAATTCGTTGTCACCAACGCAGCCCGACTCTTTCCGGCATTCCCACTCCGGCAAGGTTTATAGCGTTTTGCAATACTACAGGAAGGTGAAAAAGACCCGTGTTCGGATTCATTCTCGAAGGCCTCGGCAGTACCGAGTTACTCTTCATCCTCGTGGTCGCTTTGATTTTCTTCGGCCCGCGAAAGCTTCCGCAGCTCGCTCGCTCAATGGGCAAGGGCCTCGCCGAGTTTCGAAAAGCCTCTGACGACTTCAAGCGCACGTGGGAGCGTGAGGTAGCGCTGGAAACCGCTCGCGCTGAAGACAACTCAATGCTCGAATCACAATCGCCGGCCACTTACGAACCGCCACAAAATCTCAACGAACCATCAGTCGAAACCCCAAACTCTGAGCTCGTTGTAGCGCGCGAGAACTCCACGGAAACAGTCTGGCAAGCACCGCCAGAAGCGGTGCCAATTCCCGCCGAGGTCGTGACCGCCGAAACAACGACAGCCGAACCCGTACCCGTACGAAAACAAGAGTGGTTTTAACCTGATCCCATGTCTGCATTTTTAAAGGCTTTATCCACAAACCGGGCGGGCGAGGAAGAACTCGGCGGGCAAATGTCCTTCCTGGAACACCTCGACGAGTTGCGCCGTCGTCTGATTCGTTCCTTCATTTTTATTTTCGTCGCAATGTCTGCGTGCTGGTTCTTTTCTGATCGCATCTACGCGTTTCTTGCAGTTCCGGTTGAACGCGCGCTCGCCGACGCACAACGCAGACAAGTCCCGATCGCAGGTCAAACCGGCACCGAAGTAATCTCAGCCATGACGTCGTTGAAGGAAAATGATACCGGACGTTATGTCTTCGCTGACGAAACAAAACTCGGAACCAGTTTGATTCCGGCAGGTGCCTCCGTAACCGCGCGCGTGCTCAAAGACGCTGAAGGTAAACTCGCCTTGTTTACGGACGAATCGCTCTTTGCCGGCAACGCAGTCATTCCTAAAGGCGTGCGGCTACCAACTGAATTAGGCGCCGCAACTGAATCGTATTCCGGCGTCAACGATAAGCTCATCGTGACCACCGCGCTCGAACCTTTCTCTCTTTACATAAAGGTTTCTCTGTACGCTGCGGTCTGCCTGTCGGTACCGTTTCTGCTGCTTCAGATCTGGGGATTCGTGTCGCCAGGTCTCTATCCACACGAACGGGCGTACGTCACCCCGTTCATCGCGCTGTCATCAATCTCGTTTGTGTTGGGCGCTGCGTTCGCTTACTACGTGATTTTCCCGCCCGCTGCGAAATACCTGCTGGGCCTTGGATCAGATTTCCGTCTCCTCCTGAAGGCAGACGATTATTTCGACTTCATTATCATCGTCATGCTGGGCATGGGCGTCGTATTCCAGATGCCGGCCATCACGTACGTTCTAGCCCGTATCGGCCTGGTTACGGCTGGTTTTATGGTCAGGATCTGGAAAACTGCTTTGGTCGTAATCCTGATCGCCGCAGCCGTTTTGTCGCCCACGAACGACATCCCGAACATGTTGCTCTTCGCGGCGCCAATGCTAGTTCTCTACATTATTTCCGTTTTAGTGGCCTGGATCTTTAACAAGCCGCGAACAACGACTTGAGACAGTCAATTTACACGCTTCTTGCGCCGTTTTGAGGCAACGAGGCCTCGGGCTCATCGCATCTTGACTGTGTTTTTACCGGATCTTAGAATCCAACGTCTCCACGGGTACGCCGTCAGCCGTCCGTAACGCAAGAATTCGTTCAGGATCACCAGGAGTTCTCAGTAATGTCCTTCCAGAAATTTGCTCTCCGTCTGGCCGTCATAACGACTTTGTTATTCTCTGCCAGCCCGGGGGCGTTTACTCAAGACCAGCAGGATCCCAGCAACAAACCACGTAACGTAAAACCAGAACTGAAGAAGGCTTACAAAGACTGGCTCGACAAAGACGTCACCTACATCATCACCGACGAAGAGCGCAAAGCATTCAAGAAACTGGCGACTGACGACGAGCGCGAACGCTTCATCGAAGAATTCTGGCGCCGCCGCGACCCGGATCCCGATACCGACGAGAACGAGTTCAAAGAGGAGTACTACGAACGGATCGCGTACGCCAATGAACACTTCAGTTCCGGCATACCGGGATGGAAAAGCGACCGCGGGCGAATCTGGATCATGTATGGCAAGCCCGACGAGCGCGAAACGCACCCGATGGGCGGTTCGTACGAACGTCCGTCATACGAAGGTGGCGGGTCAACTACCACGTATCCTTTTGAAATCTGGTTCTATCGTTATCTAGCCGGCGTCGGCTCGGGAGTTGAGATCGAATTTGTGGACCCGACCGGCAGCGGCGAATATCGCATCGCGCGAAACCCGAACGAAAAAGACGCGCTTTTGATGGTTCCCGGCGCCGGTCTCACACTCTCGGAACAATTAGGACTTTCGGACAAAGCGGATCGCATTGCAGGAGCCGGTGGCATCGGCAACTCTCAGTATCAGCGCGAGCAGGACAGCCCGTTCTCGCGGCTGCAGTTGATGGCTGACCTCAATCGTCCGCCACAGGTTAAGTTCAACGACCTGGCGACCGCAGTGAACACCGGCGTGGTCGAAGAGAACCCGCTTAACTTCGATCTTAGAATCGACTTCTTCCGCCAGTCAGATGAACGAGTGATCACGGCGTTCACCATTCAAGCTGAGAACAAGGATCTCGTTTTCTCTGATAGCGGCGGACTCCAGCAAGCGCGCATGAACATCTTTGCGCGTATCACTTCCGTCGCTGGTCGTCGCGTCGGCATCTTCGAAGATCCTGTGATCACCACGGCGACCGCTCAGGAACTCAGCGAAGCGCGCGACAGAAAATCGGCGTATCAAAAAGCGGTGCCGCTCGCTCCGGGAACTTACAAAGTCGACGTGATCGTGCGTGATGTTACTTCAGGCGCAACGGGTCTGAAGCAACTCGGTTTCACCGTACCGAAATACGATCAGGAAAAACTCTCCACTTCGACAATGATTCTCGCAGCTAAGCTCGAGGCTCTGATCGATCAACCCGCGGTGGGCCAGTTTGTGATTGGCACAACCAAAGTCATCCCGAACGTCTCGGGTATTTACAAGCGTGGCCAGCCGGTGGGCGTCTATCTGCAGGTCTATAACGCAGGCATCGATCAGACGACGTTGCGACCTTCAGTCGACGTCGAATATGCGTTGAGTAAAGACGGTAAAGAACTAGGCAAACAGTCTGAAGACTGGCGCGGCATGAGCGACTCAGGTCAACGACTGACATTGGCTCGCTTGATCGACACGCGGAACCTCGGCGCCGGTGAATACGAAATCGCAATCCGAATCCGCGACCGCGTCAGCGGACAATCGTTATCACCATCACAGAAGTTCACCGTAACGCAGTAGCTACTTACGTCTCCCCGTTTGTGCTCTTATTGAATTGACGTCACTGGTCCACCGATACCAGCGACGTTAAACTACCCGCACTTCAAGGAGACACCACATGCTGCGATCCATCGTGACTGCTCTGCTCCTCGTCTCTCTTTCAAGCCTTTCGATTTCAGCGCAACAACCAAATCCGAACCCATCGGAACAGCCACGCAAGGTCAAACGCGAAATCAAGAAGGCGTATGTCGAGTGGATCAACGACGTCGACCTAATCCTCACGCAGTCCGAGCGCGACGCCTGGAAAAAACTCGCAACCGACGAAGAGCGTGAAAAGTTCATTGAGGACTTTTGGCACAGCCGCGACCCCGATCCTGATACGGAAGAGAATGAATTCAAGGAACAGTTCTTCGAGCGCATGGCTTACGCCAACGAGCATTTTTCGTCCGGTAAACCCGGCCGTTTGACCGATCGTGGTCGCATCTACATCAAGTTCGGCAAGCCTGATGAAATCGAATCGCATCCCAGCGGCGGTTACTATCAACGACCTTCCTACGAGGGCGGTGGTTCTACTTCAACTTATCCGTTCGAGAAGTGGTTTTATAGTTACCTTCCAAACATCAACAGCGGCATCGAACTCGAATTCGTAGATCCAACTGGTTCAGGTGAATTCCGCCTGGCGCGGAATCCTGACGAGAAAGACGCGTTGATTAACATTCCCGGCGCCGGAAGCACTTTTCTCGAAATGGCGGGAGAGGAAACGCGAGCCGACCGTATCGCGAGCCTTGGTGGCTTTGGTCGCGCCAATTACACCAGAGCGCAGGATTCGCCGTTTGAAGTGATGAACCTGTTTTTCAACCTGCAGCGCGATCAACCCTTCGAGCGAAACTTCCTCAGCACCGGAACTGATACTCCCATCGTCGACGACAACGCCATAAACTTTGAAACCCAGATCAACTACTTCCGGCAATCCGACAATCGCGTCCTCGCAGTACTCACCGTTCAAACCGAAAACGAGCAACTACAGTTTGCCGACAGTGGCGGCATACAAACCGCCCGCTTGAATATTTTTGGTCACGTGACGTCTGTGGCCAACCGGCGCGTGGGAAAATTCGAAGATTCAGTCACAACTACCGCGACCACTCAGGAGTTGAGCACAACGCGCATGCGTAAATCGGCGTACGCTCACGCCTTCATACTCGATCCCGGACGATATCGAGTGGACGTGTTCGTTCGCGACATTCAATCGGGCGCGGCCGGCACAAAACACGTCGGGTTCTTAGTACCCAACTTTCCGTCGGATCGCCTGTCAGCATCGAGCATCGTGCTCGCCGCGAAACTCGAAAACATGGAAGCGGGCGCTGCGGTTGGACCATTTGTTATCGGCAAAACCAAAGTTATACCAAACCTCACCGCCACTTACCGCCGCGGTCAACCGGTCGGCGTCTATCTTCAGGTCTATAACGCCGTCACCGATCAAACGACGCTGCGTCCAGCAGCCGACGCCGAATACGTGCTACTCAAAAACGGAAAAGAGTTGAGCAAGCAGGTTGAGGACTGGCGAGAGATCAATGATGCGGGTCAACGACTGACGCTGACGCGCTTGATTGATAGTCGCTCTCTCGAACCCGGTGAGTATCAGATTCAGGTTCGCATTCGCGATCAGGTGTCGGGGCAAACTATCGCACCGACCGCAAACTTCACTATCGTGCCGTGACCGATTGCCGCATGAACTCCTCAACTTGACGCAAATACGGTTCGCCGGCCGCGCCAAATACAACGTGGCCGGCGCCCGGAACGATCAACAACTTCTTCGGCTCGTTTGCAGCCGTGAACAACAGACGTGCTTCAGTCGTCGGAATCGTGTGATCCGGATCACCATGCGCGATGAGAATTGGTGATCTGACGGTGGCGAGTTTACGGCCGGATTCGAAGCGGTTCTTACCAAGAAAGTGAAGGAACCCGGGTAACCACGGCAAAGCAGTACTCGCTACGGAACTCGCCGAACTGAATCCAGACTCGAGCACCACCGCGCCGTATTTACCGCGTGAAGCGACGTCGGCAACGACCGCGGTCCCGAGTGAGTGACCATAAAGAACAATATTTTCCGGACGCACAAACTTCTCTCTCGTCAAGAACGCCACCGCCGCATCGCCGTCAGCATACAGATCTGACTCCAGTGCCGCTTCTCCCTCGCTTCCGCCGTAACCACGATAATCGAAAAGCAGGACGTTGAATCCGTGTTTGGCGAAACGTTGGCCCATCCAGCCCACGTTCGAGATGTTGCCGCCATTTCCGTGAAAGAAAATCAGAGTTGCAACTGCGGGGCTCGCTTCAGTTTTGAAGAACCAACCATGCAAGTGAGTGCCGTCGCTTGAGCGAAACGAGATGTCTTCGGCTCCTGCCGGTGGCGAAATGTGCTGGCCTAACGTGCTAACCGGACGAAACGTTATTGCTGACTCAACCCAACGCAGGCCGTACACGAAGGCCGCGCATCCAAGCACCAGCGCAACCACCACGCCGATCAATCGTTCGCGAGTAAAAACCTGCCGCATTCGCGTTACCTGTGTATTCCCTGTCTAAATGCTAAGATTAACGTCGCATGAGCAATTTAGTTCAGTTAACCGGGCTCAGCCAGCCGGAATTGGTTTCGTTTGTGGAAACGCTGGCCGAGCCGGCCTATCGCGGTCGCCAGCTTTTCGCGGCGCTGCAAAATCGTCGGTTGCGCAGTTTTGACGAAATCACAGACTTGCCAAAGGAACTACGAACACGGCTCAAGGAAATTGCCCAAGCCGCAACTCTGAAAGTCGAGTCACAATACACTTCCACCGACGGTACGCGACGCTATCTAATGAAGACGCACGACGGTCTGCCAGTTGAAACCGTCTTCATCCCCGAAGAACGCCGCGACACGATCTGTTTTTCTTCACAATCGGGTTGCCCGTTGCAATGCACCTTCTGTCTGACGGCACAACTCGGTTTGCTCCGTTCCTTAACCGCGGGCGAAATCGTCGAACAGATCCAAATCGCGTTGAACGACGCTTACGGAGTTGGCATTAAGCCGCCGCGCGGCACAAACCTCGTGGCGATGGGCGCAGGCGAACCATTGCTCAATCTCGACGAGCTTTTGAAAGCCTTGCGAGTCATGGCAGATCCGCAAGGTCTGTACATCGTGCCGAACCGCGTCACCGTATCGACCGCCGGTGTCGTGCCTCGCATTCTGGATCTCGCCAACACCTCGGATCGCCCGCACCTGGCAATTTCGCTTGCCGCGCCTACAGATGAACTGCGCAACGAACTCATGCCTATTAACAAGCGTTGGCCACTCGACCATTT
>Ga0163163_10003501_pt1 | contig 13319 bp, 10 predicted proteins | sample S65metaG_FD_119766 | JGI IMG/M metagenome (GOLD analysis project Ga0163163, IMG submission 119766) | Switchgrass rhizosphere microbial communities from Kellogg Biological Station, Michigan, USA - S6-5 metaG | ecosystem: Host-associated > Plants > Roots > Rhizosphere > Soil | place: USA... | reverse complement strand
TGTTGGACGGTACTGCCCCCATCATTGCGTTGCTATTAGGTGGCTGAAATAAACCCATTCCGATCCCAAAAGGGACCAGCCGAAAGATCACGCCCAGCGTGCTGGTGTTTGTCCCTAGCGTACTCAAAGCTATCAGACCAAAAAAATTGACCACCGCGCCGATTGTGGAGATTGCGCGAACTCCGAATCGATCCGCTAGCCGTCCTCCCAGTGGAGCTGCGATCGCAAGGCCTAACGGTACAGGAGCGAGAAGTGCGCCTGATCGTGTGGGATCGAGCATGAGAACACGGTCGAGATAGAAAGGTACCAAAAAGGAGATAGAAGCTATGGACCAGAATGCCAAAAAACTACTAAGCGCAGCTGCACTAAAGGCCCAAGAACGAAAGATCTGAAGGTCTACCAAAGCTTGCTCGACCCGCATTTCAATTATTAAGAATCCAATTGCAAAGAGTAAGGTAGCAAGTAAGAGTGGAATAACAGCCGACACTTTCCAATCCGGCTTCGACAAAGCGCTGGTTAAGAGAAGAAATGATGTCAAACAAGCAAAAAGAGCGATTGCTCCAGCCAAATCAAAGCTCTCAGTCGCTCGCGATCTCGCCTGTCCAGGTAGTACTCTCGCAGCCAGTATCGCGGCGACTATTCCAAGTGGAACGTTGACGTAAAAGATTGAGGACCATCCGACACGATCTGTTAGAAAGCCGCCAATCAATGGGCCCGTGATGGCCGCAAAAGCCAGAACAGAGGCAAGCATACCAAAGGCCCTGCCTCTTTCCTGAGCTGGAAATGTCTCAGTAATCAAGGCAGCGCCGTTTGCTAAAAGGGCTGCCGCGCCAATTCCCTGAAAGGACCTGAACACAACCAGGGCCCAAATACTAGGTGCCGACCCGCACAAAGCTGACGATACTGTAAAAATCCCGAGGCCAAGAATATATAGTCTCTTTCTTCCATAGATATCTGCTAGCCGACCAAAAATGACAACGAGACCGGTGATCATCAGCAGATATGAAGTGACGACCCATTTAATAACACTGAGATCGGTTTGAAAGTAGCGGGTGAGAGTGGGCAGCGCGATGTTAACAATACTTGTATCTAAATAGCCGACGAATGTTCCCAGTCCTATGGCTGCAAAGCTAAGCCATTTTCGAAAAACCGGCTCGTTTTGTCTCGATAGCCGCAGTCGCAATCAGAAGTCTTCCTTTTCCATCAGTGAACCTACGGCAAGTCACCCTTTGTAATTGGTATGTTAGCGTTCAGCACGTCCTCGACATTAAAGAGGGTCAGGCTCTTTAGGAAGCTAATGAGGTCGGCTCGCTCTTGTGAAGATAGTCTGACAAATCTCTTGCGTTGGCTCAGCGCTTCTCCCCCATGACGAAGAATGGCTTCTTCAAGAGTTTTTGCGCTGCCATCGTCGAGAAAAGCTGTATATGAGCCGACGCCCCATAGTGGGCGCGTGATGAAGACTCGCTTGGATACTCCTGTCTCTTCAGTCGCATCGGTCATTTGCGGACCCATGTCATGTCGCTTTAAATCTGCGTACAGTGGAACTACAAATGGTTTACGATCAGGTACAACAAGCGGAACCTTACGTTGGCGGTCCGGATCGAGGTAACCATCGTCGATTAAGTGAGCTAGGAGTCGTCGCTCAGCCTCGAATCGGTTGTTTTTTTCCGACCAAAAAACCGTGATGTGTTCTATACGAGGGTCATGCCTGACACGCATCTCCGGGCGATGGCATTCGGCGCAACCGATTTCTCTAAATACTCGATCTCCGTTCGCGACAGCAGATGTTATTGGACCGCGACCAGGGACTGGATAGTTGACCAGATAGAATTCAAAAAGGGAGAGAGACCCTTGCGTCAGCTCGTCAGCGACGCCGTCGTTGTCGGGATCAAGGCCAACCGCAATCGGTCCGTCACAACGACCATCATCGTTCTTTTGTTTATCGGAGCACTGGAATCTGTCCTGTGATTGGATTCCAAGATGATCGAAAGCTGCGTGGCTGACGAAAGCTCTTAAATGTGAATGGGTGCCCTTCCGCCCAAACGGCCTTACGACAAGATCGGGATTGACGGATCCCCCCTGGCGGACTCCGATTCCAGTGTTGTAATTGACCCCATTCACTGTTATCAGTGCTCTCCCTTGTTCGCGGTCAGTCCTAAGGTCCTCGGTTGCTTCTATACCGAGTTGTTGAATTAGTCCCCCGCCAAACATGTCATTAGTGCGAACACGGTTACCTCCTGTGAAGATGTTTTGCTCCTTTGGTCCAAAACCAGCTGAGCCTCGAGGTGTACTGTGACAAGTCTCGCAGGCACTTGCCTCAAACTTCGATTGAGGCCAAGCTCGTGTCGCTTTCCTGTCACGCAGGCTGCATGGCAAACCGTTGCAACCGCTGTTCTTGTCGTAAGCAAAGTCGTGATGAAATATGCTCCGGCCCGTCTGTGTGGCATCTTGAGTAAACCCAAAGCGGTTAATAAGGAATTGTGCCGTGTAGCGCGTTTTGGAATCCCCTTCAGGGATGCGAGCAAGGTCACGTTCCTGCAAGTTGACCTGGGATCTTGCGGTCCACCATGTTGATCCGATCAAAGCCAAAAGCGCTAATGATAGGTACGAAGCAATGCGTAATTTCATACCACTCGACTGAGTTGCCGGTTAGCGAGAGACTAACTTTCAAACCTAAGGGAGACCGTTTTGATGCGAGTGAAAAACTCCATCGCAACTTGACCTTGTTCACGATAAGTTTCGCTGCTTGAGTTCTTTGTGCCGCCAAAGGGAGCATTTAGGGCCACACCTGTGGTTGGTTGATTCACTTTGATCATTCCCGCTTCAATCAATCGAATAAAGCGTTCAGCGCGACTCAGGCTCTGGGTGCAAATTGAGGCCGCTAGTCCGTATTCAACATCATTGGCAATTTCGATCGCCTCATCAAAATTGCGCACTTCGATAATTGAAAGTACCGGCCCAAAGATCTCTTCCTGAGCAATGCGCAAATCTGGCTTCACGCGAGCGAAGATCGTGGGCTCAATAAAGAACCCTTGATCAAAACCATTCCCGTGGAGCTTTTTGCCTCCACAGATCAGCTCTGCGCCTTCTTGCCGGCCAATTTCAATGTAATTCAAAATATTTTTTTCTTGTCCAGCATCTGCAACGGGCCCCATTTGCACGCCTTTTGTTAGGCCATTTCCAATTGAAATCTTCCTTGTTGCCTGGACAAGCTTGCTAGTGAATCGGTCTAACACTTCACTGAGAACAATCGCCCTGCTGGTCCCGGTGCAGGCCTGACCGCTCAGACCGAACGCCCCTTGAACAGTGCAGGAGACGGCCTGGTCCAGGTTAGCGTCCTCAAGAATAATGATTGGATTCTTACCACCCATCTCGAGCTGGGTTCTGCAGGTCGTGCGAGCGCGATGCTGAATGTGGTCTCCGACGTTATATGAACCGGTAAACGTGATAGCGTTAATCAGCGAGTTGGTTGTCAATTCTTCACCTACAATACTCGCGGAACCGGTAACGACGTTCATGACGTCTCCTGGTAAACCTGCTTCGATCAGAATCTCTGCTAGTTTCAAAGCTATGAGAGGCGTTAAGGAAGCGGGCTTAAAAACTACGGAATTACCAGCTGCAAGGGCGGGTGCGATTTTTCGAGCAGGGATAGCCAAAGGAAAATTCCAGGGCGTAATCACCGAAACTAACCCAACGGGAGCCTTCAGCGTGTAGAGAAACGTAGAAGGCTCGTCGGATGGTAAAGTTTCGCCGGCAACGAGGTACGCCTGGCCTGCGTAGAATCGAAAATTGGCTGCAGCTCTCTTCACTTCAGCGGTACTCTCAGCCAGTGTTTTTCCTTCTTCGCGGGTGAGAATCTCAGCAAGGTCAGTCACTCTCTCGTCGATTAGTCTCGCAGTGCGATCCAGGATCTCGGCGCGTCTGGCCGGGGACGTCTGCGCCCAGGAGGGTTGGGCTGCTCGCGCAGCTTCTATTGCCTGTCTTGTTTCTTCTAAGGTCGTTTGCTGGAAGTAGCCAAGCACGTCGGTGTTGTCAGCGGGGTTAACGCTACTAAATGTTTTGCCGCTTGAAGACTGTAACCACTTACCACCGATAAGATTTGAATATGTCTTAACTTCCCGCATAATACGTTCTCTCCAGTGGACTGGTGGTATGACTCAAATCACTATTGATGGCTGCGAAGCTCATTCTCATCCGATAAGTTTCAAAAACCGACAATGATTGGATCGGTAAGTCGCCTAATTGCCTTGATGAGGCTCATGACGACCAGACGTCCGGTTTTGGGATTTTCGGGATAAGGGATGTTTTTCAATTTAAGCGACATCTCGCCGAATTCACCACGTGCTGAGAGGTCAAAGCTGTTGTGTTTCGCGCCAGGGTCGATAAACATTCTTACGGCTGTTCTATCAAAACCGATACCAGCGAGACTCAGGGCCGCCAGAACATTTACATTCTGAGGAAAAGCAACCACAGCGTCTCGGGCTTTTCCTTCATAGAAACAGATCGCTTCGTCAGTGGCGCGTAGTGCCATACTTTCCGCAGGTGTGCCAATCCATGCGGCCACTGGCTTTCGCACCTCAAGAACGACTTCGTTGATCTCACCAACAGCCGCTGAAGATATTGCGTCCAGTCCACCCAATGCACCGGACGGCACCAACAGCTTTCGTCCCGTTTCTTTGGATGTAGCTCTTACAGAAGTGAGAAAACTTTCGTCCGCAAAGGCGCCTACACTTACGGCAAGTACATCTCGTCCGCTTCTCAGAGCGCGCTCGGCATATTGCTTTAGTGCGGCGTGTCCAGCTGCCTCGACCACAAACTGTATGTCTTTAGAGAAGAATTGATCAGGGTCCGCAGTTATTTTTTGAAGCATCCCGCTGGCATTATCAACCCGGCTTCTGTTCGGATCATGCACCAGGATGGTACTGACCTCTACTCCAGTGTGTTTCTTACTTAAAGCCGTAGCGACAGCTTTACCGATTGTTCCAAAACCAATCAATCCAATTCTCATAAGTTTCGGAGTAAAGGATCTTTTATTGGGGAGAATCTTCCACTGCAGCTTCCGCTATCTCGTGATCGAGATCAGCGGGAATGCCACCGCTAACGCCAACTGCACCGATCACCCGACCGTCGACTATGATTGGAACTCCACCCTTGCCTACAACGAAACGACCTGGCCCAAGCCCGACGATACTCGTCGCGAATAACGGTCTGGACTTCCATCGTTCCTCGAGTTCCGCTGTTGTCGTACGAAAAGCCGAAGCCGTGACCGCTTTGGCTTGAGCAATCTCAGGTGTCACCCAGAGTGCATTATCCATTCTTAAAGCGGCGGCCAGGTGTCCAGCTTCATCGACAACGACAATTGCTGCTTCGACTCCAAGACTCTGCGCTTTAAGCTTTCCTTGCTTTAAACACTTTTCTAATCGACTGACTGTGAGCGCACCCATGATCATTTTCCTTTGATTCCGAAACGAGTGCCTAATTTGATCATCTCATCGTTCGGGCGTGTCATCTTCTTTCCCGTGAACAGCATACCAATAAATGCCATTCATATGATTCCAGCGTTTTTGGGCAGCAGTACGGACGGCTTCAACCGCCTCAAGTTGAAGCTCAGGAGTATTGCAATATTTCTCGGTCATCTGAAAACCTCTGGCGCTGTGAATTTCGTCTGCCGCCACGTGACCACGGAAAAATCGGATCTCTCGATCCGCAGGATTCCAACCATAATTGTTATGAAGGCTAGGGATTACGCGCGTGTAGATTTGAGGTGGCTGCGACTCAAGGCCAATCATCAAACCAGCACAAGAAACTTGCCAGGGGCTTTGATAGACCAGGCGCCATCCCCAATCTTTAAGTGCCTGGGTCCAGGGAAGAACTTTGGCATTCGTCACCTCATCACGGGATAGCCCACAAGCCGCCGCATAATCCACCAACATTTCGAGGTGGCGATCGTTCGGATCCTCTTCCTCTTTCAGATTTTCGAGGATGCTATCTTTGACCTCCTTCACGGGACAGTGAGCCCAGATAAAAGCAAGCCAATTAAGATAGTCAGTGACAAAGTGATAATGCTGGACCACATAAACCGCAGATTGACGTTTGGTAAGTTTGCCCTGCTCCCATATGTCGATGAAAGGATGATCCTTGCTGTGTCTTTCATCCCTGGCAGCCTTTAAAGCGTCAAGAAATGAAAATGCTTTTACCATAGCTTCTCCCTACAAATTTGATTGAATCTAAGAACAACTTTGTTCTATGGGCCTCAGGTATTTTCTAATGGGCGCACACGGAGACTCGTACATCACGGCGAGACACAACCAGTTGCAACTCACTTGTAGTACTTCTTACTCCTGTCGATTGCTTCGCCATAAGCCCGTCTCGCCTCTTTTTTCATGTAGGTTTCTGGATCAGCTGCATAGTCTTTCTCATAGTCACCAGGCGTATTGATTCCGGGTATTGCGGGTATCCAGTCTTCGCGTAGCAATTCGTCAGGATTGCCATACTTTGCGGCCACCTGTCTGACCTCCGGATCGTCCAGAGCGGTAAGGTGTCCTTTGTCTATGATTTTTACTTCCCGACCATCCTTGAGCTTGCATGTAAAAGTTGCGAAATATAGATGTGCGTGGAAATGATAGAACGGCAAGTTTCTCTTTAGAGCCCAGACTAAATCCAGCGATTGACCAATCCCGAGGTGCATGACGCCGGCGCGGTCACGTTCAGAGACAAACGACGATCGCACTGTGGACGATTCGAATACGTTGAATGGGCGGATGACCTTGGGATGAGTGCCGATCGCTGCTTCGATAAAATAATCGATCCCCGGCCCCGGATAGTGTGGATATTGGACGTCTTTGTTCTTCTCGATGAACTGTCGCCACAGTTCACCGAACTCACCGCCCCCTTCGATTTTGGTCACCTTGCTATGTTCAAGATACATCTTCATGTGGGGGTATGGACCAAGGTGGTCCGCCGTCCCTGCAACGACACCATGAACGTCCGACTTGGGTAGTACTATGCCGAATGGATATCCGGTGAGATGTCCAGAGATGATTGGATCCTTCAAAGCTCCGCCATGGTAGAGATGTGTGCCAAAGCCCTCTGTTTGATAGCCCGGATAGTTTCCATCCATAATCTGCCAGTATTCAGGAAACCAGGTATAGCTCAGATCAGTACCTTCTGGATCGGTGATTCGAACCTGATCGGTTTGCCGTAAGACCTTCCATGAAACACGGTCGATAGCTTCTATGATTTCCTCTGGATACATTACGGCGGCGCTGGCGAGTTGCTCTCGAGTGGGCCAATCCATGGAAAAGCTGTAGTACTTCAACGTGCAATTGTTATTAGCCCAAAATGTTTGACCGATTACTTTGTCGTAGCCTTGCTTTTTGGCTACCTCCTCAGTCCACTCAGGGCCTCCGAGCATCCACGCAGCAGGCTTGCTGTTAACGAGGACCTTCATTGCATCAGCGGTCCGGAAGAGTCCTCTTTTTCCTTGCTCTTGGACGACATCGACCTGGCATTTCATCTCAGCTCTTAACACCCGCATAAAAGCCTCAATTACCAGTGGATCCACGTCACTATCGGTAACAAACAGAAGTTTCTCTCCGCCTTTAATTCCATAACCGGGCCGTTGGTCCCCTGTATAAGGCATGGGTCGACTCACGATATGCCTTACATACGGAAGTAATTGTTCGACGCTGGTGATATCGAGAATCTTGGCGTATCGCGGAGCGGGGTAATCTAATTTTTGGGATGGTGTCGACTTACTGGAAACGCGTGGAGACGGCGCGACTAAAAAAATAGCAATGAAGAGTGCTGAAAGCAGAATTAGATTGCGAGCCTTTCCAAACATCCGAGTTTTCCTTTCTCGAGTATTGAAAATCACCAGGAGTGTCCTGAAGGTGAGAGCGAGCGAGTAAAGCTGAAAACTCTTGTAGCTCTCATCTGAAGGTGGATGCGGACACCGAATCAGACGGCGCGTCCGTTACCGGAAATCCGTAAAATTTTTGAACTGTTTGACTTACGATTAAGATCCAGTATAATTTGACTGATTAGTCAGTCAGAAGATATAGAAGAAGCTTTATCTTGTCAAGTATTTGGAAAACTGCTGAAGCCATTTTAAGAGCGGACAGCAGCGCAACACTTTCGTTCTCATCTAAATAATTCAGGTACTTAAGCTGTTCAGCGGAGAAGTGTCAGCGCACCGCGTGTCATACAAAGGCAGGCCGTCTTAGAGCGCCGCAGACGAAAGTCCGGAGTTTGAACTTATCAAGCAGTGAACAACTCAGATGAGAGATCTTCCTGCCAAAGAGAGAACGATCGGTCGCGTACTGGATGATCAAGCTGCGACTCTGGGCGATCGCGAGTTTCTCAACTTCAAAGGCCAATTGAGTGTGTCGTATCGGCAACTCAACGAGAATGCTAATCGATACGCGAATGCGTTTTTGGAGAAGGGAATTACCAAACAGGCGAAGGTGGCAATCATGCTGCCGAATTGTCCTGAATATCTCTATTGCTGGTTTGGTCTAGCGAAGATTGGCGCGGTAATTGTTCCGGTAAACACCGCTCAAAAAGGAGAATTACTCCAGTACATAATTGACAGGTCTGACGCCGAGGCCGTTGTGACCGATGATCTTTTCCTTACTCGAATACGCGAGATTGAAACCCAGCTTCCAAAAGTGAAGGCAATTTTCGTACTTGGAAACACCCAAAGAACGATGGCGGGTGAAATCGCAGTGAGTCCCCTCAGTGATTTTAAAGAGGCTTTAGCCACCCCGCCGATCGACTTCCATATCAAACATTCTGACCCTCTTTCAATCTTGTTTACAAGTGGGACCACTGGACCATCAAAGGGAGTGGTGATGTCTCATCACTACTATTATCACGCGGCTAAGGCGATTAGTGCCGGGATGTTAGTCACTTCTAACGATGTACTTTATACCTGCCTACCGCTTTTTCACGTTAATGCTCAGGTCTGCACGATACTAGCAGCCATCATGAACGATGCCCGTGTCGGAATGTACGAGCACTTTAGTGCGAGTACATTCTGGGAAGAAATACGCAGCTCAGGGGCGACAGTATTTCTCGCATTGGGCGCGATGGGAAACATCCTCCATAAAGCACCGCCACACCCAGATGACAAGAACAACAAGGTGCGGTTGGCGATGGTCGTTCCGCCACCTGAAGATCTCGATGACTTTGAGGAACGGTTCAATCTACGCGTTGTTTTTGAGACCTTTGGTATGACCGAAGGAATAGTAGCCTCGCCTGGACTTTCAGAACCACGCCGATTGGGTTGTTGCGGGAAACCTAATCAGGACGCTCAGGTCCGAATAGTAGACGATGACGATCTGGAGCTTGGACCAACAAACGTGGGAGAGATCGTAATGCGCCCGCGGGATCCATACACCATGATGTCCGGTTACTACAAAATGCCTGCGGAGACACTTGAGGTTTTCCGCAATCTATGGTTCCACACCGGAGACCTGGGATATATGGATGCGGATGGGTACTTATATTTTGTGGGACGCAAGAAGGAAGCAATACGGCGGAGAGGCGAGAATATTTCAGCCTTTGAGGTCGAAAAAATAGTTAATCAACATCCCAGCGTCCTTGAATCGGCGGCTATTGCAGTTCCATCCGAGTTAAGTGAAGACGACGTCAAGTTAGTGGTGGTATTGCGAGAGGGAGAGCACCTAAAGCCAGAAGACCTGATCGGATTCTGTGAAACGCGGATGGCGTATTTTATGGTACCGCGCTACGTAGAGTTTCGTACGTCTCTTCCAAAGACTCCAACCCAACGCATCGAAAAATATAAGCTGCAGATAGAAGGTAATAACCCCGATACGTGGGATCGGGAAAAAGCGGGCTACCGGCTCAGCAGGAGCTAGTTCACGACAACCTACTTGCTGTTGTGCGTGTTCGAGCGCTAATCGTCAACGGTCTTCCACCCCTTGCAGAATTCTTTTATGCAATTGACAGCAGCTCACTGGATCTATGCGGCGTTCGTACTGATTGTTGTCATCACTATGGCGAAGCGCCGTGATGCACTCATCCCGTGCATCGTCGGGATTTTCTTGATCGGATGGAGTGTCACCGGAAACGCACTTGGTGCAATCGAGACAGTCTTCAAGTCGTCAGCAGTAGCAGCGCGCGAGTTGCTGGACATAATTTTGGTTATATCGATGATTGGTGGTCTTGCCGCAACTCTTGAGGACATTGGAGCGGAGAGATTGATGCTCGAGCCTGCTCGAAGGTTCATGCGATCTCCTCAGGTGGCGTTTTGGATTATCGGTCTCGTTATGCTTGTTGCATCTTATTTCCTTTGGCCCACACCGGCAGTTGCGCTGATTGGCGCTGTGCTAGTGCCCGCCGCTGAACATGTGAAACTGCCCGCCATTTCAGCTGCGGTGGCGATGAATATCTTTGGTCACGGCATTGCACTCTCAACTGATTACGTGATCCAGGGTGCGCCCGGAATCAGTGCTAAGGCCGCGAATGTCCCTATGGAATCACTCATCAAGGGTCAGTTTCCTCTGATCATTACGATGACTTTGGTAACTGTCACGGTCGCGTTCTTGATTGCAAGAAGAGACATAGCTCGAGCGGCACAAACAAATGAAGAAGAGCAAGACCTCATGAGAACCATTTCCCTAAGCGAGAATGTTTCCGATAGTACCGCTCCTTCTCTGGATGATCAGAAGTTGCCAGGAACTGGAGTTGCAACGATAGCTGCCATAACTGTTCCCCTGGCGTATCTGTTGGTTGTTTTAATTCTGATAGCTTTTCGCCTACGCGGCGGGGAGGCAACACCAGTGATAGGAGGGGTGACGCTTCTGCTCACAGCGGTCTTCACTCTATTGGCCCACGGAGTAGATAGTCTTGATTTGATCACTGACCACTTAATAAAGGGGTTTAGCTTCGCCATGAAGATTTTCACCCCTGTTATTATTATGGCTTCATTCTTCTACCTGGGCTCTCCCGAGATCGCTCGACAAGTTTTCGGAGAAAATGCGCGCGGTCTACTCTTTGACCTGGCCAACTCACTCTCGGGTCTATTGCCGCTAAATCGGATGACTGTGGGGTTTCTGGAATCCTTGATAGGCGGATTTGTTGGATTGAGTGGATCCGGCTTTAGCGGTCTACCGTTAACGGGAACACTAGCGGGTGCATTCGCGTCTGCTACTCATTTAAGAACCGAAACGATTGCCGCCCTCGGCCAAATCGTCACTGTTTGGGTCGGCGGCGGCTGCATTATTCCCTGGGCGGTAGTACCGGTAGCTGCTGTTTGTCGTGTCTCACCACGCGAGTTAGCGATGAAGAACTTCGTCCCAGTGATTCTCGGATTTATTGCTACTACGATCGTCGCAATTATTCTTATGTAGATTATTTGAGTCGACAAACAATTCCTCACGAGACGCTATTCCGCAAAGTTCGTCTTTCTTTGTTCGCTGGAAACAGAATCGGAAACAAACAAGGAGAATGCGCATGTCATGGCCGGTACGTTATAGATTAGTTAGTCTCCTGACAGTTGGTAGCATGATCAATTTTATTGACAGGGTGAACATCTCTGTCGCAGCTCCGGTGATCATGCCCGCGCTTGGTTATGACGAAGCAAAGTTTGGCCTCATCTTTTCTGCGTTTCTGGCCGGTTACACTCTGTTCCAATTCCCAGGTGGCGCAATTGCTGACCGCTGGAGTCCGAAAAAAGTAGTAGCACTATCATGCCTCGGATTCTCCGTGTTCACGGCGCTGACTCCGTTGGGGGGGTTGGCGTTTCTGTTGATGTTAGCTATTCGCTTCTGCGTGGGACTGTTTGAGTCAGTCAGTTTTCCAGCTTATGCTTCGATCAATGCGCGTTGGATTCCTCGTCGAGAGTACAGTCGAGCACAGACGATTAGTCTTTCAGGCTCCTATCTGGGCCAGGTTATCGCATACCCGCTAACGACCTGGCTGGTGTTAAGTCTCTCATGGCGCTGGAGCTTTTACTTGAATGCTTTGCTGGGCGTGCTTTGGGTCATAGTCTGGTATTCATTTGCCGCTGACCATCCTCACAAACATCCCAAAATTACTAAAGAGGAATTGGCAGACATCGAGCAAAACCGAGCAGCTGGCGCGAGTGCGCCGATTTCACCCTGGGTCGTGTTGAAGTCACCGCAAGTTTTGTTTCTATCGGCCTCTTACCTCTTTCTATTGTATGGCGTCTGGATGCTCATTCTTTGGCTTCCGACGTATTTGGTTAAAGGGCGAGGCTTCTCGGTCCGACAGATGGGTTGGATTGGAATGATCCCGACCATCATGAGCTTTGCCGGATTGGTCAGCGGTGGCATGCTCTCAGACCTCTTGCTGAGACGCGGTTTTAGTACTCGTTTTGCTCGAGCCCAGGGACCAGCTCTTTGCATTATTTTTGGCGTGCCTTTTCTTGTGGCCGCAGTATTAGTGTCATCATCAACTGTCTCAGTCGCCTGCTTTGCGATCTATCTATTTGCGATCACGCTGTCGACAGGAGGTTTTTGGTCGGTTCCGCTGGAGCTCAATCCTAAACTGGTTGGTGCTATTTCCGGGGTAATGACGTGTGCCGGCAATCTTGGAGGAGTTTTTGGACCACTGAGTGCGGGCTATCTTTATCGATCATCTGGCAGTTGGGCGTTGCCCTTTTTGGTCGCGGCGGGATTTGCAGCAGTGGCCTTTCTTATCTTCTTTTTTCTCGTTGTGCCTGAACCGTTCCTAAGTGAATCGGTTATTCGCGAACCAAACGCCGAGAAGAAAGCCGCTTAAGCCTGGGAACTTAATCACTTTTCTTCATGCGCCTTATCCCCGTGCTACTCATGCTCTGCGTCGCTTTTGTGGCGGGCGCCATCAACTCGATTGCAGGTGGTGGAACCCTTCTGACATTTCCCCTACTAATCTGGTTGGGTCTGGATCCTAAACTTGCAAACGGTACCAGCACCGTAAGCTTTGTGGCCTGGTCTATTTGGTGGCTTGTACGGATACCGTAAAGAGCGAATTTAGCGAGGCTAAGCGCAACGTGAACTCGAAGAGGAATATCTTTCGGGTGGTGAAGCAGCCCTGTTCTCCGACGACTTGACCTTCGAAGATTTGGTAACTCATTGCCAAGAGACAAAGTATTGCAAGGCTGAGTATGACGATGCTGGCAACAAGCTCTTTGGAGTCAGGGTATGCGTTCTTGGACCAGGATAAAAACTGGCGAAGTCAGTTTAGCTTAGACGGGCGTAATGCGGGGGGTGAGGTCAGGAAAATTGTCTTGGATGTATGCCGAGCTTCTTCATACGAGAGAGCAGGGTGGTGCGGTTTAGGCCCAGTCGTAC
>Ga0163163_10003500_pt1 | contig 13325 bp, 11 predicted proteins | sample S65metaG_FD_119766 | JGI IMG/M metagenome (GOLD analysis project Ga0163163, IMG submission 119766) | Switchgrass rhizosphere microbial communities from Kellogg Biological Station, Michigan, USA - S6-5 metaG | ecosystem: Host-associated > Plants > Roots > Rhizosphere > Soil | place: USA... | reverse complement strand
GAGGCGATAGGCTTCCTTGACCTGGCCGAGGATCTGAGGCTCTCCGACCATCATGGAATCCAGACTCGATGTGACCCGGAAGACATGGCGAATCGCTTCGGCATTCTGCAAAGAATACAGATGTTCGGAAACCGCATCGGCGCCGATGCGGTGGTATTCGTAAAGAAATTGCCGGATCAGTTCGTCACTCGGGCCTTCCGTCACGATTTCCACGCGATTGCACGTGGATAAAATCATCGCTTCTCCCACCTTCGCACGTTCCATCAGGGCTTCCAGTGCCGATCGCATCTTCTCGGACGGAAAGGCGAGTCGTTCCCGGATTTCGACAGGTGCTGTTTTATGACTGACGCCGATTAACGCGAGTTGCATTATTGAGTGAAGGTATGGAATCCGCTGAAATAAGTTGATCCCACAAAGGTGACAAGCACGCTGACGAAACCGGCGATCGCCAGGTACGCCGCCTTTTTGCCTCTCCATCCCGCGATAAGCCGGTAATGAATCAGCAGCAGGTAAATCAACCAGGTCAAAAACGACAGCAGAATCTTTGTATCGAATTCCCACTGGGGACCCCAGTTGGCTTTATGCGCCCAGAGCACTCCGGAAATCATCCCGAGAGTCATCAGAGGAAACCCAATGGCCAACGACCTGTAGGCCAGGTCATCACAGACTTCCAGCGAAGGGAAACGGTGATACAGCATTCGCGGGCTCTTCGATTTCAACTCACGCTCCTGGACCAGATACAGGATCGCCGCAGAGAACGCGATAAATAGCGCAACGTATCCCAGGATGACCAGGGGGATGTGAATGTAAAGCCAGTGGCTCATCAAAACCGCGGGTATGGCGTCGGACTGGTCGTATCCCACGTTGGCCATGAACGTCATGAGAAAGATCATCGGAAATGCGAAAACTCCCAGAGAGGGGATTCGATATTTCAAATAGACAATAAAAAAGACGGGCACGGCAAGAGCCGCAAAAAATGAAAAACTTTCATCGAGCCGCGTTACTGGAAACGACTCGAGTTCGTACGCTTTATAGCCTATGGCTGTTGCCTGAAAGACGAAACCTGCAGCCATGGCTGCCGCGGCAGGCCAAAAAAAGGTTTCCTTTTTTCGAAGTACAGTCAGTACGGAATGCATGAGACCGAGGAAATACAAGCCCAGTGCGAGTCTCAGCAACGTCAGCATGCGCGAAATTATAGCATAGGGAGAAGGGGCAGGTTTGGGGACAGGATCCCTCTCCCGAAGGGAGAGGGTGGTCCGAAGGACCGGGTGAGGGGTGAATTAATGCACCCCTCACCCGGCCTTTCAGGCCACCCTCTCCCTTCGGGAGAGGGATCCCGATGCCAAACTTACGCTTCCCCCGCGTGCTACGATACCAATCGGTATGAGTACACCGCTGTACATCGGTATCGTCGAATTTATCGTGCTCCTGCTTTCGCTGAGCGTGCACGAATCGGCCCATGCCTGGACCGCAAACACACTCGGAGATCCGACGGCGAAATTCCTTGGGCGCGTATCTCTGAACCCCGTCGTTCACATTGACCCGATCGGAACGCTTCTGCTTCCATTGATCGGCATCTTCTATTCCGGATTTCTTTTTGGATGGGCGAAGCCAGTGCCCGTCAGCGTGAATCGTCTCGGCAATCCCAGGCGGGATTACATGCTTGTTTCGGCCGCCGGGCCTGTCAGCAATTTCATTCTTGCTGCGCTGTCATTTGTGGTGTTGATGCTTCTCAAAGCCTCGTCACCCGATTCCGCCGAGGTCGTCCGAAACATTGCTTCGGGATATTTGCCGGAGGGCGGCAGGATTATCGTGCCTCTGGTGATGGTGGCGTTCTATGGAATCCTCATCAACGTGGTGCTCGGTGTATTCAATCTCATCCCCATTGCGCCACTCGACGGCTCCGGAATTCTCTCGGGTATTTTGCCTGGACCGGTACAGGGATTCCTCCACTCCATCCAGAGTTATGGGATGCTGATCATCATGGCGCTCGTCCTTCTGGGCATACCATCCTATTTCTACGAACCGGTAATCTACGTCCTCCGTTCCTTCCTGATTGCGTAAACGTATATGGCTAAACCGAGAATCTTAAGCGGCATGCGGCCTACGGGCCGTCTCCATCTGGGTCATCTGGTCGGTGCTCTGGAAAACTGGGTTCGTCTTCAGGACGAATATGAAGGCTATTATTCCATCGTCGACTGGCACGCCCTGACGACCAACTATGAGTCAACCGGTGAAATCCGCGCTTTCATCATCGACAATGCGCTGGACTACCTCGCCAGTGGACTGGATCCGAATCGCTCGACGATTTTCGTCCAGTCCCAGGTGGTGGAACATGCCGAACTCCACCTGCTGTTGTCGATGATCACGCCGCTGGGCTGGCTCGAACGCGTTCCCACGTACAAGGAACTCATGAATGAGCTGGCCGGCCGTGACCTGCACACATACGGGTTCCTCGGCTACCCGCTGCTTCAGTCCGCGGACATCCTGGTATATCGAGCGAATGCGGTACCGGTTGGAGAAGATCAGGTATCTCACATCGAACTGACCCGGGAAATTGCGAGGCGCTTCAACCACATCTACGGTCCGGTATTCCCCGAGCCGCAGGCATTGCTGACTAAAGTCCCGAAGCTGCCCGGCACGGATGGACGCAAGATGAGCAAGAGCTACGGCAATGCCATCGCATTGACGGAGCAACCGGAGACCATGAAGCAGACCTTACGGAACATGGTCACCGATCCGGCCCGCAAGCGAAGAACCGATCCGGGTAACCCGGATGTCTGTCCGGTGGGCGATTACCATAAAGTGTTTTCCGATAAAAATAGAATGGCTGAGGTGGACCAAGGTTGTCGCTCTGCAGGAATAGGCTGCATCGAATGCAAAATGTGGCTTTTTGATAGCCTTCAGAAGAAAGTCGGTCCGATCTATGAACGCCGACAGGAACTGGAGACCCGGAAGGGTGACGTCTCGGCAATTCTTGAAGACGGGGCTAAAAAAGCGAAGGTCGCGGCGCGGGAAACCATGGGTCTTGTGCGGGAGGCCATGAAGATTTGAAATGACTGAAGAACTAAAAATCACGTTGCCGTTATATGAGGGGCCGCTCGACCTTCTGCTGGACATGATCCGGAAACAGAAGCTCGATATTTATGACATTCCGATTGCGACGGTCACGAAGCAGTATCTCGAGTATCTGCACCTTATTCAGGATATGGACGTGGATTTGGCTTCGGAATTCCTTGTGATTGCGGCGCAGTTGATCTACATCAAATCGCGCATGCTGCTGCCTCCGGATCCGGATGCCGTGGACGAGGATGCGGAAGATCCCAGAGCGGAACTCGTGCGGCGGCTGCTGGAGTACGAGAAATTCAAGAATGCCGCGCAGATGCTTTATCAGCGCGAAATGGTGGAGAACGCGTCCTGGAACAATGCGGGCGTGGTTCCGTTTGCCGAAGATGAAGTGGAAAGCCAGGTCACCGTCGGGCTGTTCGATTTGTTGACGGCGTTTCGGGACATCATTGAGCGAGCGAAGCAGCGGCCGTTGATGCAGGTCGACAGGGAAGAATTCTCCATCGAGCAGATGATGGGATATCTTTTCGATCAGATCAACACGCGAGGCCCCGTTACCCTAAACGAAATTCTGCCGGAGATTTTTACGAGAAGAGGTTTGATCGTGGCTTTCCTCGCGCTGCTGGAGCTGACCAGGCTCAAGGCAATTTTCCTGAGCCAGGAGGTTGCGTGCGGCGAAATTACAATCCAGGCCAATCCAAATTATGAGCTATCCAAATCTTTCAGCCCTTCTTGAGGCCATTATCTATCTGGCCAAAGAGCCGGTAAGCATTGACGCCATCCACAAGGCTCTGCCTGAGGTGGATCGCGAAACCGTCGAGCGGACGATCGCGCTGCTTATCGAAAAGTATCAGATGGAGAATCACGGCATCGAAATCCGCGAAGTGGCCGACGGCCTGAGATTTTCCACCAAACCGGAACACCACGAAGTCCTGAAGAAGTTTCTTCAAAGCCAGCATCCTCCCACGCGCCTGTCACTGGCGGCACTGGAAACGCTGGCCGTGATTGCATACAAGCAACCGGTCACTGTGCCGGAGATACAGGAGATTCGCGGTGTTCAGGCCAGCGGAGTGATCAAGACGCTGCTCGACAAGAAACTCGTTTCGGCGGGCGGGCGCAAGGAAGTGTTGGGACGCCCCATTCTGTATAAGACCACAAAAGAATTCCTGATTCACTTCGGCCTGAAGGATATCGGCGAGCTTCCCAGCATGGAAGAATTCGAAGAACTTATCCGGAATGAGGCCTCCTCCGAAGACTCCGCCCAGGTGGAACTTCCGCTCGAAGAAGTCCAGTAGCGTACACTGTCCTCATGCAGGAACGACTACAGAAGATCCTGGCCCATGCCGGCGTCGCGTCTCGTCGCAAGGCGGAGGAGATGATTCTTCAGGGACGCGTATCCGTGAATGGCTCGCTCGTCACCGAACTCGGCGCCAAGGCGGATCCGGAACACGACGTCATCAAAGCCGACGGTAAGAAGATCCGAATTCCGACTCGGTTTGTCTATGTGCTGCTTCACAAGCCGAAGAACGTGATGTCCACGTCCAACGACCCGCAGCAGCGCCCGACGGTCATGGAATACGTTGCGAAGGTGAAGGAGCGGGTCTATCCGGTAGGCCGTCTCGACTTCGCTTCAGAAGGCCTCATCATTCTCACCAACGACGGCGATTTTACGGACCACATGACGAAGGCTGGCGTTATTCCAAAGGTTTACCACGTCAAGCTGGCCAGCGATCCTGCCGAACGCGACATGGATCGGTTGCGTCGCGGAATCTATCTGGATAATGAGCGGCTCGCCCCGTGTGAAATTAAGCAGATCAAGTCGGGACCGAAGCCCTGGTATGAGGTGACGCTTCATCAGGGGCGGAATCAACAGATCCGCCGGATGTTTCAGGTCATGGGTTCACCGGTAGACAAACTGCGGCGCGTGAAAATTGGTGCGCTCGAAGATAAAAAACTGCATCCGGGAGAATGGCGGTTCTTGTCGGAAAGTGAAGTTCAGTCGTTTCAGGACCAGTTCGCGAAGAAGAAAGCTCCGAAGAGACTCGCCGCACATACAAAATGACAACGAAGGAAATACTTCAGAAATATAAAAAGATTGCGGTCGTTGGCCTTTCGTCGGATCCCGGTCGTGCGAGTTACGGTGTTTCCCGTTACATGCAGAATTCGGGTTATGAGATTACGCCGGTCAATCCGAACGAAGTGAAAGTTCTCGGCGAGAAGGCCTACGCCAGTCTCGAAGAAGTCCCCGCCCCCATCGAGATCGTCAATATTTTCCGTCGGCCGGAGTTCGTGCCGGATGTTGTGGACGCTGCGATCCGCCGCCAGGCCAAAGTCATTTGGATGCAGCTGGGAGTCGCTCATGAAGAGGCTGCACAACGTGCTCGCGCGGCAGGAATGGAAGTGGTAATGGAACTCTGCATACTCCAGGAACACATGAAGTATTTTGGATTTGGACGGAAAGTATAGGCAGGACTTTTCCCCTCCGCCACCCTGCGACGGAAGCAAGAGCGTGATGAGACCAGCCGCATGCTTCCAGCGCTGCCGAAAAGGTCCGGAATTGATTTCCAGATAGTTCGCGACTTCATCGATTGAGGCGATTACCCGTTGTCACGACTGTTTTCCTGTGGACCAGGTGGATTACTCCGGAACTTGTCGCGCTGCAAGGAATTCAAAGATCGACTTCTTGAAAACCGGCCAGGCTTCTTCATGCTCGAGTATGAGGTGATTGCGGCTTTCGAGCGGTACAAAGCGGGCCATCGGAATAGCGGACGCCAGGGAACGTCCTTCCTCGAACGGTACCATGGCATCGTGCCGGCTGTGCAGCACCAGGGTGGGAGAAATCACTCCTGGCAGCAGATGTGTTACGTCGATGCGCCCAGTAGCCTCAAGAAAACGCAGAGCATTTTCCGGTGTTGCGGTGATCCGTTGTAATTCATTAAACGAATGCCGTTGCAGTTCCGATGCATCGGGAATCAGCAACGATGTGAATACCTGCCGGAATGCCGGATTGTCTCGTCCCCAGCCGCGTTCTGTCAGTCGAGCCAACGCTTCGCGCTGCTCGATCTCCTCCGGCGCGCGCCTTAACGCACCTTTCGCATAGCCGCCATGAAGTATCAATCGACTCACGCGCTCGGGATGGCGGGCGGCAAAAGCAATCGAAAGCGCGCAACCCTGAGAGATTCCGAGCAATGCAAACCGCTTCAGACCGGCCGCATCGGCTACGGCTTCGAGATCTCCCAGAAATGCATCAAATGAAATGTCGTCAACCTTCCAATCGGATAGTCCGTTTCCCCTTTGGTCGTACCGAATGACGTGGTAATTGCGCGCCAGAGCTTCCAACAAGGGTTGCCAGACCGGACTCGTCCAGTCGGACTCCAGGTGACTCAGCCAGTTTGAAGCCTTCAGGATCGGCTCTCCTGTTCCAGCGCTTGCATACGCGATGCGCACTCCATCCGGTGCCTTGCAGAAACGGATTTCCTGGGCGATCGAATGTGAGGCAAAGTGTGCATGCTTCATTTCCACTGTTGTCCGGGATTCCGCCAGAAAACTCGTTAGTGCGGCCCGCGCTTTCACATCGTCGGGGTCCAGCTCCACCAGCGCCTTCGCATACGACACGGCAGTCTCAGGTTCATGGGAGTATCGATGCGCCAATTCCCAAAGTATTTTTCGGTGGATGTTTCGGGATTCATCCTGCTCCGTGACTTTCCAGGCTTCAAACTCTCGGAACTCCGGTAAGTCCAGCCCTTCTGCAAATGCACCTCGGAATGCGCCGAGCAGTTTCTTCAACTCTTCCATCGTGCATGACTGCACGTCTTTGTTTAGCGCGGATTTCACTTCCAATAGATCCACACTAATCCCCCTCAGGTCGATCGTTACCGTATCTCGATCTGCCCGGATCCGAGGCCGTCCCGGCGATTTGAAGACTTGCCTCAATTGGGTCAGACACCAGCGCAGCGCCGCCCTTGGATCGTCGGCAACGTCCCAGAATAAGGAACACAGATGATCACGCCGCTGTACTTTGCCGGTAACGAGGAGGTAAACAAGAAGTGCGCGTGCTTTGCGGGATCGCGGCAAGGGGACCATCCGCCCCTGTTGTTCGACCGAGAGGGGGCCAAGGACCCGGACCTGTAGAGGCCTGGGCGCATCTGCATGCTCATTGGCTGCTGAAACTGTCCTCATTGGTCTTCCTGTTCGCGTCTAGTCCTGGACTCCCTCGGGTCATGCCAAGTTTATCCGGATATTCAAACGGTCGTTCTAACGTTCAGTCAACCGTGCAGCATGCATCCTCTCATCAATCGGCCGACAAAGAGGAGGAAGAGCATGACACCAGACCAATACAAAACGGAACTTCACACGATTCGCGGTGGCAACGGAATACGTTTGAACGTTGAAACTGCCGGCAGACCGGACCGGAAGCCCATACTGTTTATCCACGGCTTCTCTCAGTCCCGGCTCGTGTGGAGGAAGCAGCTGGAATCGGAGCTTGCCGAACAATTTTTTCTGGTAGCAATGGACCTCCGTGGGCACGGACTTTCGGAAAAACCCAGGGACTCGTACGGAAACGCGAAAGAGTGGGCGGATGATCTTAACAATGTCATTACGGCTCTCAATCTCAGACGACCGCTACTGGTGGGGTGGTCTTACGCCGGCATTGTCATTTCGGACTACATAGAGCACTACGGAGAAGACGGGATTGCCGGTACAAACTGGGTGGGGGCAGTTTCGCGACTGGGAGCTCCACTGGTTGATTCCGGGTTTCTTGGCGCGGATTTCCTATCTTGCGTCCCCGGTTTTTTTTCGGAGAACATCACCGACAGTGCGCCGGTCCTCGAGCGTTTCGTTCGACTATGTGTAAACGGTGAGCTCGAGATGGAAGAATTTTATTTGTTGTTGGGATGCACTGTCGTCGTTCCACCATACGTTCGCTCGTCCCTGCTTGCGCGTGAGGTCAACAATGACGCAGTAATTACCGGAATGAGAAAACCGGCTCTGATCACCTGGGGCGACCATGACCGGATCGCATCAGAATTAATGCGCAAACACCTTGAAGGTCTTGTCCGCAAGGAAGGCAGGAAAGTATCAAACTATCGCGGTTCTGGTCACGCCCCATTCTGGGAATACCCGGAACGATTTAACAGGGAGCTATGCGATTTCCGAGAGTCTCTGGATTGAAAAGATGAATTCGCAGTGTGTCGCCTCAAGCACGCTCCAATGCAAGCGAATCTGCTGACCCTCCAATCCGTTCGGAGGACGTATTGCATCATCCGTATGGCGTCACAATGGTGCGCTCCGTCAAACGTCCGGCGACCCGCTCCTGATTGCGCAGCCGGGCGGCATCGACCAGCATCTTGCCTGCCCAGCGGTAGACATTGAATTGAACCAGCAGGGATCGCATGGATCTCATTCGATCCTGCTGTTCATCACGAGGCATCGTCAACGCTGCCGCAAGCGCGTCGCTGCTGCCCTCCAGATCGTATGGATTCACGATGAGCGCTTCTGTCAGTTCACGCGCGGCTCCCGTAAATTCGCTGAGCACGAGCACCCCTTTCAGGTCCGAACGCGCTGCGACAAATTCCTTGGCGACCAGATTCATGCCATCATGCAGACTGCTCACGTAACAAAGGTCCGCCGCCCTGAAGAATCGAAATACTTCCGGCGGCTCATGGTGAGAACGGAGGAGGATGATGGGCCGGTAGTCGCCCCTGCCGAACCGCTGGTTGATACGCTCGGCAAGGGCCTCCACGGATTCATTGAGTTCCCGGTATCGGTCAATCTTCGTCCGGCTTGGCGCGGCAAGCTGCGCAAAAGTGAAACGACCTCGGAATTCCGGATAACGCTCCAGCAGAAGTTCCACCGCAAGAAATCGCTCCGTGACGCCTTTGGTGTAATCCAGACGGTCCACGCCGACACCCAGGAGTGCGTTCGATTTCAGTCCCAGTTCCCGCCACACCTGCGCACGACACTCCTCAGGGGAAGGTGCCGACTCAACCCAATGGACCGGCCATTCCAGAGAGATCGGATAGGGACGAATCAACGTGCGGCGACCCTGCATCACCACCGCATTCTGTTCCCGGTCGATGCGCGTCTCCAGAAAACGGTCCACAGAATCGACGAAATTATTGCAGTGCAGCTGAGTGTGAAAACCGAGAATGCTGCTTCCCAGCAGACCTTCGAGCAATTCATGCCGCCAGGGACAGATACCCATCTGCTCGGCGTTGGGCCAGGGAATGTGCCAGAAGACGATGACGGTTGCAGTGGGAAGCCGCTTGCGAATCATTGCAGGCGCGAGAGCGAAATGATAATCCTGCACCAGAATGATCGGGTCTTTGGAGTCTACTTCGCTGCAAACCGCATCGGCGAACTTCTGGTTGACGGCCTGGTACTGTCTCCAATCCTCCGATCGAAAGATCGGACGGGCATGCGCGACGTGACACAGCGGCCACAATCCTTCATTGGAGAATCCGAGGTAGTATCCATTGATCTCTTCGTCAGAAAGCCACACGCGACGGATGTGGTAGGACTCCTCCCCCGGCGGCACTCGAACATGGTCTTTCCGATCCACGGTTTCGCGATCGGCAGTGCCGCTGCCGTGTGCAATCCACACACCGGAGCATGCGCGCATCACGGGTTCAAGGGCAGTCACAAGACCACTGGCAGGATGCTGAACTTCTATCCGTCCATCGTTATCGAATTGGTGAATGTAGGGCTCACGGTTCGCCAGAATGACGATCTTTTCGCCGTGGAGGTGTCTGTTCAGCGTTTGTTTCAGCCGTTCAGCGGTCCACAATCCGGGAGAATCTTCTCGATCGTTGGCCATTTGCCCAACCAGTTCGCGCAGGTCGCTCAGAATGGGCTGAAACTCCCGATTCTGCTTTCCGCCGCCGCGTAGAAGGCTGCGCAATTCCGAACTCCAGCCAAATCGCGCCCACTTTGCTACAAACATGGGCACTCCAAATGCCATGAGGGCAAGAAACCCGGACGCAACGAACACGAACGTCCGAGCCTGAGCTTCCCGCCGATCGATAAAACTCAAGTCATGCACCAGGATTATGAAACCGATGTCCTGATCCTGATACGTGATGGGCTGAGCGCTCACATGGACACGGCCGGTGGGCAAAGTTGAGGCGTTATTCCATTGCTGCAGGCGGCCCGTATCACCTCCGACAGCATCCGAACTTCGAACCAGCCGCCCAACCGCCGCACATCCGAACTCCTGAGGAAAGCCGGGAGTGCTGAACCTCGACGTCAAATCGAAATTGCAAGCCGCCGCACCAATGACACCATCGGCGCGCGCAAGGTCCGTCAATTGTTTCTGAATCTCCGCAGGATCGACATACCAGGAGTTCGCAAGGGACTGACTGGCTGCGAAGAGTGCGAGTTCAGCGCGGGATCTGACGTCGCGTTCAAACCATTCAAGTGCCGTCGTCTGCACGACGTTTGTGGCCGCCCAGGTGAGGAGGGCAAGTCCCACGATGAGCATCAGAATGAACTGGGCCATCCGCGGCATGGCTCAATTAGAGCACGATCTTCTATGTTATGGTCAAAAGATGCAGCTTGAGAATCTGGGATTAATCGGAAACTGTCAGTGCTCCGCGTTGGTACATCGTAATGGCGAAATCGTCTGGTGCTGTCTTCCTCGCTTTGATTCAGAACCCGTATTCTCAACTCTCCTCGACAGAGACGATGGCGGACGCTTTCGTATCAGTCCGGCGGACGGTGAGATCGGTACTCAACGCTACGTCCCGAACACCAACATCCTCGAAACCACTTTTCAAACCGCGACAGGCTCATTTCGAGTGATTGATTTCGCACCGCGGTTTTTGCAATTCGGCCGGGCGTTTCGGCCCACGCAATTGATCCGGATTGTCGAGCCGCTGCAAGGCACTCCGCGTATCAGCGTGATCTGCGAACCGAGACTGGGATGGTCCAAATACCGGCCCTCTGTGGTTCAGGGATCTCATCATGTCCGTTACGAGGGGTTCAGCAGTCAGTTGCGCCTCACGACGGATTTCCCGCTCTCCTATCTCGCCGGACAGCCCTTTACGCTCTCTGGCCGCCGACATCTGACTCTCACGTGGGGCATCCCTGTTGAAGAACCTCTTGCACCATTATGCGAGCGTTTTTGGAACGAAACGTCTCGTTACTGGCGGCGATGGGTGAAACGGTGCGATATCCCTCCCAGATTCCAGGGCGAAGTGATCCGATCGGCACTGACGTTAAAGCTGCACTGCTTTGAAGATACCGGCGCCATCATCGCGGCTATGACAACTTCAATTCCAGAGTCCCCTGGAAGCGGTCGAACCTGGGACTACCGGTATTGCTGGTTGCGGGATTCCTACTATGTGCTGAGCGCCTTCGGACTGCTGGGACAATTTGAAGAGCGGGAACAGTTTGTCCAGTATTTGTTGAACATTGCCGGCGGCGCTCCGGAACTCCAGCTCGCCCCACTGTACCGCGTTGACGGATCGCAGAATCTGGAAGAATCCATCCTGGAAAGCTGGGCGGGCTATAACGGAGAAAAACCGGTTCGTATCGGAAATGCAGCAGCCCTGCATTCCCAGAACGACATTTACGGAGAAATGGTGCTGGCGTTGACGCCCATCTTTGTGGACGAACGCATGAGTGCGGAACGATCGCCAGAGGCTTTGCACCTGATTAAAGGACTCGCACGAAAAGCAATTTCGCTGGCCGGAGTGCCGGATGCCAGCATCTGGGAATATCGTACCGAATGGAAGGCACAGACGTTCTCCAGCCTGATGTGCTGGGCTGCCGCGGACCGGATGGCAGGCATTGCAACCCTACATGACCCGTCAAGCGCATCGGAATTCCGCGAGGCGGCCAATCGGATACATTCCGAAATCATGACCAGATCCTGGAGTGAGACCCGGAACAGCTTTGTGGGACACTACGGCGGAAATGATCTGGACGCGTCGATGCTGCAAATGGTTCGGCTGCGTTTTCTTTCTCCGGAAGAGCCGAAACTGAACAGTACCATTAATGCCATACACAAGGATCTGATGAGAGTCGGCTGGCTGCACCGATATAGCCTGGACGATGGTTTTGGGAAACCATCCGTCGCCTTCGTCATCTGCACATTCTGGTTGATTGAGGCGCTCGCTGCCCTTGGACGACGCCCCGAAGCGCGATCTCTTTTTGACAGCATTCACGGCGCACTCTCGCCGCTTGGACTGCTGTCGGAGGACTTCGACCCGACGTTGCCGCGCATGTGGGGAAATTTCCCGCAGACATACTCCCACGTCGGCCTGGTGCACGCCGCTTTTTCGGCTGCACCGACATGGGCGGAAGTTCTCTAGTTCATCAACTGTGCGATTAGGCGGCTCTATTTTTTCAGCGCGGCCTGCCAGTTAAGAATCACGATGAAGGGCGAAGGTGTGTTCGAGACGCCCTCGGGTGTGACAAATAGAAATTTCTTACCGTCGGCGCTGATGTCCCCCGCTCCGGTCACTTGCGTGGGTGTAGCGGCCGACTGAAAAAGGCGCTTGAAATTTCAAGAGCCATAGATGTCTGCGGAGTCTATCGCAATGCAGGAGGGGTTTGTAAATAGGCTCCAGACTGTCGTCCGGAGTTGGAGGCTCGTTCGCTTAATCGCTGGCGATCGCTGCCCATGGACAGGAGCGGATGGGTAGTGGTTGAGGCCGCCGTGCATCGATTGTCGAATGTTTGGTGTTCTTCCGTTTTTTCATGGAATATCGTTGAATGGCTAGACTGACCAGACCCATCAGCAGCAATACGAATGAGTTGGTCTCGGGTACGTGGACTGATGCGGCGCCCGACGGTTCCCCGGGATCGTTGGGATCCGGATCGGGTGCGATTGACGGCATTACGGACAGGCCGCCGTCAGGGGCATTCTGAATTGGCACGGAATAGACCCCTGGGAATCCGAACGGACCGTTCGCGAATTCAGGAATAAACAAGGACGAAGAGACACCGTTGAACATTGTCGAGGAACTCGGATCGTCCATCCCTGAAAGATTGGAACCGAGGAGTGCATCGACCACGTCGGGATCGAATTCAGCTCCAGAGTACTTGGGTGGATCGTCAGGAAGTTCTGTGGCGATCAGATCCTCTGTAGGTGTATCCAACGCCTCCAGTGGGGGTTCTAAAGCGGACGTTTCGCCATGCTCGTTCTCTGAGATTCGGTTGCCGCAACGGGTCCGGGCATAATTTACGCCGTCGGTAAGGACTTCTTCGCCCCTGTCCAGGGTGATTTTGTTTTTGGTCCAGTAGACTTTGTTGTT
>Ga0163163_10003497_pt1 | contig 13329 bp, 10 predicted proteins | sample S65metaG_FD_119766 | JGI IMG/M metagenome (GOLD analysis project Ga0163163, IMG submission 119766) | Switchgrass rhizosphere microbial communities from Kellogg Biological Station, Michigan, USA - S6-5 metaG | ecosystem: Host-associated > Plants > Roots > Rhizosphere > Soil | place: USA... | reverse complement strand
TAGGCATTTACTAAAAGCGTTTTCAAGGGAGATAAGGTGGTCGGCTCAAAATGGAAGGGCGTTATCGTAAATCAAACTGCTGTTCCATGGTTGATTTTGAAAGTTGTTGATTCTTTATCTTCACCAGGAAACAAAATAACCTATATCCAACGTGTGTGCACAAGCGCAGGTTTACCTCCTTTAATTCCGGCGAGTGCGTCTAATCTTGGTGAAGTAGACAGTATTCCCTACACGGCTAATTATCTATTCTACATAAAAGAGTAAGCTTCTATATTTTTTTGCGGATGGTAGCTTAGAAAACAAAAGGTTCGCTTAGTGCGAGCCTTTGTTATTTACAAATGAGCAGACTTACTATTAAAAGATGCAATTGACTGTTTTTCGGATTTGTTGACAAAACAAAGCATTTTATATAACGAACAACATGAGTACTCAATAGCTGTAGCAAACCGGATAGTTATACAATTACATCTGCGCATTTACTTTTTTTTTCACTTCATGATGTCAATAATTTCATCGCTCATAAGAAATTATTCAAAAATCTAAAACACAATTACTCATGCCAGTTCTTAAGCAAACTTCTTTATTGAAGATCTCATTTCAGTTACTCTTTATCGGACTCACACTGGTTGTATTATTTTCTTGCAGCAAAGAAAAAACTTCTAACAATACTATTGAGGAGACAATCAGTCCTTCCATTTCTTTGAATGCTTCAAACAGAACAAGTACTGTAGCCATTCCCTTTGACGAAACAGTTTTTGTTTCCTGCGCCAATGGTGGGGCAGGAGAATATGTTCATATCACGGGGCGAACCAATTTGGTTTACACCATTTCGTGGACTGATCATGGTTTTACTTATGGGTATCACAGCACGACTTATAAAATAGAAGGAGTGGGACTTTCCAGCGGACAAAGTTTTGTGGGATCGGGTAATACCGAAGGCCAGGTTATGGGTGCCTGGGTCAATGAACAGTGGCTTTCGAACTTTGTTGATCAAATAAAATTAGTAGGTGGTAACACCAATTTTATTTTAAAAAGAAATTACCATGTTTTGGTTAATCCAGATGGAACTATAAAAGTGAGCCGCGATAATGTAGAAACAGCATGCAGGTAAAAATTTAAACCTATTAAAAAACCGGCAAAAATTCATTGCCGGTCTTTTTGTGACTGTTCGTTAAAAAAATTATTATAAGGTTTTTTTGTCCAAAGATTTAAGAGTGAAGCAAGGCACAGCTGTCTCAGTTTTCATTGTATCGGTCCAGTTTAGTAACAACGGCCATAAACTTGTTTTGAAACCTACTTTAAAAAATCCTGAGTGGCCAATTTTTCTTACACGCAGCTGTTTTGGTTTGATATGATACCACTGAATGCTCGCGGCGGTAAAATGTTTCAATAAACTTGCTACACCATTTGCCTGTGAGCGCCAGTCATCTGTAAAACTAAAGACCAACATAGGCACTTGTAATTTTCTGTAGTTATAATCCGGAAAATCGTCAAATAATCCATTTTCATTGTCGCACCAATGTATCCATTCATCCATCACACCTTTAGGCATATCATTAAATACTCCAAAACCTTTACCAGGAAAATATCCATAGATCCAACTCGTAAACTTTACGAATTTTTTCATGATACCAATCCATACTTTTTCCCTGGTCCGCCGCAACCGTGTGCAGGATAATGCTGCACTGACAAAAACCATCCGGCTAATAAATTGACTTGCAGCTGCCAGGCCCACAATCTCTCCGCCAATGCCATGACCAATAAAAATTATTTCCTGCTTTGGAAACATATTTTTTGTATGTCGCAGCGCTGCATCCAGGTCCTGTTGTGCCCAGTTCTCCAGGTTAGCATTAAATCCCTTTAATTTTTCGGGTCCGGAAATACCTGTCCCCCGGTAGTCAAATGTTACTACCGCGAAATCATGTTCCATTAAAAAAACTGCTATGTCGTAGTAATGCTCCTGCGTTACTTCCGCTGATGGTGCAATAACCGTTACTTTACTCGCCTTTTGTTCTGGTTCATAAATTCGAGCTGTTATGGTCGTGCCGTCCTTTGTACGTATTGTTTCCTCTCTGTGCATATCATATGAGTACGGTGTAATATTACAGATTGCGATTGCAACAGAATCTGTAAATGAGCGGTTTTACTTTCTGCGTGAGCGGATGAATGCTTTGTGAGGACTCAATTTATCCAAGAAGCCCCAATAATTCTTCTCTTTTGTTTTTGGAGACGGGAATTTTCATTTTATTTTCCATTACCAGGTAGCCGCCATCTCCACGAATAAATTCCCTTACATGGTGAAGATTTACAAGATGAGAATTATGAGGTCTGAAAAAATTAAAAGGAATAAGCATTTCTTCAAATTCTTTGAGGGTTTTTGATATTACTCTTTTTTTGCCTTCAGAAAGATAAACGTTGGTATAATTACTATTTGCTTCGCAGGCAACTATATTGAAAGGATCTACAAACTCAATACTTTCTTTAGACGCTAAAGCAATTCTTCCGGCTTTTCCCTTCCTGTTTTCCCGCACATTAGCAAGCAAGGTGTCAATCTGTTCGGAAGGAATTTTTTGGTTGGACTTTTTCAGGTGTTTTTCAATCGCTTCTTTCAATTCCTTGTTTTGAACAGGTTTTAATAAATAATCCAGTGCACTGAATTTTACGGCCTGTATTCCAAAATTGTCATAAGCGGTAGTAAAGATGATATCAAAAGAAATATCTCTTCCCAACTCCTCCAGTACATCAAACCCCGTAAGCATGGGCATTTCTATGTCGAGGAATAACAGGTCAGGCGGCTGGTTTTTAAGATAACTTACTCCTTCGGCTGGATTGTCAAAAGAAGCAATGACTTCAACTTCACTGCAATAGTTTTCAAGCTTCCATTTAAGTGTGTCTATGCTGTCAGTTTCGTCATCAATGATTACTGCTTTTATCATAAAATAAATTTTTAAATAGGAATAGTTAACTCAACACGGGTTCCGGCGGCTTCTCCTTTTTCGCTTTCCAGGTCATAGATTTTAACCGAAGTATTAAGGTTATAAAGTTTATTAATGATATCAATTCGGTCCTGGGTGATTTGCATACCCATGGAACGTTTGTGGTTAATTAGTTTTTTTTCTCTCAGTTCTGCTGCCCTTTTTCTTCCAATTCCATTGTCTGAAACAATACAATATAAAATGTCGTTGTTTTTATAAATATTCAATTCCACTTTGCCAGTTTCGCCGTTGGTCTTACTCATCACCCCATGCCAAATCGCATTTTCTATGTACGGTTGAATCAACATAGGTGGAATCACAATCGATGTTGTATCCAACGCCTCATCTACATCAATGGCATACTGGAATTTATTTTTAAACCTCAGGCTTTCCATTTGCAGGTACAATTCCAGGGCTACCAACTCATCTTTTAACGAAATATAATTGCTTCTTGAATTTTGAAGGATCAATCGCATTAAACGGGCAAAGTTGTTTAAGTATTCTGATGCCTGTTTGGATTCGTTCCGAATGATATAGCTATCTATGGAATTAAGACTGTTGAAAATGAAATGCGGATTCATTTGTGCCAGCAACGCAGTCATTTCCACATTAGCCAGTTTTTTTTCATAATCCCATTTCAGTTCCTGTTTATTTTTTACCAATCTCAACCTGTAGCGATACAGGCTGTATACTGCAATGGCAAGTAATAGTGCAGCCGTAATTCTGAACCACCAGGTGTTCCAGATGGCTGTATTAACATGAACGGGAAGCTCCAGAATTTTTGTGTTCCAGATTCCCTCGTTATTAGCCGCTTGCAACTGAAAAACATAGTCTCCACCAGGAACGTTGGTATAATTGGCAAACCTGCGTCGTGTAGCATCCGACCAGTCATCAAAGCCTTTCAACCTGTACCTGAACCGAACCTCTTTTGACATGGTGAACGCCAATGCTGAAAAACCAATTGAAAAAAAGTTTTGTTTGTAATTCAGTTTTATGGGCGATCCGTCTGCAATGAAATTATACGGCTGATTCAGCACTTCCATCCGGTCGATGTAAGGAATTGCCAGTTCCTTATTTCTTTTCAGTTCGGCAGGATTCGCAAGAATGATGTCATTACGGCCTCCAAAAATGATTTCGCCAGAAGGAAGAAATGAAAAATGGTAGAAGTCGGCTTCATCTACGCCGTAACGGAAATTGTAGGTGGTGAAGGATAAATCTTGTGCGTTGATTTTTATCAACTCTTTCAAAGTATATCCCCAAACGTGCCCATTATTATCGGTTGTCATTTGGTCAATGGAGCCCTGTATGCCTTTCTGTTTAAGATTTATTTTTAACACAATCCCCCTGTTTGGATCATTACTCAAGGCATAACCAAGCCAACCGTCGCCGCCGCACATCCAAACCCTGCCATTTTTATCTTCAGCAAATGAATTAGGAGAAGGAAAGCCCCTGGTTTCATTTTTAAAATAGTTAAGGGTGAGCAATTTTTTTGTTGAAGCTATGAGTACTGCCAATCCATTTGAGGTCTGCATCCAGATATTGTGCTTACTATCCTCATAAAAATGATTGAACCATACTGGTAAATTTGTAGAGTCCTCAGGTGCCTGATTTGTATTATAAATCTCATACTCCTTTGTTCCCGGTTTCCATTTCACAATGCCTTTGCTGTCATGAGCCATCCACAAGTATCCCGCATGATCTATCAGGATAGCACCTTTCCGTATAACAGAAAAAGGCAAATTTTTGTGAAGGGGCTTTAATGTTTTGGACTTTTCATTAAAAAGAAAGATCCCTTTGTCAGAAGACACCAAATAATTACCCGAGGGCAACTGGTCGAAACTTCTTATAGCCTCAATTTCTTTGTTGAAGTGTTCATTGCGTGGGAATGGTGTTTTCGACCACTCTTTTCTTAGCTTATCAAAATGGTAAATACCATCGGTCTGTCTTGGACAGACGGTGATATTGTTGCCAGTTTTATCGGATAAAATATAAAATGCATAACCCCATTCAACATTAGAAAGATGCTTAAAGGAATAACGAGCAAATTGCTGTATGGCAGGATCATAACATAGAACACCGCCCACTATAGGAAGCCATGTGCGGTTGGCATCATCTATCAGATCGATTCCATAAAATTCATACTTTTCGCTATTGTTGAATTTAGCCCAGGTTACTTCATGCAGTTTGGTATCATACACGGCCAGCCCTTTTCCGGTAGTAATCCATATTTCATGATCGGATTTCCTTATGAGTTCACCAATAGTTGCATTTAATATTTTTTGTCCAATGTCGTTTTTTACCACTAAGGGCTCAAAAGACTCTGACACAGGATCAAAAACATGTACACTGGCTGCCCAGCTTCCAATATATAAAAGACGGTCATCATGATGATACACTCTGGGAAAAGCGTTGGATGCCACCTGGTAGTCTTTATCCTTTTGCGGAAAAGTATACAGCTTTACCTCACTGCTGTATTTATTTATCTTTTTTAGTCCTCCCGGTGTGCCGACCCAAATGATGGAATCATTGGTTATTGATTGGGTGATACTGAGTGTAGCATCATCCCATCCCAGTGCAGGGCTTAATCTGGGATACTTTTTCCTATCTATAGGAAAGAAATGAAAATCATCCTTACGTTCATCGTAATAACATACACCCCTGTTCTTTGTACCTATCCAGACGGTACCCGAATTGTCGCAGTACAATGCAGTTACGTTTTGGTCAAATCTTCTTTTGAGCGTATCCCATTTTTTATGATCGTCTAACTGGTAATGTTTAAATGTATTCGTTTTGGTGTTGAGTACAGAAATTCCCTGCGCTGTACCTATCCAAATTAAATTTTTTACAGGTAATATGGAGAGAATCAAATTGTCAAAGAGAGAGTGTTGCAAATCATTGTTTGCCTGGTATAATTTTACAAACTGGCCATCATACCGGCAAAGCCCATCCCCTGTGCCGATCCATATAAAGCCGGCATCATCTTTACGAATAGGACCTGTTTCATTAGTAGGAAGACCATTTTCTTTATTAATTAATACAGCTTTATCAAACTTATATTGACTAAAAGCTGTACTGTTTAAAGTAAATAGCCACGTGACCAGTAGTATGGTTTTGCGGACAGGCATGATGGTGGAATGACTTAAAAATTTACGACTTTTATTGTAATCCCGGCTTAGACAAGGCAACTAACTAAATTTCACAACGCAAGTTCATCTCTTTTGATTGAAGAAGCCATTATTCTTAGCCAGCGGTTCGTTTTCATGAGTAATGGTGGATTGCTTTTCAAACATTTCAGAAGTAAAAGAAAAACCTTATCCTCTCAACAAAACCGCGTAACCCCCATTTAATGGCCTTTGCTCACTAATCAACCGTTTTATTTGCCTTCGCCCCACTGTAATGTTGTATTATAAACAAGAGGTCAACAATGAAAAGCTTACCTGAAAATCCGGAATTCATTCTATCCATTTTCCTGCCATTCATTTTAATAATTTTTATAGGCTGTTTCTATACCTATATGTCCAAATATCCATTACAGGCGATGCCTACTTCTAAAACTGTAAAAGGGTATTGGCAGTACTGATCCATGTTCTTATTAAAACAAACCGCTCTCTTCAGAAATCCAATTGACTTTCTCAAAGTGTCAATAACAATTTTTTCGAAATCATAAAACCTAACAATTTAAATCTTCAATCATGAAAAGAGTTCTTTTTCTGTTGTATGGCGTTATTTCTTATTTCATTTTTTTTGGAACCTTTCTTTACGCAATTGGTTTCGTTGGTAACCTGTTGGTTCCAAAATCAATCGACGGAGCGGCTACTATGCCACTTGCAAAAGCCGTTTTGCTTAATGCATCGTTACTTTTGGTTTTTGCATTACAACACAGCATCATGGCCAGGCCTGCTTTTAAACGTTGGTGGACTAAGTTTGTTCCTGAACCTGCTGAAAGAAGTACCTATGTTCTACTCGCAAGCCTGTGTCTTTTACTGATGATGTGGCAGTGGCAACCCATTGGTGGTGTTGTATGGTCAATTGAAAGCAGTTTGCTTAAAACCATTTTACTTAGCACCTTTGCAATTGGCTGGGGGCTGGTATTAATCAGCACATTTTTAATTAATCATTTTGATTTGTTCGGCCTTAGGCAAACCTGGTTATATTTTACTGGCAGGCAATACAAGCAGTTACCTTTTCGTACTCCATTATTCTATCGTTTTGTAAGGCACCCCTTATACCTTGGCTTTCTAATCGCGTTTTGGTCAACACCAGTAATGACAGTAGCCCACTTGCTTTTTGCCATGCTAACTACAGGATATATTTTAACTGCCATTGTTTTTGAAGAAAAGGACCTTGTTACCCATTTTGGAGAGAGGTATATTCTGTATAAACAAAACTCTTCCAAGATCATTCCTTTCTTAAGACGAAATAATAAAAGATGAAAAGACTTTTCAATGCTACCCTATTTAAAAAATGGGGTAGAAAAGCTTTCATTGCTTACTTGTGTTGGTGTATTATCAAAGGCATCGTGTTTATAATTGTTGGCTATAAAATTTTTGAAAACTAGTTTTTCCATTGGTTTTTTGAAAAGTGACCGGGAGGCCACCTGAAATTTGAATTCCTCTACCTTTCACACGTAACAGAGCTGGTTACTGCTGTAAGTGGAGCTCGTTGAAGGCTTATTGAATATTCAATTGATTGCATGGTGTGGTTCTCCCGGAAACTACTATCCCTGGTGGCTAGATATTTGAATAGCTCATCTAAAAGCGATTATGAATACTGAAAGAAACAATTCGGACGACCTAAGCCAAAACAAAGTGAATGAAGAAGGAACATCACAACCCGATCGTGATACTCTTCATAAAACCGATCCCCAGGATAATATGGAAGGACCGGTATCGTCTCTAATGCATAATACAGGCGAGCAGTTTGATACAGAAGAAACAAAAGAAAAGGCAGATGCTGAAAAAGAAAAAGGTATGTAAATTATCAGGTCTTAGCTTCTTTCTGCATTTATACTGCGGACACACTGCTTTCTGTTGATCGCTGTTCAAACATTTTGATGGCAACCAATAAAAACTGAACTAAAAAATCGGTATCATTTACTCGGTAAAGTAAATGACCTACTAATTTGTTTTTAGTCAGGTCAAAGGCTGCCAATACTTTTGCAAAGTGGAAAATTTATTAAAGAACCCGGTTTATAATGCGCTTTTATCAGGCGATGCCAACCTGGGTTTAGGAAATGAAAGAGCAAAATATTTCGACGAAGAAATCTCTCCTTTTGCCGGCTTTGAGGATGATGATGCCCAGGGGTTTTATGAACTTTTTCAATTATTACCAACAAATAGAAAAATACTTTACGCAACTCCCCGGTTGATAAAAGAACCAAGTGGTTGGCAGCTTTTGAACGAGATAAAAGGATTGCAATTTATTTTAGATAAAGGGATAGCAACAGATAATATAGGAGTTAAGCCAGTGCCTTTGCAAAAAGCAAACGTTGAAGAAATGGTTCGGCTGGCGGCGCTTACGAAACCAGGTCCTTTTGGACAGCGTACGATAGAGTTCGGTCACTATTATGGCATTTTTGAAAATGGGCGACTCGCAGCCATGACGGGGCAGCGACTACATCCTGCCGGGTATACTGAAGTCAGTGCAGTTTGTACACATCCCGACTTTGTAGGCCACGGATATGGTGCTGCATTAGTACAACATCAGGTAAACCTTATACGCAGTCAGGAGCAAATTCCATTTTTGCATGTGCGTGCAGATAACGACAGAGCAATTGCTTTATACAAACGTCTTGGATTTAAGGTAAGCAGTCCTATGAATTTTTATTTTTTAAAGAGACGGTGACAGAAAAATTTTTATCTGGGAGGTAAAATTATTTCACAACTGAACTAAACCTTTTGTTTCGTTTATACAAATAACTTTGATATACTTCGCAACGCTACCCTGGCGCTTGACGAAACTTTATCTCTTACCAACTTGTGGCCAAAGTCACACATTATTTAGCTGGCTTAGCATTATTACAATCATAAATGATTTGTGCTTTAGAAATACTGGTTCCTAAAAAACTAATTGCTCGTTCCGTCGCTGATAGATTAACACTGGAGGGGAGTCCGACTACAGTATAGCCTTCTGCTTTAAACGGATTATTTACACTATAATCCCGGTTTAGAAACATCCAGATTTTATTAGTGCGGTTGATATTGATTTGGTCATCATATGTATTTCCACCTCTATTTCCATCGGCATCGTATAAATATGTATGAACCGTAGGTGAAGCAGAATTAGAAAATGAAGTGGAATCTCTTATTATCCTTTGCTTGTTATCATAAGTGTAAAATGTAGCCTGACTGATATAGGCGTTTTCAGGAAAACCGTTTGTGATGCGAGGAAAAATATAAGCCGAATCAAGAACGATTTGATCTTTGTTGTCATACCAGTATTTATGCCAGAACTCCGCCACGGTATTGTTATCATAAGATCCAATCATTTCAGACATCCTGTTTTTTTCATCGTACCTAAAAATAAAATTTGGATATCCGGTATGACCGCCTAGTGCCCTGGTGATGGCAGTGGGATTACCAGAAGAATTATAAGTGAACTGAAGGACATCATTACGGGTGCCAACTGTATAATTAACTTGCAGTATTTGACATTCGTTCACTTCGGCGTTGGGCTTGTGTTCCAAATAGGAACTTTTGAGGTAGTTAGGTTTTGAAGTGTCTTCGCTTAAATGTTCGTCAGCTTTTTGGCAGCTCCAGAGCGTGACCTCAATTGCAAGCAGTATATATATTCTCTTCATAAGGGTTATATACATGGTTATCACAATCCTAGTGCCACGCACAGCTGTAAAACGTTTTTATTTTTGGTAAAGCTAAAAGAGCGCAAAAGATATCTCTATTCAATACATGAAGGCGGTTAGCGAACTAAATGCAGTGTATAATTGCGGGAAAATTCAATAAAATATGTATCTAAATTTACCCATCATTCCAGCTTTTTATTTTTTGGCACCATCAAAACCAAATTAAACAACCTTCATGTACTCGCTGATTTTTAAAATGATTCTGGCTTTTTAGCAACTTACAAACAGGCTTCAAAATTGAAAATATCCTGCTCCAGATGCCATTTAAACGATAAATGGAATCAATTCAAATAAATCATGGTGCATCATTGAGGAAATCTGCTAAATTTGATTTGAATGAAAAACCTGCTGTTCATTATAGCCTTTATAGCCTCCACCGTTTGCGCCTCTGCCCAAAAAGTGTATTTCATGTACTTACAGTCTGATAATAACAGCTCGTTTTACGTAAAAATGAATGACAGAGTATACAGTTCAACAGCTTCGGGGTATTTGATTCTATCAAATCTTTTGGACAGTGCCTACTCTTTTTCGGTGGGTTTTCCATCGTCACAAGCGGAGGCAAAGTTTATGATCAAAATAAATTCAAAAGACAAGGGGTTTTTAATTAAGAATTTTAATTCGGGCCTTGGACTTTTCGATCTCCAAACTCTCACTGTTACAAATGAGCAAAAGGATGACTCCCCGAAAAATATTTCTTTTATCAAACGTAATGATGATTTCTCTTCACTGCTATCAAAGGCTGCGAACGATACGACTTTGTTATATGCTGTTGTGCGCATACCAGTGGAAGATGTTACGGTGCAAGAGCCACAACCCAGCCTCGAAGAAACGACAAAGAAGACTGACGAAACTTCTGTAAAAGATACTGTTGCTGTGGTTATAGCAGTCGGGGAAACCATATCGGCAACAAAACAACCAGACAGTGTTGCCGTCATACAATCTGGTTCTGAAATAAAAACGGAAGGTGACATCACAGGGAAAAGTACTGGGCAGGCAATACAAAATGGAAGTAGCACTGCAATTGTAGCGGTACTTGTAGATAGTTCAAAAAATATGTCGTCCAATACAGTAACAGATAGCGCCGGTATTCAATTTACACGCACAGATAGCTCTGAAGAAGTTGTGTTCAGGAAGTCCGAGGTAAAAAAGCATTCCGAAAGTTCTACTTCTGAGGGTTTTGGTTTGGTATTTTATGATATATATGAAGGTGGAAAGGACACAATCAGCATGTTGATACCTAACCCCCCCGTTATAATAAATCAGACAATAGAAAATGATTCTTCTGAGCAACATAAAAATTCTGTTTCGGCCCGGGAATTAAATGACACTTTATTGCAGGCTCCTATTGTTGTAGCAGTAAAAACCAATTCGCCCGCAAAAATGCAGTGTAAAAACGTTGCTTCCGATAATGATTTTCTTAAACTAAGGAAAAACATGGCTGCAGAAAGTACAGACGAAGCAATGGTGGCCGCTGCCAAAAAAACGTTCAAAAGCAAGTGCTTTACTACCGAACAAATCAAATATTTGGGCGCCCTATTTTTGACCTCCTCAGGTAAGTATCAATTCTTTGATGCATCCTATCTTCATGTAAGCGACCAGGAGAATTTTTCATCATTGGAATCCGAAATAAAAGACGAGTATTATCTTAAAAGATTCAAAGCCCTGATTGGTGAATAAATATGCCAAGATATTTTATTGAGGTCGCCTACAAGGGAACAAATTATAGTGGCTTTCAGGTTCAGGAAAATGCCAATACGATTCAGGCAGAAATTGAAAAGGCCTTCAGAATTTTACATGGAAACAACCTGCTATTAACTGGCTCATCCAGAACGGATGCTGGGGTACATGCGGTACAAAACTTTTTTCATTTCGACCTGGAAGAAAACCTGAATCAACGGTTTGTCTATAAAATGAATGCATTGCTGCCCAAGGACGTTGTAGTAAATCGAGTTGTTCAAATGCCCTTCGATGCACATTGTCGTTTTGATGCCACAAGTCGCGAGTACAGGTATCATATTCATCGGCTTAAAAATCCCTTCGTTCAACAGACATCGTTCTACTTTCCATATAAGCTAGACTTTGAACTGATGCAACAGGCGTCAGAAATAGTACTGCAGCAGACCAACTTTTTTGCGTTTTCTAAAACAAACACCCAGGTAAAGACTTTTAATTGTAAAATATTAAGAAGTGAATGGCTGATTGAAGGGGATTCATTTACTTATACCATAGAGGCCAACCGATTTCTGCGGGGAATGGTTAGATCAATTACGGCAAGTTTATTAAAACTGGGACGACACAAAATAGCCATTGAACAATTTCAATCCTTGTTTACAGCAGAACAAAAGGCGGGGACCTCGGTCCCTGCTCATGGCTTATTCTTAGTTGGAGTGAAGTACCCTGAAAATTATTTTCCCGCAACGGGTATGTCTTTCACAGCCTTTTAGCAATTATTTTTTCAAATGATTTGGAGTGAATATGCATAGGTCCGTATCTTTGCGTCCGCTTTTTGAAAATCTGAAATAACACAAGAAACGTAAATAGCTTTTTACATTTCTTTATCAGAAATGGTGCAAAATAATTTGTTGACAGTCATATTGTTACCTATCTTTGCACCCGCTTTTTGAAACAACGATTACTCACGACTTTGTCCACGGATTTTTGAAATCTTTGTGAGTAAAAAATCACGAAAAATTTGGTGCGAATTGTATGAGTCACATATCTTTGCAATCCGCTTTTAAAAAATCATTTATTTAGTTCTTTTTCAATTGTTAACGGCTCCAAAATAATCTTCTTCAAACAGAAATAATTTTGGATAGTAATGATGCGGCTCTTACCTTTGCACTCCCGTTAAAAAAACGGATGTACAAAAAGAGTTCTTTAAGATAACAAGATGAGGCATAACGGCCTGAGATTCGAAATCTTATCATCTTCGAGATCGTTGTAAAAAAACGGTTTAAGATCTTTGAAAGTTTGGAAGCAACAGCAACGTTTATCTTAATTGATAGACACTAGGTAAGTCAAGCGAATTATATTCGATTTTGACTCGTTAATTTTCTTATTTGAGAATTTTAATAGTCAGTATCAAAACTCATTTACAATGGAGAGTTTGATCCTGGCTCAGGATGAACGCTAGCGGCAGGCTTAATACATGCAAGTCGAGGGGCAGCAGGACTGTAGCAATACAGTTGCTGGCGACCGGCAAACGGGTGCGGAACACGTACGCAACTTACCCAAAACTGGGGAATAGCCCGGGGAAACCCGGATTAATACCTCGTAAGATAATGAAGTGGCATCACTTTATTATTATAGCTCCGGCGGTTTTGGATGGGCGTGCGCCTGATTAGGTAGTTGGCGGGGTAACGGCCCACCAAGCCTACGATCAGTAACTGGTGTGAGAGCACGACCAGTCACACGGGCACTGAGACACGGGCCCGACTCCTACGGGAGGCAGCAGTAAGGAATATTGGTCAATGGACGCAAGTCTGAACCAGCCAT
>Ga0163163_10003495_pt1 | contig 13332 bp, 6 predicted proteins | sample S65metaG_FD_119766 | JGI IMG/M metagenome (GOLD analysis project Ga0163163, IMG submission 119766) | Switchgrass rhizosphere microbial communities from Kellogg Biological Station, Michigan, USA - S6-5 metaG | ecosystem: Host-associated > Plants > Roots > Rhizosphere > Soil | place: USA: Michigan... | reverse complement strand
GTCTACGGCAGCACATCGGCGGTAGTTATTTGTCCCTCGGCAGGTCACACCCGGCGCCAGTATCCGCCTTGCCGGGGACATCACAGGAGAGACTGACCGACATGAGCGCCGTAGGGCTGGATGGACGGCTACCTCACCACACCATCACACTGCCGCCGACCCCCGAGTCACCGCGTTCCGCCCGAAGGTTCCTGCTGTCCGCTCTCAGCGGAGCGATCGACGAGGACACCCTGGACTCGGCCTTGCTGCTGGTCACGGAACTTGTCACCAACGTGGTGGTCCATGCGGGTACTCCTGCGACGGTCGACGTCGCGACGTTCTCGCCCGGGGACCTTATGGTCTGGGTGCGCGACCTGCACCCGGTGCGCATCGGCGCCGCCCGGCGCGGTTCGAGGGACAGATCTCCTGCCGGCCAGGACGTCGACGGCGGCGAGCCGGGCCTGGGTGGCCTGCGCGAGGACGGCCGCGGCCTGGCCCTGGTAGATGCGCTGGCCAGCAGCTGGGGCACCGAGCACAGCTCCGGCGGCAAGAGCGTCTGGTTCCGGCTCACCGGCGCCGGCCAGCCCCAGCTGGCTGGGGCCGAGCCGTCCACGATCCCCCTTGAGCCAGCGGAAGATGTGATTTTTATCACATCAGACCTCACGACCGAGGCGCAGGCTCTAGCCGACCTAGTCGAGGCCACATCGACGCCCCACGGGGCCGCGGCAACGCCCGTTCTCAGCGGGCAGCCGACGGGCCCACACGCCGGGCCGACCCAGCCGACCGCGGTGCCGACCGACCCTCCCCCGATCACCACCCGCCCGCCCGGCCAGGACGCGGCCGGGGCGGCGCCGGCGCCCGCCACCGCACCGGCACCAGAGCCCTACCCGCGGGCGCCACGGATCATCTCCCGATCGACGGCCCGCGCACTGACGGCCGAGGGCGAGGTCGCCGAGCTACTCGCCCAGCTGGTGGACACTCAGCGGGTCGTCGGCGGGCTGATCCACCGGCCGTCGCACGACGACCCGGAGCCGGAGATCGTCGCGGCCCTCGGCCGCACGGGCGAGCCCGCCGACGCGCTGGCCTTCCCGCTCGACCCCACCCAGGACAGCCTCGGCGAGGTGCTTCTCTGGCTCGCCGCCCCCGATCCGGACAGCGGCGTCGAGACCGGTGGCGTCGAGACCGATGGCGACGAGGCCGGCGCCGTCGACCTCGAACGAGTTCAGCTCGTCGCGCGCTGGATGGCGCTCGCGCTCGGTGGCGGCGACATGCGCCAGGCCGAGGAGCGCCGGATCGGGATGCTGTCGTTCCTCGCCGAGGCCTCCGACCTGCTCGCCGGCAGTCTGGAGATCGAGCACACGCTGTCGATGCTCGCTCACCTGCCGGTGCCCCGGATCGGCCGGTGGTGCGCCGTCTACCTGCGCCGCGACGACGGAAACTCCGTGCTGTCCTCGGTCGCGCACGCCGACGAGACCGCCGAGCCGCAGCTCACCAAGGCAGCCACCGACCCCACCGGCCCGCTGATGGCCGCGGTTCGCAGCACCGGCACGACGCCGGTCCGGCAGGTGGTCACCCCCGACGGCCCCGTGCTCGTCGCGGTGCTGCGCGCCCGGCGCCGGGTGCTCGGCATGGTCGCCGTCGGCCGTGATCCGGGCGGCACGTTCGCCCCCGACGAGGCCGACCTGCTCGCAGACCTCGCCCGCCGGGCCGCGTTCGCGGTGGACAACGCCAAGCTCTACAGCCGGCAGGTGGAGCTGGCCGATGGCCTGCAGGCCGGGCTGCGCCCGCCGGTGCTGCCCGAGATCGCCGGTCTCGACCTCGGCGCTGCCTACGGCGCCGCCCGCTCCGCCGGCCTCGACGTCGGCGGCGACTTCTTCGACCTGATGCCCGGCCCGGGCGGCTGGACGGTCGCCATCGGCGACGTCTGCGGCAAGGGCGCCGAGGCGGCCACGGTCACCGGCGTCGCGCGGGCCGTGCTGCGGTTGCTCACGGGCAAGGCGGCCCCCGTCGGACGGATCCTCCTCGACCTGAACCGGACGCTGCGAGACACCGCGGCTGCCTATCCGCACGGCCAGCCGAGGTTCTGCACGATGGCCACGGCAAGCCTCGGCACACCGTCGGAGAAGGGCGTCCGCCTCACCCTGCACCTGGCCGGCCACCCCCAGCCGGTGCTGCTCTCGAACGAGGGGGAGGCGACCTACGTGGGCGTGCCCGGGACACTGCTCGGCGTGCTCGACGACGACGAGGTCGCCTTCCCGTCCGTGGACGTCGAGCTGTGCCCAGGCGACGCGCTGGTGCTCTACACCGACGGCGTGGTGGAGGCCAGGGCCGGCCGCGAGCTGCTGGGCGAGCAGCGGCTGCTGGAGGCGGTCGGTGGCTGCACCGGGCTGTCCGCCCAGGGCATCGCCGACCGGGTCCGCGCCGCGGCCGACAAGTTCTCGGGCGGCAACCTGCGCGACGACGTCGCCATCGTCGTCATCCGGGTCCCGAGTTGATCCTGGGCGCTGGACGCGCCAGGGCCATTCGGGCACCGAGGGCGCCATCCTGGCGCTGATATGGGGTGGGGGTTTGCGGACGAATCATCACCGAAAGTAACACTGTTCACGCCGCCATCGCTCCGGACCGGATCGGGAAGGTGGGCGTCATGTCGTCTTCCGCCGCCCGAACGGGTGTCTCGCCTGTCCCGGTTCGCCGGCCGCGCCGGGCGCTTATGAGGACTCTCCGTAGTCATCGGCGCCGGGTGGTTGCGACAATGGGTAGCGGGGTAGGAGGCTGACGGCAGCCTCCGGCGATGACCGAACGTCATCCATGGGTGGTCTGGTCCGGAGCGTGACAGGAGGCAACCGGCCGCTGTGCGGCACCGCCAACGCTCCGCTGTCTCGGAGTACGCGGTGGGTCCCACCGCGCACGCCCGGGGCAGCGAGGCGTCTCGAAACTTGGTGCCTCACCGAGGCTTCCGGGCCGCTCCGGGGGGTAAACCGTGTTGGATGTCCACATTCCGGTTTGGTGGCCAATGAGCGCGATGCAGGTGTCCCCTTCGATGCCGCTCGCGGAACCGAAGGGGGCGGTGGTGCCGGTGGACGTGGTGCGCCGGGCGACGTCCAGCACCCCGCCCGCGACCCACATCCTCGCGGAGCTGCCCTATCTGCCCTCGGCGGTGCCGCGCGCCCGCCAGGTGCTGCGCGAGTCGCTGCGCGGCGCCGGCCTTGACGAGGACGCCGCCTCGGTCGCCGAGCTCCTGGTCAGTGAGCTAGTGACCAACGCCGTGAAGTACGGCCAGCCGCCCGTCTGGCTCCTGGTGGAGCTACGGCCCGGACTGGTTCACGCCTCCGTCTCGGACACGTCGACCGCGCTCCCCGAACGCCGCAGCGTCGACGACGACTCGGAGGGCGGCCGCGGCCTGCTCGTCCTCGACGCACTCGCCGGCAGCTGGGGTGCCGTCTGCGTCGACTCCGGCAAGTACCTGTGGTTCGACCTGGCGGTCACCCCGGCGCACACCCCCGACGGCCAGACCCCTGACGGCCACACCCCGGACAGCCCCTCCCCCGACGGCCAGTCTCCCGCCCCGCACCCGACGCCGGCCGGCTAGGGCGGCTGGCCAGGAGCCGTCGACGCCAGGCCTGCGGTGGCACGGAAAGCGGCGGGGAAGCCGCCGCCGGGAACACGGGTCAGGGCGTCGTGGTGGGTGTCGTGGACGACGCCCGGCCCTCCGGATCGCCGCCCGGGCGCGGGATGTCCGCCGTGGCCGCCAAGGCCGGCGCTGGGACGGAGGCAGGGACCCCAGCGGCCTCGCTGAGCCCGATGCGCGCGTGCAGCCGGCGCAGCGGAGCTGGAGCCCACCAGTTGACGCCGCCCGCGACCCTCATGAACGCCGGTACGAGGACGCCCCGGACGAGGCTCGCGTCGATCAGGATGGCCAGCGCGGTCCCCAGGCCGAACATCTGCATGAATCGCACCGAGCCGGTCGCGAACGCGGCGAACGTGACGGCGAGCAGCAGGGCCGCTGTGGTGACGATCCGGCCGGTGCGGGCCAGACCGGTAGCGACGGCCTCGGTGTTGGGCCGGCCGGCGTCGTGCTCCTCCTTGATGCGGGAGAGCAGGAAGACCTCGTAGTCCATCGACAGGCCGAACGCGATGCAGAACAGCAGCACCGGCATCGACGTGTCCAGCGGTCCGGGCGTGAAGCCGAACAGGCCGGTGAGATGACCGTCCTGGAAGATCCAGACCGACACGCCGAGCACGGCCCCGAGCACCAGCCCGTTGAGCACGATGGCCTTGAGAGGCAGAACCACGCTGCCGGTGAACAGGAACAGCAGCACGAACGTGGCGAGCGAGATCAGGCCGATGGCGAGCGGGAGCTTCGCGCTGATCGCGTGCTTGCTGTCGACGAGCCACGCCGACAGGCCGCCGACGAGGACCTCGGTGCCTGCCGGTGCCGGCTGCGCGCGGATCGCGCGGACCAGGTCCTGGCCGGCCCCGGACATCGGGTCGATCGCCGGGACGACCTGCAGGTAGGTCAGATCGGTCTTGGCGAAGCGAGCGGAGGCGGCGCCCGGCGGGGCCGTCTGGGCGCCGGCCTGGAACTCGCCGGCTGCGCTGTCGACCCGGCCGACGCCCGGGAGCCCGGACAGCGCGGTGGCGTAGCCGGCGAGCGTCTCGTCCGTGGTGTGGCCGGCCACGACGACGTCGAGCGCGCCGCTGATGTTGGAGCCGAAGTCCTCCCGCAGCACGTCGCCGACCACCCGACTCGACGCGTCGGCGCTGAGCACCCGGTCGTCCGGGGTACCGAAGCTGACGTGCAGGACAGGCGCGGCGAGCACCAGGAGCAGCGCGACGACCGGCAGGCCGGCGAACAGCGGCCGGCGCATCACCCAGGTCGCCACCGCGCGCCAGAACGGCGACTCGGTCGCCTCCCGGGGCGTGGCGGCCGGGGTGGCCGCGGTGGCCGCGGTGGCCGGTGTGACGGCCGCCTCGGCGTTCTTTCGGTCGGCCCAGCGCCGCCGGAACAGGCCGACCAGTCCGCCGATCTGCAACGCGTTCACGCGCTCACCGAGCAGCAGGAGGACGGCCGGCAGCACCAACAAGGCGGTGAGCATCGTGACCAGGGTGACGGCGATGCCCGCATAGGCCATCGACTTCAGGAAGAACGGCGGGAAGACCAGCATCACGGCGAGCGCGACGATGACGGTCGCGCCGCTGAAGAGGATGGTGCGCCCGGCGGTGCCGACCGTCGCCACGACGGCCGCCCGTTTGTCCTTGCCGGTGGCGAGCTCTTCCCGGCTCTGCTGTCTTGCCGCGAGTTCCTCGCGGAACCTGCTCACCATCAGCAGCGCGTAGTCGATGCCGAGGCCGAGCCCCATCGCCGTCGCCAGGTTGACCGCGAAGATCGAGACGTCGGTCGCCTCGGCGATCGCGGACAGCGCGGCGAACCCGCCGAGGATCCCCACCAGGCCCACGCCCAGTGGCAGCAGCGCGGCGACGACCCCGGCGAACGCGATGACGAGCAGGACCAGCGTCACCGGGATAGCGATCGACTCGGCGGTGGCGAGGTCGGTGGTGACCTGGCTGCCGATGTCCCGGTTGACGCCCGCGATCCCGCCCGGCCGTACCGTGACCGGGCTGGCGGCGTCGGCCGCGTCCTCGTACTTGTCGACGAGGTCGTCCGCGTGGTCGTCGTCGACCGAGGCGACGACCAGCGCCGAGTGGGCGTCCTCGGCGCGCAGCGCCGGGCCGGCGCCCGTCCAGTACGACACGGCTCCGCGCACGCCCGGCTCCTTACCGAGCTCGGCGGTCAGGGCGCGGCCGGCGGCGGCCACGGCCGGGTCGTCGACGGTGCCCGACCGCGCGGTGACCAACAGGACCAGGTTGGGCGCGCCGCTGAACTGGTCGTCGACGATGTCGGCGGCGCGGGACGAGTCGGACTTCGGGTCGTCGAAGCCGCCCGTCAGCAGCTTGCCGAAGGCGCCGACGCCCAGCACGCCTGCCGCGAGCACGAAGATCAAAGTGACGGTGAGGACGAGTCGGGGCCGTCCGGTGACGGCTCCGGCGAGACGTGCGAACACTGTTGCCTCCCGCGAGCTACAGTCTCAAGAGAGAACACTGTTCGCTGACGAGAACATTGTCAAGAGCATCCGCCGTACGACGACCAACCGCCATGGCTGGTCGCCCAAGCCGGTCCCGGCTGGAAAGATGGCCCCGATGAACCCACTGGCACCGCGCCGCGAACGGCTGCGCGCGGCGACGATCGCGGAGATCAAGCAGGCCGCCCGCGACCAGGTCGCCCGCGGCGGCGCCTCGGCGGTCTCGCTGCGCGGCGTGGCGAGGGCGATGGGGATGACCCCGTCCGCGCTGTACCGGTACTTCGACAGTTATGACGTGCTGATCGGCGAGTTGTCCGCGGATGCGTGCAGCTCGCTCGCGGACACCCTCGAAGCGGCCTTCGATGCCGCGGTCGACGAGCCGAACCAGGCGAGGCGCTGGCTGTTGCTGGCCAGGGCTTACCGCCACTGGGCGCACGAGAACGAGGCCGAGTATGCGTTGTTGTTCGGGCCACGCACGCTGGAGCTGGACAAATCGGGACGGTGTGGCACGGAGATGCACCGCGCCACCGGCGTGCTGTTCCGTTGCATGATCGAACAGATCGCCACCGGCAACGTCGATCCGTCTCACCTCGACGGACAGCTCAAGCCGGAGTTGCGGTCGCGGCTGGTCGCCTGGGGTGTGGAGGAGGGCGCGCCGATCTCACCGGCGGGTCTGGCCGGCTGCCTGATCGTCTGGACCCAGTTGCACGGATTTCTGTCGTTGGAGCTGTTCGGCGGGCTACCGGAGGGATTCGGCGACTTCGACGACCTTTACGATCAGCAGATGCTGGACGTCATCGTCCGTATCGGTTATCGCCACCCGATCGACATCGAGACGACCGCCGCCCCCTCCGCCGCGGGCTGGCTGGGCGCGGGCTCGGCACCGGCCGGCGCCCACCATCTCACCCCGTAGTCCCGCCGCCTCCTGGCCCCGCGGCGTGGTAGCCCCACGGCCGAGCACCCACTTCAACCGACCTCAACCAACATCACGGGTTTTCCGGGTTCCCGCCGGCGAAACCGATCCGGCCAGAACCCGGAAACCCTCCGGGCGTCGTCGAAAAACCCCCGACGGCAAGGGCGCTCCCACGCCCGGCCGCCCCGAGTCAGGCGGAGGTGCGCATCTTGCGGCTGAGCGCGTCCAGCGCCGCGTGTCGCGCAGCCATGATCTCCGGCAGGCGCGCCTGGTACGCGGCCGTGTTCGCCAGCGGCTGGTAGAAACCGAGCCGCGGAACGAAGTCGACCTCGTCGTAGCCCGGAGGCCGACGCAATGCGTACTGCCGGCCCGGGAACAACAGGTCGTACTCGTCCGCGATCTCCTTGACGGTCACCCGGGGATCAACCCGGCGACGCTGGAAGTACGCCTCCAGAACGTCAACCGTGAAACTGATCTCATGGAACTGCTTGACCAGGTCGTGGTAGTGCTGGCCGACCTGGTACTTGATCGGCAGCTCGACCTGGGCGCATTCCTCGGGAGCCAGTAGATCCAGCGCCAGCACCTTCACCGACGTCTCCACGCCATACCCTCGGGAAAACGCCAGCGCGGCAAAGACGTCGGCGTCGAGGACGAACTCCCCGATCAGTGGCTGGTAGATCCTGGTGACGGACGGGACATAACCCGCGAGCTGCTTCGAGTAGAGCGAGCGCAGCATCTCCGTGGTGCGGCCGCCCGGCTGGCCGCTGCCGGTGAGCCGCGGCGAGCTGCCGTTGACGAACATCAGGCCGTCGTCCGCGGTGGCCGCGGCGGCGAGCCGACCGACCGTGGTCGGATCGTAGTTCTCCAAATCGGAGTCATGAAAGATCAGCCGGCTGCCGAAGGCAAGGTAGGCAAGGCTGCGCATGGCGCCGGCCTTGCCGCCGAGGGACGGCGCCTCCGGCCCCGCGTGCGCGGCGAGCACGCTCTCGCCGCGCACCGCCCAGCTGGCACCGGCATCCTCGGCGATCTCCACCAGGCCGTGCTCGTCGCCGTCCGAGGTCGGATCGACGATCACTCCGATCTCGTCGAGGACGTGCCGGTCCCGCATCCATCGATCCCGGACCCGCGCGATCATGTTTCCCAGAGTGTTCGCGGACTCCGGCCCCCTGGCCGGAATCAGGAGGCTCAGCGTGATTCCTTTTGCGAGCCGGTCTTCCTCGATCGCATCGAGGTCGAGGGTGGTGGGATCGAGCGTTTGCACGGACGCCCCTCTCTGGTGACCTGTGTCTTACCTGGACATCCCCCTCCACCCGGCCGCAGGCGCTATGTCGCACCACCGTCTGGACGTCGTCAGCGCAGGGTCGGCCACCGCGCGCGGGTTACGCCGAACCCGCGCCGCCCCGCTCCGGCTCACGCGTCCCGACAGCGATGGAACTCCCCCGGGCACTGTGTGCCCGGCCGGTTCCGCCCGTCGGCCGGAACACATCCTCTCTCTCGGTACGGTCGCTCCCCGGCCGCCCAGCGGCGGCATGGGTACCGAACAGCCATCACAACAGCCAGCACGTCGTCCACCGGGCGACGTGGGCCGCCCAAGTCGTCCTCACGGACCCCTCGGTCGGCCTGCCAGTGACCTCCCGGCCGACCTGCCAGATCGCTTCACGATCTGGCAGGAACCCGGCTACACGAGCTGGCAGGAACCCAGGCAAGGCGGATCAACGGCGGCCCCGCGTGGGCGGGCGATTCTGGAAAGGTCCTCCAGGCCAAAGTAACCGCTTCCCGCCATTCCCCGCAGCCCGAGCGCGACCCATTCTTCGCAGCTGAGCGCAACGCGGGACGTAAGGTGCCTCACACCCGCGAGCTGGCGCACACCCGCGGCCCGGGCGGCGGCCCGGCTGGTGGCGGCTCGTCGCCCTCAAGACCGCCGGTCTACGCCCCTGAACAGGGAGTACCCGAGTTTTCGGCGTCTGGTACGGACTACCCGCGGTCAGCCCCGCGCACTCCGGACGCCGTCCTACGAACTACCGGGCCGGGCGACGGGCCGGGCGCCGAGTTGGCCGTCGGGCTGGCCGTCGGGCCGGGGCCGTCCCTCGGCGGCGGGCCGGGCCCGTCCGCAGCCGGCGCGGGTGGCGACGACGACGCAGTCGCGGCCTGCCGCCTTGGCCGCGTACAGGGCCCGGTCCGCCCGGTCGACCAGCTCGGCGGCGCTCGCCGGCGCCGTCACGACCACGGCCGCACCGACGGAGACCGTCACCGTCAGCGGCACGCCGTCCGCGACGATCACCGGCGTCGCCGCGATCGTCGCGCGCAGCCGCTCGCCCAGGGCGCGCAGCTCGTCCTGGGCGACCCCGGTGGTGAGCAACGCGAACTCCTCGCCGCCATAGCGGGCCACGACATCGTCGGACCTCGCGACGGCGCGCAGCCGCAGCGCGACTTCGGCCAGCGCACGATCCCCGGTGGGATGGCCGTAGCGATCGTTGATCGACTTGAAGTGGTCGATGTCGACGAGGAGCAGAGCGAGCCCGCAGCCACTCGGCACCAACCTGGCCGTCGCCAGCGCCAGCCGAGTCTCCAGGAAGCGCCGGGTACACAGCCCGGTCAGCACGTCGGTGTTGGCCAGGCGACGCTGGTAGACCTCGGCACAGCGCAGTCGGAGCATGATGAGCGCCGTGGAAAGGGCCATGGTCAGCGCGCAGACCACCGCGGTGCTCGGATCAGCCTTCCCCCCGCGCTGAACCAGGACGAGCGGCGCAACCAGGCTCACAAGGTAGAGCGCGGACAATCGGAGATGACCAAGCCCGGCGGGGCGGCGCCCGGGCGCGGCGGCGCGGGCCATCGTGGGATGCAGCACGGCGGCGCCGAGAGCGAGGTTTCCCGCCAGCCAGACCCCGTCGAGCCCGCCGTCCGCCGAGTTCCCGCCGCCGAGCTTGTGCAGCGCGTGACCGGCGTCCGCGAGCACGATGGCGACCAGGCCGGCGGTCAGCAGGCCGAGAACCGGAGGCCGGCGGCCGGCGGCGAGCAGAAGCCGGATACCAACCGTCAGCAGGATGAGATCGGCGATGACAACCGCCAACGCGGTGACGACGACCATGGCAGGCAGATCACCGCCGAGCCGCGGGCCGACCAGGTAGAGGTAGACCAACATCGCTATGCCGGTAGTGGCCAGTAGCCCGTCCAAAAGGCTCGGCAGGTCCCCGGCCGACGCGTGCAGCCGAATGATCGGCAGGAGGCCGGCGAGCAGCACCGGGTAGTAGACGAGGTGGAGCGCGTCGCCGATGGTCGGGAAGGCATTCGGGGCAGGCAGGTACGGACTGGCGCGGACGGCCAGATCCGCGCCGACGTACACCAGCTGGGAGATCCCGATGAGCAGCCAGGGTGACCAGGGCGCCGGCCGGAGCAGGTAAAGCCCAACCAGCATGGCCCCGACGACCGCGGCGCCCGCAGCGCAGGACACGGTGACCCGGGCTCCGGAGCAGCCCGCAGCCGCGGGGAAGCAACAGTAGGCGGCGATATAGCAACCCACGACGGTCACCGCGCCGACCGACAGGTAGACCAGCCAGGGCCGGTCGTCCCAGCGACGATCGACTCCCGAACCAACGGTCTCGGAGTCAGCGGTTTCCGCACGTCCGGCGTCGGAAGAACCGGCGTCGGAAGAACCGGCGTCCGAGCGACCGCCCCCGGCACGACCGGCCCCGGCGCGACTGGTTCCGAATCGATCGACTCCGGAACAATCAGGAGCTATTTTTCTCTCGGCGGCGGAAGCGGCCTGACGGACGAGGTAAGCCGTATCGCGAGCAAGGGGCGTCCGCCCGCCCAGGCCCATCGGGCTCGGCGGCGCGGCACTGGGCGTGCCGAGCTCCGCCGACGACGCGTGCGCCGGAAGCGACGAGCCGGCCTCGCGGAGGTCATTGGCCGATGCCATGCGCAGCCTTTCGGGTGGGGCGCAGTGGCGCGCGGCTAGCCAGGCGGCCGCCGCACGTCGGACCCGGCCGTCGACATCAGCGACCACGTCCCATGGCGGCGGGAGTCGTGTCGTGCCTGCCATCTCGGCCGGTGCCGGCGCCCACGGCGGCACCGGCCCGCGGCTCACTTACCTGCTGGTAGGGGGACGTTCGCTACCGGAAGCCAGCGAACCGCAGGTTCCAACGCAACAGTACCGAGCAGTCGCTCTTCGTATAGATCCCACCAAGGAACATGTGCCTTACTTGTCCAGGATTTGTTGCACTCGGTCGCAGGGCGCATTCGCGCCCACAGCCGCCTTAAGGTCCTCCGACGACGGTTGGCGGACCTGGACAGCAGCCGGAAAACCTCGATGACAGATAGAGGTTTCAACGACAGCCGAAGGCGCACGACGACGGAGGCTCCGCGGACGACGGTGTCGGCCATCCGACACCAGCTGGCTAACACCGTTCACCAGCCGCGATCGCGGCTAGCGTTGCATCTTGCGGGCTAACGACGTTAGCCAGTCGGACGTCATGCGCTCTCGAGGTCGCGCGCGCGACTGCCCGCAGATGGCCTCGGATGTCACATTCCCCGGGCCCGGTTCGTCAAGTCCGGGACCGCGACGAAGAGGGGAAAGAAGAGACGATGTCCGGGTTCTTGCGCCGGGTGGGTGGAGCATGCGCCGCGCACCCCTGGCGGGTGATCGGCGCGTGGGCCGCCGCACTGGTGCTGACATTTGGTCTGGCCAGCGCGTTCGGCGGCACGCCGCAGGACAACTACGACACTCCGGGCCTTCCTTCACAGGAGGCAACCGACCTGCTACGGGCCGGATTCCCGCAGGTCGCGGGCGCGGACGCCCGCGTCGTCCTGCATGATCCCGACAGCCGGCTCGACGACGCCGTCGTCACCGCCGTCTCCAAGAACCTCGCCGGCGTCCAGTACGTCGACCTGGTCGCCCCGCCCCGGCTGTCCGCCGACGGCGACACGGCCCTCATCACCGTCTACTACGACCGGCCGGTCACCCACGTCGGCGGCAAGAAGGCGCTCGACAACCTGGTCGGCGCCGTGGCGGGCCCGACGAGGGCTGGCGGCGTGACCGCCGAGATCGGCGGGCAGGTCGCGGAGAACATCCAGAAGGTCAACGGCGCCGCGGAGGCGATCGGCATCACCGCCGCCCTGGTCATCCTGCTGCTCGCGTTCGGCTCGGTCGTCGCCGCCGGCGTGCCGCTGGCCGTCGCGCTCGTCGGCCTCGGCATCGGCTCCTCCGGTGTGACGCTGATCGCGGCGGTCAGCGAGGTCAGCAGCATCGCCCCCACCATCGGCACGATGGTCGGCCTCGGCGTCGGCATCGACTACGCCCTACTGCTCGTCACCCGCCACGTCGAGGGCCTGCGGGCCGGCCTGCCGGTGCGGGACGCCGCGGCCCGGGCCACGGCCACCTCCGGAACCTCGGTGCTGTTCGCCGGCGCGACCGTGGTGCTGGCCCTGCTGGGGCTGCGCCTCGTCGAGCTGAAGTCCTACTCCACGACCGGCTACACCACGGCCATCGTCGTCGTCGCGGTCGTCGCGACGTCGCTCACGCTGGTACCGGCGCTGTGCGGCCTGGCCGGCCACCGGCTGCTCGGCCGCAAGGGCCGCCAGGCCCTGGCCGCCGCCACGGCCGGCGGGAACGGAGTGGCGGGAGTGGCCGGCGGAGCTGACGCGGCCGGCGGAGCTGGCGCGGTTGCCGGGATCGGCGCGGGTACGGAGGTCAACGGCATCGAGGCGCCGGCTGGCCTGGCTGGCACTGCGGGCTCGGACGCCGCAGCGGGCTCGGACCGCGCAGGGGGCTCGGCAGACGGCGCCGGCAGGAGTGGCCGGGCGGCGAAGGAGCCGCTGACCGCCCGGTGGGCCGCCCGGGTCGGCCGCCGGCCGTTGCCGTGGGCGCTCGGGGCGCTCGGGCTGCTGCTCGCGCTGGCGGCGCCGGTGCTCGACATGCGCACCTGGCCGCAGGACGCCGGCAGCCAGTCGACGTCGCTCACCCAGCGGCGCGCCTACGACCTGATCGCCGCCGAGTACGGCCCGGGCGCGAACGGCCCGTTGCTGATCGCAGCTGACCTGCGCACGCTGCCTAAGGCGGAGCTCGACCCGCTGGCCGAGAAGATCCGGACCACTCCCGACGTCGCCAACGTCGCCGCGCCGATCTTCTCCGAGGACGGCTCGACCGCGCTGCTCGTCGTCGAGCCCACGGTCGGCCCGAGCGACCCGAAGGCCGCCGGGCTGGTCCGTGACCTGCGGGCCGACGTCCTGCCCGACGGCGCCGAGATCACCGGCTGGACCGCGTCGTTCGCCGACATCTCCAACCTGCTGTCCGACCAGCTCTGGGAGGTCGTCGGCTTCGTCGTCGGCGTCTCGCTGCTGCTGCTCATCCTGGTGTTCCGG
>Ga0163163_10003494_pt1 | contig 13340 bp, 10 predicted proteins | sample S65metaG_FD_119766 | JGI IMG/M metagenome (GOLD analysis project Ga0163163, IMG submission 119766) | Switchgrass rhizosphere microbial communities from Kellogg Biological Station, Michigan, USA - S6-5 metaG | ecosystem: Host-associated > Plants > Roots > Rhizosphere > Soil | place: USA... | reverse complement strand
GGGAAGACTTGTTCTCTGCGCGCGTGGCGATCTCCGCGGTTTTTTCTGTACGTGAACAGCTACAATCCCGTCGTGGCCAAGGCGCCGACCGTCGTCGATCTGACCTGGACCGGCGCGCTCGTTCTTTCCGGTACGAGCGGCAACGCCTCGATGACGCTCGACAGCGCGGGCGTGGCGGGTCCCTCTCCGGTGCAGGCGCTCGCGTTCGCGCTCGCGGGGTGCATGACGATGGACGTTGGCTATATTCTGACGAAGGCGCGCCAGCCGTTCCGCGCGCTGCGGTCGCATCTGGTCGCCGACCGCGCGCCGGAGGATCCGCACCGCATCACCCGCATGCATCTCCAGGTCACCGTGGAAGGCGACGTGCCCGCCGACGCCGTTGCGCGCGCGATCGCGCTGTCGTACGAGAAGTACTGCTCGGTGTGGCACTCGATGCGGCAGGACATCGTGTTCACCACCACGCATGACGTCCAGCCATAGACGCACCTACGTCGACTGGGGCCGCGGCATTGCCGTGCTGCTGATGATCGAGGCGCATACGGTCGACGCCTGGACACGTCTGAGCCCCGCTGTCCGTCGTACGATTCCGTTTCGCGACGCAACGGTACTCGGCGGCTTCGCCGCGCCGCTGTTTCTCTGGCTGGCCGGCCTGGCGGTGGTGCTTGCGGCGACGCGGACGCTGGAGCGCACAGGCAGTCGGCGGGCGGCGGTCGAGATGATCTGCCGGCGCGGCCTCGAGATTTTCATCCTCGCCTTTCTCTTCCGCCTCCAGGGATTCATCATTACGCCGGGCAGCCATCCGGTGACGCTGTTCCGGGTCGACATCCTGAATATCATGGGCCCGGCGATGGTCGGGGCGGGCCTCATGTGGGGGCTCGCCAGGAGCACGGCGGCGCGCGTGATCTGGTACGCCGCGATCGCGGCTGCGTTCGCGATGGCGACGCCGATCGTGCGGGCCGCGCCCGCGATCGCCGCGTGGCCGCTGTGGCTGCAGTGGTACATGCGTCCCGCAGGGGAGTTCACGATCTTCACGCTGTTTCCGTGGGCCGGCTTTGTGTTCGCCGGCAGCGCGGTGGGCGCGCTGATCGCGGCGGCGCGCGAGGCGCGCACGGAGCGATGGCTGCACGCCACCCTCGGAGCGTGTGGCATCGCGCTCGTCGCCGCCGGCTTCTACGCGGCCGGTCGCCCTTCCATCTATGCGTCTTCGTCATTCTGGACGAGCTCGCCGACCTGGTTCGCGATTCGCCTCGGGATCCTGATGATGGCGCTGACCGCGATCTATGGATGCGAGGCGGCGTTCGCGGCCCTGAAGGGCCGCGCCACAAGAAGGCGGGACCGCGCCAGCCACGAGGTGGCTGTGGCGCAGGGCTTCAGCCCTGCGATCGATCCGCTGGCCAGGCTCGGACGAAGCTCGCTCTTCATTTACTGGATCCATGTCGAGCTGGTCTACGGCTATGCGAGCTGGGGGTGGCGCCATCGCCTGCCTCTCTGGGGCACCGCGATTGCGTTCATCCTGTTCTGCGTGCTGATGTACCGGGCGATCGGCTGGCGGGATCTGCTGGTCGACAAATGGCGAAACCGATCGTCGGGCGCGCGCCGCGCGGCTCAAACCGCAACCGCCTGATCAGGCGTAGAATCTCCGGCTGGAGGGATCTATGAATCGTCGTGACTTTGCCCGGCTCCTGGCCATCGGCGGCGCCGCCCCGTTCCTGTCGCCGAACGTGGCGTGGCCACGTTCCCTCGATCTGCCGCCGACGCCTGCGTCGCCGGACGAAAAATTCTGGCTGACCGTGCGCGAGCAGTTCGTGATGCCGAAAGAGCTCACGATGCTGAACGCCGCCAATCTCTGTCCGGCGTCCGGCCCGGTCCTCGAGACGATGTACCGGTTGACGAAAGACATGGATCAGGATCCATCGCAGGACAACCGCGCCAAGCTTGGCGACGGGCGCGAGAATACGCGCAAGCTCCTCGCGGAATTCCTGCGGGTCACGCCGGAAGAGATCGTCATCACCCGCAACACGAGTGAGTCCAATAACCTCGTGTCGACCGGCATCGACCTGAAGGCCGGCGACGAGGTGCTGCTCACCGCCGACAATCATCCGAGCAACCACACGGCGTGGCAGGAGAAGGCGAAGCGTTTCGGCTTCACGGTCAAGGACGTGCCGACGCCGAACCCGCACCCCGGCATGGACTACTACGTCGACGCATTCGCGAAGGCGATCACGCCGCGGACGAAGGTGATCTCGTTCACGCACCAGACGAGTACGGTCGGCGACCTGTTTCCGGCGAAGGAGATCTGCCGGCTGGCACGCGAGCGCGGCATCCTCAGCATGGTCGACGGTGCCCAGTCGTTCGGGCTGATGGACGTCGATCTCAGCGACATGCAGCCGGACTTCTACAGCGGCAGCTCGCACAAATGGGCGTGCGGCCCGAAAGAGAACGGCGTCCTCTACATCAACAAGAGCGCGCAATCGAAGATCTGGGCGAGCATCTTCAGCGCCTATCCGGGGCGCGTCGGCGTGTCGCGCACGTTCGAAGGGTTCGGCCAGCGCGACGAGCCGACGATGATGGCGTTCGGCGAGGCGCTGACGTTCCAGACGAAGATCGGCCGCGCCCAGATCGAAAAGCGCTCGCGCGAGCTGACCCAGGCGCTGCTCAAGGGACTGAAGACGATCGACGGCGTGAAGATCTGGACCAGCCCGGATCCATCGCGCACGGTGGCGGTCGTGTCGTTCCAGCCGGGCAACCTCGACGTGCGCAAGCTGTCGACGGCGCTTTACCAGAAAGAGCGCATCGGCTGCGCGACGCGCGGCGGTCAGGATCGCCCCGGCATCCGGCTGTCGCCGCACTTCTACAACACGCATGCCGACATCGATCGCACGGTCGCGGCGGTCAAGAAATACATGTCGACCGGTGTGTAGGCCGGCCGGCAGTCAGATCAAGTCAGGTGTCCAAGTCAGGTGTCAGACACCGTGGTGGATTTACCACGGTGTCTGACACCAACCCAGTGACCAACCCGCTGACCGGTCAGTTCATGCGGGAATACTTCTCGTAGAAGCTGTTCGTCAGGAGGAGCTCGGGGTCGTACCGCTTCTTCGCTGCGAAGAACGCCCGAATCTCCGGGTAGGCACGCTCGAGCTGTTCCGCGGTGTAGTGGAGCTGGTAGGGCAGGAAAAAACGTCCGCCTTCCGCGATTGTGAGATCGATCAGATCGCCGGTCAACGTCGCCATTCGCTCGTTGCCGGCCTTGTCGGTGGTTTGGTTCAGGTACAACACGATCGCAAACATGTCCGCCGGCGCATAGTTCAACGCATTGTGTTCCTGGTGAACGATACGGACCGACGCGTTCAGCAGCGCCGCCTTCCGGCGGACCATGATCGCGCGCATTCCGTCGACGAAGCTGACGAACCGGTCGCGCGGCACGTAGTACTCGTGCAGGATGTCCGTTTCGCCAGGCAGCGAGTTCTTCAGGTAGAACACCGAATCGTGCATTGGCTCGTTACGCGAAACGAAGCACGATTCGGCGGATCCCATCGCCTGATTGCGGCCGACCTCGCAGGTTTCCAGCCGCGGCTCGATATGTTTCTCCGCCCACCACTTCAGCCGCATGGCGGGGCCGCCCAGCTTCGAAAGGTTGAACACCACGCGGCGTAGCTTGACGCTGGACACATCGGCCAGCGGCGGCACCGTCGCCGGCGGGTGGTCGGTGGTGCGGTAGGTGTAGAGGATCATTTCGTCGAGCAGCGACTGCGGCGCGGTCGACAGGTGCGCGTACATCAGGGCATAACGCGCGTCGGGATCGATCTCGCGCTTGAAGAGCTCCGGAAATTCCGTGTACTTGAGGATGCGGCGCTCGGAGGCGTACACGGCGTTGTCGACGACGTCGAGGTCGGCGTCGAGGATGACTCCGAACAGGCCGTACCCGCCCACTACCAGATTGAACAGCTCGGGGTTCTGCTCGCGGCTCACCTCCTGGATCGTCCCGTCGGGCAGCATCACGCGCATGGCCCGAACGCTGTCGCCCACGGAGCCCGCCCGGTGGTCCATGCCGTGGGCATTGACCGTAATCGAGCCGCCGACGGTGAAGATGTCGGTTGACTGCATGGCCTTCACGGCGAACTTCGGGTGAAGAAACGACTGGATGTCGTGCCAGCGCGCGCCGCTCTGCACGGTGAGCACTTTCCGAGATTCGTCGAGGCGCATCTTGTTGAACGTCGTCATGTCGAGCACGACGGCATGTCTGGCGAAGGCCTGCCCGCCCTGACTGTGCCTGACACCGGCGATCGACACCTTCAGGTGCTGCTCCTTCGCGAACCGGAGCGCGCTGCGCACATCGTCAGTGCTCTCGACCCTGACCACGCCGAAAACGGAGGTGCGGTTGAGACAGCTCGAATCGTTCAGCGTGCCGCCTCGCTGCTTCCACGGCACAATCGGCGATGGCATCACCGCGGGCGCGCCGTCGGCGCGCTCGCCGGCTCCGGCCGCCGGATTGGGACCGCAGTCCTTCTCGCCGATCGGGTCCGCGGCGTAGTCGCGAAGTTTTCTCGCCGTTACGAACACGGCCGCCACAAGCGTGAGGAGGACGATGGCCAGCGCCCGCCCGACGCGCTTGCGGATCTCAATAGTCATAAAGGTGTTCCAGGGTCAGGCCGGCGCGCGTGAGCCCGCCGAGCACGGTCCCGATTGCGTCCAGGCGCGCTTCGATGACGAACCGCTTCCGGTCGGACGTCAACTGGTCGATTGCGAACAGGACGCGCGCATCGGGCACGGCGAACACCGGCGCGTCCGGGCCGATGGCCGTCATGACCATCCGGTGATTCCCGGCGACGTCGCGAAATCGTGCGCCCCGGCCCGCCAGCGCGGACACGACGGCTGTAAACGGCTCGTAGCGTTTGATCGACACCAGCGACGAGCCGTCTGCGAGCGTCGTGATATGGCGAATGCGAGGATCGGCGAAGGCGTCAGCCGGAAGGCTCTCGACCCGCGCGGCGATCCATTCATCCTCGTCGCCGTACACGCTCTTGGAACCAAAACGGATGATCGATCCGTAGACTGCTTTGATGCCGTACTCGAGGCTGAGCGCGAACTTGCGCTCCCACTTGCGGAGAGGGTGCGGTCCCCAGAGCCCGGTCTCCGACCAGACGCGGCCGAAGGCGCGACCGAAGGGGTAGTCGTACCACGGTACGGCGTGCATGAACCGCGCGTAGTCGGCAGCGACGGCCGCCGCATGACGGTCTTCGGCCGTGTCGGTCGTGGCGAGCCACTCAGTGACGCGGCCGATCGAGCTTTCGTAGAGGCCCTTGAGCAGGTTCTCCACCGACGCGCTCGTGCCGATGATCGCGAGCATCAGATGATCGCCGCTGTCGAACGGATAGCGGCCGCATGCGGTGTCGCAGAGACCCTGGTAGTAGCGCCAATAGCGCGGGATCGATCGGAAATAGGGAAAGGCGCTCGGCCTGGCGCGCGTGACGTGCGCCGCATACTCCTCCGCGTCGTAGAGGATCAGCCATTCCGGCAGCGTGAAGAACGTCGCCGCCTCCGGGCGGGCGTAGCCGTGCACGCCGGCCTTGGCTTGCCTGACGTCAGCGGGGTCCTCCTCGTCAGCGGCCTGCGGCGCCCGCGTCGCCAGCGCGCATCGTACGATCGTCACCGTCGCGGGAGCGACCAGCGTGATGACCAGCACGGCCGCGATGTAGCGGGGTCCACCCCGTCTGCGCCGGCGCGGGCGAAGCGACTCGGTTTGCGCCATTTGCCGTTATCGATCGGGGCGATCGGTCAACAGCATCGCCAGGGCCCCGCCCGTAATCACGAAGTGCGGCAGGTTGACGGCGAAATTCCGGACGCTGAAGTCAGGTGCGCCCCACGCCTGCGTGAACACGGTCAGGTCGAGCAGGCCCTGAGCCGTGAGCATGCCGACCATGGCGTCGATGCCGTAGAGTGCCGCAACCGCCCAGAGGTACGGCCGAACCCACCGATGCGAGATGGCCACCACCGCGCCGGCCACGGCCGAAGCGATGTGGACCACGTCGTCGCGCGGATCGATCTTGAAGAGGCCGAAGAGCCTGCCGTCAGCGTCGTTGAATGCCGAGACGTGGCTCACGAACACGACCGCCGCAAACCCCGCGAAGTACACCCACGCCGTCGTCCGCAGCCGTCTGCTTGTCGCAGCAGTCATTACGCTCCCCTTGGTTGAGGACAGTCGGGCCGAAGTAGCACTCGTTTCGCATGAGCATTCGGCAAGAACTACAAATAACTTTTAGTTGTAAAGTAATATGGATATCATGACGGGCATGCCGATCGCCGTCCCCGAACCTCTTTCCAGCCTAATCGCAAGGCTGGCCTCGCTGGCCGGCCTTGCCGTCGTCGTCAGCTGCGGCTGGTTCGGGACGATGGAGCTATTGCTGAACCATGCCGGTTACGAGTGGCGCGCCTTGGTGGCCGCCGCCATCGTGGTCGAGGGCGTGTTGACCATCGCCGTGCTTGAGGAGTTGGTGACCCTGCCCAGGATCCGCTGGCCGCTGGCTGGCGGCGCCGCTTTGACCGGCCTCCTGGGAGCATGGATCATCGTCCAGGAGCTGGCGCTCCCCGGACTCCCGGCGAAACCGCACTTCGAGGGCTACCTGCTGACCATCGCCGCTGCGCTGATCACCTACGCCGTGTTGACACTCGCCGCCATGCTCACGGGCCGATCACGGCAATCGCGGTGTCAGACACCGTGGCAAATCCACCACGGTGTCTGACACCTCGCACAGGAGCCGATACGCTCGCTGCCGGTCTGCGGGAGTGTCACCGAGCTGAAGATAGACGGGGTGGGGCGTCAGCCAGTCATTGAAGCCCCCCATCGCATGGACGCGATAGCTGGTCCACTCATAGAGCTCGGCGCTTCGAACGATCTGCGCGTTGACGGGGTTCTGCTCGACGTATCTCAGACATGTCAGCCAGTACGCTTCGTCCTCAATCAGCTTCGATCTGTACCTGGCATTCCACGCGGTGCCGCTTCGGCAATGCTCCCGGTTGTAGTACCGGGTGTACTCGCCGTCGATCGTCTGCATGGCCTGCGGCAGCGCCCGTTCGTGTTGAGGCGTGGCAATCAGGTGATAGTGGTTGTTCATGACGGCGTATGCATGGACGTCCACCCCACACTCAGCTGACGCCTGTCTCACGAGGGTGAGAAAGTACTTATAATCCGCAGTCTTGTGGAAGATGGGTAGTCGGTTGTGTCCACGCTGAAAGACATGCGCACTGATGCCCGGTATGTAGCGTCGCGGTGCTCGCATCGCTGCAGCTATGCATTGCAATGCTGATGCTGAGCGAGATTCCCCGCAAAGTGTCGGTTTCGCCGGAAAACGGTGGAGAAAATGCTCGGGTCGGGCAGCCGTGGTCGGCGAATTCTGCGAAGCGGCTCGAAGCGGCTTGGTGTCAGACACCGTGGTAAATCCACCTCGGTGTCTGACCCCGCATTCGGTTTTTTCTGAATCGTCTCTACTGCGCCGGCGCGGTCCCCGCGGACTTCGGCGCCTCGGTCTTGATGTCGTTGAAGTTCAGCAGCGTGTTGAACAGCATGTTGAACTCGCCGAAGTTCTGCCAGCGGTAGCACGGGTTGCCCGCGAAGATAATCACGCGCCCCTTGCCTGACGGCTCGTCGACGATCGCCGCACGATTGCGGATCTCGTTGGCGCCGCGCATCAGGCCGCTCAGCACATGTTCGTCGCCGCCGGGATATCGCATCAGGATGCTCTGCGCGGGCGGCGGCGGCGTGAGTGGCGGACCCTCGAACGGGTTGGCGTTGGTCTGCACGCTCAGCAGCGGACCGTTGCCGTAGCGCACGGGCACGGTCTTCCTGTCGTAGCCGTAGAAGATCGGATGCTCCGGCTTGAGGATCTCGGCGTCGATAATCGGCCCCGGCGCGTAGAACTGCTGCGAGGGCCGCGCGGCGTCGACTTTCGGCGCCAGCCCGAACTCCGTCGGGAAGAAGCTCGCCGCACCGAGCGTCACGAGCAGCCCGCCTGACTTCACGAACTTCTCGAACTCGGCGACGCCTTCCAACCCCATCCCGCCCGTGATGTCGTCGGACTCGCCGTACATGCCGAGGTTCTTGAACTCGTCGCTCTTCTTGTACGCGATCGGCTGGCCGCGGTTCTCGATGTCGAAGACGACGCGTTTGCCGCTGCCGCCCTGATTCGGCAGGACGATGACGTCGTACGCCCCCTTGAGGTCCCCCTTCTTCACCCGTTCCTTGAGAATCAGATCGTAGGGCACCTCGAATCTGTCGAGCGCGTAGCGGACCCAGCCGACTTCCTGCGTGTTGCCCCAGATGCTGTAGATCGCCAGCTTCGGCAGGTCGAGATCGTGCATCGCCACCTGCGGCGCGCTCGACAGCGCGACGGCGGTCAGCCCCAGCTTTTCGACTTCGCCCTTCACGCGCGCGGTCTCGCCGGAGACGACGAACGAACCGGCAGGGAAGGTGACGTCACCCTGTTTGAATTCCTTCTCCACCGCCTGGACCTTGAGATCCTTCAGGCGGTAGCGCAGCGTGATCATGTTGTTCGAGCCGTTGTGCGCCACGGCGACCATCGATCCGGTTCCCGTCAACGTGCCGGCGAGGTGAATCTCGGTCTCCTTGACCGGTTCGACCGCGAGGTCGAGCACCTTCTTGTCGGTGATCTCCTTCACCTCCGCGTGGCTCATCAGCCCCATCGTCCACGACGCATCGTCGTAGGTGCGGAGGTTCGGATCGGGATAGACCTGTTTTTCGAGGAGCGTCTTCGCCAGCCGGCTGTAGGGCTGATCGCGCTTGATCACGAACGAGCCCGCGGGGAACGTGCCCTCCTGCAGCTTCACCTCGGCGGTCGCGCGGCCGATCTCGATGCCCTGCAGACGCAGCAGGTTGATCAGCCGTTCGACGCGGGTCATGTCGCGCTGGCCCGACGGAATCACGTAGCCCGCGACGGTTTCCTTCCGGCCGGTCTCAATCGAGTTCTTCGTCTTGATGTAGAAGTTCTCGAGGATGATCTTCGGGAAGCTCGACGTGTACTGGAGCGCGGTCAGCACGCCCGTCTCGCCGTAATTCGTGTTGTTGCGCAGCGACCAGTCGAATTCGCCGGTCGCGGGCAGGGGCCTGAACCAGTCGCGCGTGGCCTGGCTGCCGCGCCCGGCGGCCGCCGCCGCAGGATCGGCTCCCGGGCCGGCGCCGGAAGGCGCTCCGCCGCGGCCCGTTGTCGCCGGACCGCCGACGCCGTTCGCGCCGGTGCCGTTCGGATTGCCGAGCCGCACCTTCGTGGTATTCGCGCCGCTCGTGCCCTGGATCTCGTACATGCGGATCATGCCGTTGTGATTCGACGACATGAACGCGAGATAGCCGGGGGACCACATGTCGACGAACCCGTGCGTCCACACGCCGGGCATACCGTACTTCGTCATCTGCGACATCTCGAAGTTCGCCATCGCCGGCAGCTCGCCGTAAAGGATCGGATCGAGGTTCGGGTTCTGCGGCGCCTGGCCGCTGAAGGTGTAGAGCAGCGTCTGCGCCTGATGCAGGTCGTGCATGATCGGCGGGTGCCACTGCAGGTACCAGTCGAGCAGCGCTTTCATTTCAACCTGCGAGTAGTTGATGTCGCGGTTGTCGTCGTGGAAGACATATTTGCCCCAGTACGGCACGCCGGCACCGGTGGTGCGGCCTTCAGTTTCGTTGATGCCGTACTTGTAGTACCAGTCGACGTTGCGATCGCGGCCGTCCGGATCGGCGACCGGCAGGATCGCGACGATCAGCTGATCGCGAATCTGTTTGATCAGCGGTGAGTCTTCCGTGGCGAGCCGGTAGGCCAGCTCCATCAGCATCTCCGGCGGGCCGACTTCGCCGCTATGCAATCCGCCGGAGAAGAAGTAGATCGGCTTCGCCTTCGCGATGACCTCCTGCGCCTGCGCGTCGGTCAGCTTGCGCGGATCGGCCAGCTGACCGAGGTAGCCGCGATAGGTTTCCAGGTTTCTGATCGACTCATCGGAGCCGACATAGACGATCGCGAGCTCACGGCCCTCGTTGCTCTTGCCGATCGTCTGCATCTTCACACGCGGCGTTGCGGCGGCGAGCGCCCGGTAGTACTTCAAGGTGTCCGAGTAGTAGGTCAGTTTTTTCGGCTCACCGATGTGGTGTCCCAGCACGTCCTTCGGGGACGGGATCCCGGCCACTTTGGGCAGATGGTCTACCAACGGGCTGCTGAACTCGGGCCTGGTGGTCCATTCCTTCACCGCCCTGGCAAAGTCAGGATCGTCCACAACTGCTTTATTTCCAGTTGATTGCGCGATAATTCCGGCCCCTGACCCGACGACCAGCAAGGCGAGCACGGCGAGAAGCCGTGCAGGGCGTCTCCATTGAGACATGACAGAACTCCTTAGTTACTAGATACTTAGCGAGCGTGTGGTCGGGTTGGTGTCGGGCCGGTACCTGCGATACAATCCGCCTCTTGCTAGCCGTTACACAGGGCCCAGCCTTGCGCGTCTTGGATTCGAACCTATGATCAACGTCGCCGCGATTCGGATGCAGCAGTTCGGCGTGCAATTCTACCAAGCTTCCCTGACGGCTAGTGACATCGACAAGCTCGTGCGGTTCGAGGTGCTGAATTACGGCGACGGCGCCCAGCCGGCCGCGCGTGCCGGCAAGCCGAAGCCGGGCATGCCGCAGCCGTCGAAGGTGAACTGGGACTTTCTCGAGCGCCGCATCGCGTCGAGCGACAAAGCCTATCAGCGCCAGATCATCCGCAAGAAGATCGACGAGCTCGTGCAGTACTACGACCAGTGCCGTCAGGCGCGCGACCTGCCGTCGATTCCGGGCGCGGTCATCATCTCCTGCGACGAGAAACTCAGTTTCCAGGCGGCAGACAACGACTCGCGCGTCGGCATCCTGAAGGTCCCCGAGCGTGAGGGCATCCTGCGCGCGATCGACGGCCAGCACCGCCTGCTGGCGCTCCACGCCGACATCGATCGTTTCCAGGGCGAGGATTTCGCGGTTCCGGCGATCATCTTCGATCGCCTGCCCGAAGATCACGTCGTGCAGATGTTTGTCACCATCAACGCCAAGCACACGCGGCTGAACGCATCGCACCTCGTCAGCCTGTCGGGCCGGCAGTTGTACCGCGACGAGGCGCTCGCCGCCGGACACGACGTCGTCCGGGCGCTGAACGACCGCGAGGACTCGCCGCTTTACGACGAGATCAAGCTGCTCGGCGTCGGCCGCGGCCGCGTCGCCCAGGCGCCGCTGGCGCAGGAGCTCAAGAAGCTGTTCGCCCCCGACGGCGTGTTCGGGAAAAAGGGCGATGCGCATGAGGAGGCGAAGAAGTTTTTCGTCAACTATTTCAAGCAGATCGCCGTCGTGTTCGGCGGCGCATGGAACGGCCGGAAGTACAGCATCCGCTCGGCGTCCGCGCTGCGCGCCTTCATCCGCGTCGCACCGGAAGTGATCAAGCGGCTCGACCAGGAGCACGCCGATCGATCGGACTTCCGCGCCATCGGGCGCGTCATCGCGCCGTGGGGCCGTCGCATCGGCGACCTGCGCTTCGAGACAGAAGGCGCCTGGAAGCGGTCGGGCACGACCGTCGACTCGCTGGCGAAGGAGCTGCGCCTCGCGCTGATGTACCCAGAAGGAGCTTCCATCTAACCGCGGTCAGCTCTTGTCCACGTGGGTACACTTCTTATCACCGGAGGAGCCGGGTTCATCGGCTCCAATCTCGTTCAGTACGCGCTCGACCACACCACCGATCACCTGCTCGTCCTCGACAAACTGACGTACGCCGGCAGTCTGTTGAATCTGGCTGGACCGCTGAAGGACCGGCGCGTGACGTTCATTCAGGGAGACATCGCGGACGCCGCCATCGTGGCCCGGGTGTTCGCCGAACATCGTCCGACGGCGGTCCTCAACCTCGCGGCGGAAACGCACGTCGACCGGTCGATCGACGGCCCCCGGCCGTTCATCGACACCAACATCGTCGGTACCTTCGTTCTGCTCGAGGCGGCGCGGGCGTTCGTGACGGGGCTCGATGCCGCCTCGCGCGACGCGTTCCGTTTCCTGCACGTCTCGACCGACGAGGTCTACGGCACGTTGGGCCCCAGCGGTCTGTTCACCGAGGACACGCCGTACGCGCCCAACTCGCCGTACGCGGCCAGCAAGGCCGCGGCGGATCTCCTGGCCCGCGCCAGCTTTCATACCTACGGCCTGCCGGTGCTGATCACCAACTGCTCGAACAATTACGGGCCGTACCAGTTCCCCGAAAAGCTCATCCCGCTGATGTTGCTGAACGCGCTCGAAGGCCGTCCGCTGCCGATCTATGGCGATGGCGGGAACGTACGCGACTGGCTGCACGTCGAGGATCACTGCGCCGGGATCCTGCTCGTGCTCGCCAGCGGCCGGCCGGGCGAGAAGTACAACATCGGCGGCGGCAACGAGCGCACCAACCTCGAGATCGTCGATCGCATCTGCGATGCGGCCGAAGCGCTGCGTCCGGCGGCGTCGAACCCCGCGCTGAAAGGCGCGAGCTACCGCGATCTGCAGACGTTCGTTCCGGATCGGCCCGGCCACGATCGCCGTTACGCGATCGACGCGACCAGGATCCGCCGCGAGCTCGGATGGGCACCGCGGCATGCGTTTGAAGAAGGGCTGGCGTCCACCGCGCGCTGGTACGTCGACCACCGCGACTGGTGCGAGCAGATCCAAGCCGACTACAAACGGGAGCGGCTTGGAAGTCTGAAGTCAGAAGTCAGAAGTCAGAAATGCTGAAGGGCATCGTCCTCGCCGGCGGATCGGGGTCGCGGCTGCATCCGATGACGCGTGCCGTCAGCAAGCAGCTGATGCCGGTCTACAGCAAACCGATGATCTACTATCCGCTCTCGACGCTGATGCTGTCCGGCATCCGGCACGTGCTGATGATCACCACGCCGCACGAGCAGGACGGCTTCAAGCGTCTGCTGGGCGACGGCCGTGAGATCGGGCTCGAGATTACCTACGCGGCGCAGCCGAGCCCCGAGGGCCTGGCGCAGGCGTTCATCATCGGCCGCGATTTCGTCGGCGCGGATCGCGTGGCGCTGGCGCTGGGCGACAACATTTTCTACGGCGCGCATCTGTCCGACTATCTGCGTCAGGCTTCCGGCCGGGAGACCGGGGCGACCGTCTTCGGCTACCGGGTGCGCGACCCGGAGCGCTACGGCGTCGTCGAGTTCGACGCGGCCGGCCGCGCTGTCAGCCTCGAGGAGAAACCGGCGGCGCCGCGGTCGTCGTACGCGGTCACGGGGCTGTATTTCTACGACAACCAGGTGGTCGACTTCGCCGCCGCGCTCAAGCCCTCGGCGCGCGG
>Ga0163163_10003493_pt1 | contig 13340 bp, 14 predicted proteins | sample S65metaG_FD_119766 | JGI IMG/M metagenome (GOLD analysis project Ga0163163, IMG submission 119766) | Switchgrass rhizosphere microbial communities from Kellogg Biological Station, Michigan, USA - S6-5 metaG | ecosystem: Host-associated > Plants > Roots > Rhizosphere > Soil | place: USA... | reverse complement strand
CGCTTTCGAGCCGTTCTTCACCACCAAGGAAGCGGGCAAGGGGACGGGGCTGGGCCTCAGCATGGTCTACGGATTCGCGAAGCAGTCGGGCGGCCATGTCCACCTCGCGAGCCGTCCGCAGCAGGGCACGACGGTATCGATGTACCTGCCTCAGGCGAAGGACGGTGAGCCGACATCCAAATCCGGCAGCCGGGCGATGCCTACCGGAACGGAGGCCATCCTGCTCGTCGAGGATAACGACGACGTGCGCGCCGCGACCAGCCGGATGCTATCCGGGCTCGGCTATCGGGTGACGGAGGTGGCAGACGCTGCAACGGCCCTCACCCTGCTGGCGACCAAGGGCGCGGTGCGCCTGCTGCTCACCGATGTCGTGCTCGCTCACGCGATGAGCGGCCCCGAGCTCGCGGCGAAGGCTCGACAGCTCAATCCGAAGCTCAAGGTGATGTTCATGTCGGGCTATGTGCGTGACACCGTCGCCTTCCACGAGCAGCTCGATCACGCCGCCCATTTTCTTCCGAAGCCCTTCACCAAGGAAGAGCTGGCTGTCAAGGTGCGGCTCACCCTCGACGAACGCACTCACCACCCGTCCAGTCACTGAGCGGTTGCGTCTTTCCCCGCGACCGCGCGAATTCTTTGCGCGAGCTGGCGCACATCGAAGGGCTTGTCGATGATCGTCGCTCCCAAGCGTTTGGCCGACGCCAAGGTCACGGCATCGTGCGCACCACTGATCAGAAACACGGGAAAATCAGCTTCGCCGTCGGCGAGCGTCTCGAGCAATCGAACCCCGCTCATGCCGCCCAACTCCACATCGATCAGCAGACATGCAATCGGAACGTCGCCGCGCTCCCGGAGAAACGACTCCGCGGAGTCGAACGACCGCGCCGCCAAGCCAGCAGACCGGACGATGCGCGTAAGGACTTCACGCATGTCGACATCGTCGTCGACAATGCAAACTGTGTTGCGCATGCTTCCCGCTCCGAAGGCGCACACCGAGACTGGTTCGAATCTCCGTAGTCGATCGGGGTTGCGACGAATGAGGGCCATTTTCGTCGGTCAGTCCGCCAAGGGAGTTGATCTTGCTCAAGCGTCCCTGCCAGTTTTCAACGTTAGTCAGCTTCGCCGACCAAGTCTTCGATACGGATCCGAGGGGACTGCAGCGCGACTCCGGCCTCGGCGGTCATGACGCATATGTCGGCGGCGCTTCGCGCAGCTCGCGGCGCAGCACTTTTCCGATCGGCGACTTGGGCAGGCTGTCCCGAAACTCCACATGGCGCGGCAGCTTGTAGCCGGTGAGCTGGGCCCTGCAGTGGGCGAACACGTCTTCCTTCGCGAGGACCGGATCCTTCTTGACGATCACGACTTTCACTGCCTCGCCTGTCTTGGCGTCCGGCACGCCGACGACGCCGCACTCCAGGACGCCCGGATGGGACGCCACCACGCTTTCGATTTCATTCGGGAAGACCTTGAATCCCGAGACGACGATCATGTCCTTCTTGCGGTCGGTAATCGTGAAATAGCCCTTGGAATCCACGTGGCCGACGTCGCCGGTCTTGAGCCAGCCATCGCGGAACACGTTAGTGGTTTCGGCCGGTTTGTTCCAATAGCCTTTCATCACCTGCGGGCCGCGCACGCACAGCTCGCCGGTGCATTTTTCGATGTCGCCATCGCCGGTCCAGACGGGCACTTCGGCGAAGGCGTCGTCGCGGATCGAAACGTCGGTGGACGGAAACGGCAGTCCGATGGTGCCAGTCCACGGCGTCCCCAGCGGATTCGCGCACACGCCGGGCGAGGTTTCGGTCAGGCCATAGGCTTCGGTGATGTAGCGCCCCGTCACCTGCGTCCAGCGCTCCGAGACCGGTTTTTGCACCGCGGCACCCCCACCGACGACCACTTTCACCGAATCGAACGCGAGCCGATCGAAGCCAGCGGCATTGAGGAGGCCATTGAACATCGTGTTGACGCCAGTCATGACACTCCACTTCCAGCGGTGGAGCTCCTTGACGAACGCGGGCATGTCCCGCGGATTCGTGATGAGCACGATCAGACTGCCCCACTTCATGAACGACAGCGTCGAGGTGAGGCAGAAGATGTGGTAGAGCGGCAGCGGAGCGATGACGATTTCCCTGCCCGCCTCGAATGTGCGCGACACCCATACGCCGGTCTGCTCGAGATTGGCGAGGACATTGTGATGCGTCAGCATCGCGCCCTTCGCAACCCCAGTCGTGCCGCCGGTGTACTGGAGGAACGCGATATCTTCGTGGGTCGTGTCCACGCGGTTGAAATTCTCTTTCGCACCCCGCGCCAGCGCCTCGCGGAAGCCGATCGTGCCGTCGATCCGCCATGGCGGCACCATCTTCTTCACCTTCTTGATGACGAGATTGACGAGCCACCGCTTCGGCGCCGGGAGCAGGTCACCGATCTCGGTCGTGATGACGTGCTCGACCGAGGTCTCGCCGCGCACCTCTTCCAGCGTGTGAGCGAAATTCTCGACGATGACGATGGCCTTCGCACCGGAGTCTTTCAGCTGGTGCGAAAGCTCGCGCGGCGTGTACATCGGATTGACGTTGACGACCGTCATGCCCGCGCGAAGGATTCCGAACAGCGCGACGGGGTATTGCAGCAGATTCGGCGACATGATGGCGACGCGATCGCCCTTCGCCATGTTCGGGAGTCCCTGCAGGAATGCGGCAAAATTCCGCGACAGCCGTTCGAGCTCGGCGTAGGTCAGCGTGTGGCCGAGGTTGTGATAGGACGGCCTGTCGCTGAACCTCGCGACGGTCTGCTCGAACATGTCCGGAATCGACCGATAGCGATCGGCGTCGATCTCGGCAGGGATGCCGCTCGGATAATTCCTGAGCCAGATTCTCTCCGTCATGATTTGTCGTTGCTCGAGTCGTCGTGTTGCATGCTACTGGTTTGGGCGCCGGTGCGCCTAGACTCAGATCAAGGTTGCGCCCGCTGATGTCCCGCGAAGCGCGCCATGGCGTCGACGAAAATCGCGTATTTGGCGCTGTTGACCATCAGGTCCCGGAACCAGTCCACGAGGTCGCCCCATGGATCGTTCAGGTTGTGGAGGCCGGAGAGAAAGGCGACCAGCGTTCCCACCTCGGTTTGTCCGCTGATCACGAGCCATCCGCCGACGCCGAGCACCACCACTTTCGCAACGTTCTGCGTGAGATTCATCAGAAAATTCATCGAGTACTTGAGCTTGAAGATGCCCATGTTCAGCTCGAAGATCTCCGCGAACCGCATTTCCTGCCGCAGGGCTGTCTGTACTTCGTCGACCTTGCCGGGAAGTACGCCCACGCTCGTTTCGCGCAACACGACGATCCTCGATTGGACCCTTCGGTTGATCGCGCGCTGCATTACCGGAACGAACAGGAACTGCGGCGAGAACATCAGGATGCTGACGGCGGCCAGTAGCGGCTGCGTGTAGAGCATGTAGCCGAAGACACTGATCAGGATGCCCGTCTGAAGCAGCGGCTCCGAGATGGCATCGCCAGTGAAGGCGCCGATCGGCTCCGGTTCAGCCAGGATCATCGAAATCTGGACCCCCTGGATGTAAGGCTCGTGGCGGCGTCCCGCACGGGCGCCGGCCACGGCGTTGGCGGCAAGACGCAGCGCGCGCGTCGCCTTTTCGCCGACCCAGCCTCGACAGACGTTCATCAGGAGCTTGACGAGCCCCTCTGAAAACACGACGCCGACGTACGCGGCGGCGAGGCCGAGCACGAGCGTAACGTCACGATCATGCACGACCGCATTCATCATCCGCCGCTGAAGCTCGAGCGGCGCCGTGTTCAGCAGGAAGACGGCGATGGAGAGGAGCGAGATCGCTATTTGGCTCGTCCCGCTCACCCGGACCACGAAGGCGAACAGCGTCCGCGGCATTCCACCGGATGCGAGCGAGGCCGACACCGTGTCGACCGGCGGCGACCACCATCTGCCGCGCGCTCTGTGCAACGATGCGTTCGACGCTGTGTTCAATTATGGCGCTCGAACCTCCCGTGTCTTGCGGCCCGTCGCTTTCCTGCCGCGTTTCGTGGCCTTGGCCGGCGCGCGCGTCGTCGCTTTGGCCGGTGCCCGCTTCTTCGGTTTCGCTGGCGCGCGCTTCGCCGCGGTTGCCCTGCGGCCCGTCTTCGCCTTTGGTTTTGCAGCGGGCTTGCCGCCCAACCCCTCGGACATTCCGATCAACACCCCGCTCGCCAGAATCGCGAAGTTCTGCGTCAGCAGATACGCCGCCTTGAACCCCGTCTCCCGCTGCGCGCGCATGGCCGCCTGGGCTTGCTTCGCGTAGCTCCGCAACGCCGCGGCCGCCTCTGCACCCGTGGCCGTGCCGGAAACTTTGGTTTTCTCCACCACGCGTTCCCAAGGCTCTCTGATCTTCTGGCCAGCACTCGTCGCCGCCGCCACGACGCCGCTTAGGAACTCGTCCTCGAGTCGCTCGAGATCATCGAGCGCCTGCTTGAAGTTGGAGTTTTCGAAGTCGTATCCCTCGCCACTCAGCCGTTGCAAGGCGACGCTGCTCGCCTGCACGACTTTGAGCAGCGCGTCGTCCATGCCGGCGACCGTGTCCGCAACAGTCTTCTCGATCTTCGTCTCGCGCTTCCCGAGTCCAAGGCTTACCCCTTCGATAATATTTCGCACGACCCTTCGGATCTGCTCGAGCGTGAGCTCCCGCTGCTGCAGTGACTTGAGCGTCAGATTGCGCACGGTGGCGCGCACATCTCGACTCTGCCTGATCGACTGCGCGGCCAGATTTTTGAGCAGGAGGTCGGTATTGGTTTCGTGATTCGGCATGACTCTTCCTTTTTTAACGGGGAGACCGGACCTTCGCTGACGCGCCAGTCCGTAAAAATCGAATCGGCGCTACTTGGTCGTTCGTTTCGCGCGAGTCTTCGGCGCATCCGAAGCGCGTACCAGCAATACCGGCACACGTGTTCCGCGGACCACACCTTCGGCATCGCTGCCCATGACCAGTCTTGCCATTCCGCGCCGCCCATGTGTGCCCATGACGATGAGATCGGCCTTTGTCTTTTTGGCTTGCCTCAAGATCACATCGGCGACGCCATATCCGGCTGTTTCCACCAGGATCGGCTGCGTCTTGACGTTCGACTTGCCGGCCTTCGCCTCGGCTTTCGCTAGCACGCGCTTTCCGCCGTCACGCAGCGCCTTCAGCAGATTCTCGGCCAAGGGAGTGGACACATACAGCGACATCCCGTCCATCCCCGGCGTGACGGCTAGGTCGTCCACCACGTGCAGCAGATAAAGCGTCGCCGGCTGCCCGGACGCGAGCTTCAAGGCTTCTTCGAGCCCACGGTACGAGGCGCGGCTTCCATCGAACGGCACGAGAATGCGTTGAAACATCGCTCTCTCTCATATCTGAACCAACAACCACTATTACCTTATGCCACGTGCGCCACTCTTGCGCTTGATCGGTGTCAAGCATCGTGTACGTGAGTCAAAGATATTCGGCCCGGATGAACCATCCCTTCCCTAATCGCGGCACCTTTGCGGTGCGTCAACGCGTGGCGCGCGGGGGCGGCACATACTGTGCGGGACCTGCGATGCCGCCCGACGACGTCGACTGGCCCGACGACGACTGGATTGTGAAGAACGACATGAAAAGCAGAAGTGCGGTCACTGACGATTTCCCGAGCGATTCCGACATCGAGCGAGCCGCAGTCGAGGTCCTGCGCGCCCGAATGCCCTTTCAGCAGGACCCGATACGAGTAACGGTCGAGAACGGTCAGGTATCGCTCGAAGGCTTCGTCGCGTGGCATCACCAAAAGGCTGTCGCGGAAGAAGCCGTGCGGGCACTCCCCGGGGTAACGGGAGTCCTCAACCACATCTCACCGAAACCGCAGGTTCTTCGCAGCGTCATCAAAGCGCAGATCGACAACGCGTTTGCGCACCGCGGACGACTCGGCGCGCGAGCGATCAGCGTCGAGGCGGCGAACGGCGAGGTGACCTTGAAAGGTAGCGTCCGCACGCTCGAGGAGAAAGAGCTCGCTGAGGCGACTGCTAGGACCGCGGCCGGTGTAACCAACCTGACGAGCGCATTGACCGTGGAAAGCGCGACGGCGCGCGCCGGCCCGTCACCGCAGTTACCCGAGGATGCCATCCGAAAGGGCCAACGATGGGAGAGAGCTCCTTGAAGACGATTCTCGTGCACATCGACGACAGCGATCAGTCCGCGCACCGGCTCAAAGTCGCCATTCAGTGGGCACTCGATGCGAGCGCACATCTCATCGGCCTGTATCTCGTGCCGGGACCGGAGCTGCCGCCGTCCGTCGCCGCGCTCCTGCCGGCCGACTTCGTCGATACGCTTCAGCGCGACATGGGCGCGGCGCAGCACGCGGCGGAGCAGCGCTTTCGCAGTTCCGCGAGCAGCGCAGGCCTCGCACGCGTCGAATGGCGCGCACCGGCGGGTCCGCCCGCTGCCGCGGCGGTGGAGCACGGCCGCTGTGCCGATCTCTTCGTATTGGGGCAGCGCAATCCCGACGATGCCACGCCGTTTGCCGACGAGCTGATTCTCACTGCGCTGCTTTCGACGGGAAGGCCGCTCCTGATCGTCCCGCACATCGGTATTCGGGCGATGCCGGGACAGAAAGTGCTGATCGCTTGGGATGACAGGCGCGAGGCAGCGCGAGCGGTTGCGGACGCGTTGCCGATGCTCGTGCGCGCCAAGGAGGTCAGCGTCATCACCTATGCGTCCGACGAGGAAACGAGCGCGGACGTCGCACGGTCCACGACGCGCCTTCGCAGTTGGCTGCAGGATCACGGAATTGCGGCGCGCGTAAACGGTTACGAAGCCGCGGGTGGTGCGGTGGGCGAATCGTTGCTTTCGCTCGCCGCCGATCGTGGCTGCGATCTCATCGTCATGGGGGGCTACGGACACCCGCGCTTGAGAGAGGTCGTTCTGGGAGGCGTCACGCAGACGATCCTCGCCAGCATGACCGTGCCTGTGCTCATGTCCCACTAGCAGTCGGGCTCGCAGGGGACCCTTGCGTGCGGATCGGAATATCCACGTAATGCGATTGCCTCTTCCTCGACGCTCGGGTCCGGAATCTTCCGCAGCGCCCGGCAGCAAACGGCGTGGCGCGTGGCTGCGCCACGGGGCCCTGATCGCGGGCGCCATCCTGGCGACAGGGTTCGTCTTCCGCCAGGCGATCTTCGGCACGCCGGTGGATGTCTACGAGGTGGCGCGACACGACATCGTCCAGACGGTTGTCGCAACTGGTCGCGTGACCACGCCGCAGCGCGTCGCGGCGAGCGCCGTGGTCACGGAAACAGTCGCGCGCATTCCCGTCGCCGAAGGACAGTCGGTGCGCCGCGGTGACGTGCTGATCGAGCTTGACGACCGCGACGAGCGCGCGGCCGTCTTGCAGGCCGAGGCCGCGATTGCGCAAAGCGAAGCGAAGCTGCGGCAGCTGCGCGAGGTCGGCCTTCCCGCCGCGCAGCATGCACTCGTCCAGGCCGAGGCCAACTTGCGTCTTGCGCAACAGCAATTCGAGCGCAATCGCGACCTCAAGGCCCAAGGCTATATCAGCCAGTCGGCGCTCGATGACGCCACGCGCAACCTCGACGTCGCGACGAGCCAGCTCAAAGCAGCACAGCTGCAGGTGCAGACAAACACGGCGGGGGGCGCGGACTTGGCGATGGCGCAGACGGCGCTCGACCAGGCCCGAGCTGGGCTCGTCGCCGCGAAGGCTCGTCTCGCGCAGACGGTGCTCCTCGCCCCTGTCGACGGCGTGCTGATCGGCCGCAACGTCGAGCCGGGCGATGTCGTCCAACCGGGCAAGGAGCTCATGACCCTTGCGCCGACGGGCGAAACCCAGATCGTGGTCCAGGTCGACGAGAAAAACCTCGCGCAGCTCGAGCTGGGGCAAAAGGCTATCGCTTCGGCAGACGCCTATCCGCGCGAGCGCTTCAACGCCGATCTCTTCTACATCAATCCGGGAATCGACGCGCTGCGCGGCTCCGTGGAAGTGAAGCTGCGGGTGTCGAATCCGCCGGCCTACCTGCGGCAGGATATGACGGTGTCCGTGGACATCGAGGTCGCACGCAAGTCGGCGGCGCTGGTCGCGCCTGCGGATGCGATCTTCGACGCGGCGAGCGGTCATCCGTGGGCGCTGGTCGTTGCGGGCGTGCGCGCGGTGCGAACGCCGGTCGCTCTCGGCCTCAAAGGCGAGGGGCGGGTCGAGATTCTCGAAGGCCTCGGGGAAGGCGCGCGCTTGGTACCCGTGGCTGCCGGAGTTGCCGCCGGGCAGCGTGTACGCATCACGGATGTGAAGTCGGATGCCCCGTGAGCACCTTCGCATTCTTCGAAACCGCGGTCGCCTTCCGCTTCATGCGCGAGGGGTTGACGCAGACATTGCTCATCATCTTCGGAGTGGCGCTCGGCGCCGGCGTCATCATCTTCATGTCCGCGTTGCTCGCCGGAATGCAAGCGAACATCATTCGCCGCACGCTCAACTTTCAGGCGCCGATCCAGATACTGGCACCCGACCAGGTCGCACGCTCGTTGCGAACGGACGACGGAACGACCGACGCCTTGGCGGTTGCCGCGCGGGTCCAGCCGCGCTCTCAGCGGCTTCGTTCGGTCGATCAGTGGCAGAAGATCCGCACCGGCCTCGAGCGGATGCGCGAAGTCGTGGCGGTTACGCCGGTTGTGACAGGGCCGGGTTTTGCCCGCCGCGGCGAAGCGACCAAGGCCGTTTCGATCGTCGGCATCGACCCCGCGTCCTACTTCGACGTGATCGCATTGCCGGAAAAGATCGTCGCCGGTCGCGACGACGTGGGACCGACCGACATCATCATCGGCATCGAGCTCGCGAAGGACCTCGGCACCGCCGTGGGCGACAAGCTGTCGCTCGCGACCGCCGACGGCACCGCCTCGACGCTGACCGTCGCCGGCATCTTCGACTTCGGCAACAAGGGCGTGAACGAGCGCAACGTCTACGTCGCGTTGCGCACCGCGCAGAGCCTGCTCGATCTGCCCGGCGGCGTCACCAGCATCGAGGTCAAGGTGCACGATCCGTTTGCCGCGGAGGTGACAGCGCAGGCCATCCGCCACAGCGGCGACCTGCACGTCGACAGCTGGATCAGCACCAATGCGCAGTTCTTCAGCGCGATGTCGGCGCAGATCCTTGCCAATACGCTGATCCGCATCTTCGTCGGAATCACCGTCGCGCTCGGCATCGCCAGCGTGCTCGTGGTCTCGGTCGTGCAAAAGTCGAAGGAGATCGGCATCCTGCGCGCCATGGGCACGGCCCGGGCTCAGATACTGCGTGTCTTCCTGCTACAGGGCGGTTTCATGGGGCTCACCGGCGCGCTGCTCGGCTCGTTGCTCGCGTGGGTCTTTCTGCTGCTGTGGCGCGGCGTGGCAACCAATCCCGACGGCTCGCCGCTGTTCGTCGTGGTGATCGAGCCTTCGCTCTTCGTGATCGCGTGTATCGGCGCGATGGGCGTCGGCACCCTTTCCGCCCTCGTGCCCGCGCGTCGCGCCGCCCGCCTGGATCCCGCGGTGGCGATCCGTGGCTGAGGCGGCGTCCAGTGACGAGACGTTGCGCCTCGAGGCCGTGCGCAAATCCTACGCCGTCGGTACACCGGTCGAGGTGGAAGTCCTGCACGGCATCGATCTCGTTCTGTGCCGTGGCGAATTCGCCGCGCTCATCGGGCCGTCCGGCTCGGGCAAGAGCACGCTGCTCAACCTGATCGGCCTTCTCGACCGACCAACCTCCGGCCGCGTCGTCGTTGCGGGCGAGGACGCGGGCGCGCTCAACGAAACCGCAGCAACCAACCTGCGCGGGCGCGCCATCGGCTTCATCTTCCAATACCACCACCTGTTGCCGGCGTTCACTGCGCTCGAGAACGTGATGATGCCGATTTTCGCGACCCGCGGCCGTGCCGACGACGACATGCGCACCACTGCCGCGGCACTGCTCGATCGCGTCGGCCTCACCCGCTGGCGCGACCACAAGGCCTCCGACATATCCGGCGGCCAACAACAACGGGTCGCCATCGCTCGATCTCTCGCGATGAATCCCGCACTCGTGCTCGCCGACGAGCCGAGCGGCAATCTCGACACCGAGAACGCCGATGCCGTGTTCGACCTGATGCGCAGCGTCAATGCCGCGAGCGGGACGACATTCCTGATCGTCACCCACGACCCGCGGCTCGCGCAACGTTGCGACCGCGTCGTCGAGCTCGTCGATGGACGCATTGTGTCCGACGCGATCAACGGCAACGTCCTTCGGCGCGATTGATCAGCAATGCGCCGAGCCGTGGATCGATATCGACGTTGATGCCGAAGCAGATTGCCGGACACCCAGTCCGGCGGAGTCGTTCGCTCCGAATCCACCACGACAAGGTAGCGGCCGGGCCATGGAGTCTGCATTCGATCGGGCCGCAGCACCCACAATTGCCGGCCCTCTTTCACTTCGGCCTCGTAGTCGGCATCGAGCAGGCCGTAACGGTCGATGAATGCATTCAGCGTCGCCGGAATGCGAACGCAGCCTTTGGAGCGCGCATGGCCGAGAAACTTCTCCAGGAGGTCAGGGTCCGTGGCGTGGACCTGGAGTCGCATGACGCTGGTGCCGGGTGGCCCCCACCCTCGTTCCGCCTCGACCCAGCCGAAGTCGTATACGCGCATGCCTTTGGCACCGTACCCGCGTATGCCTTGATCATTGCGCGTGCCCTCTGCGCGAAAGTCCATGTTGGCCGGCGTGTGCGCGAATACGCCCAGAGGCGTCAAGAAGTGATCATACGTGCCGGGCCTGCCCGTCGACACGCGCGTCGCGCCCACGAACCGCGCAACGCGCTCCGACGCCAGCCAGTAAACGAAGACAGCCTGCACGGCGGGGCTGCGATCGACCATCAACACGTATTGAGGTGCGATCTGCTCGATGCCGACTTGGCGTAGCGCCTGCTGCAAGAGTTGCGCATACGCCTGCTGCTCGAGCTCCGGCGGCTCGAGTCGCATCTTCACGTCTCGCGCGAAAGCGTTCGCGAGCAAAGCCACCGGATCGACGTCTTGGGAGAATGCGCTGGGAAGCAGAATTGCCGCCAACAAGGCGACCAGGGCTTTCGCCACGGTGGACATGAATATCGAGTTGCTCATTGCGAATCGATCGGTGGGTGATAACGAAGCATGCTCCGGGATGTGTCGACGTCGGGTTGATCGCGGTCAACTCGCCGATGGTGTGCGAGCTCTATACTGAAACAATGTGTCGATTTGCACGCTTTGGTCTCAAACGCCTGAAAAATTGTCGCAGGCCGTCGGCACTATTCGCTGTCGCAGCCTTGTGGTTGCTCAGCGCTGTCTCCCTCGCGGCGGACACTGCGATCGATGTGAACGCCGCGCTCGCGCACTATCGCTGCTACACCTGCCACTCCGACCGCGAATCATTGGCCGGACCGGCATTCGCCGATATCGCGGCGCGCTATCGCAGCAAAAAGGACGCAGTCTCGTATCTCGCCAGGGAAATTGACACCGGCGTGCGAACCGGCGGTCCGTGGCATATGCCTCCTCACCCGGAAGTCAGGCGCGAAGAAGCCCGGGCGATGGCCACTTACATCATGTCGCTCGGAGACAAAAGCGCGCACCCGGCGGGCCATTGACCGAACAATCGGTTTCACTCCCTAGAACCAGAAAAGGAAGCATCATGGAAGAGCGAATCGGCAATTGCTGTGTGCGCGATGTGACGACAGTAGCCTCTGGAGCAACCGTCGCGGAAGCCTCAACACTCATGCGTCAAAAGCATATTGGCGCGCTGGTGATCGTCGATAGTGGTGGCAAGCCCGTGGGCATGTTGACCGACCGCGACATCGTGATCGAAGTCGTCGCCACCGGTCTCGCTCCAGAAGCAGTGAAGGTGTCCGAAATCGTTCAACGGCAACTCGTGCCTGTTTCGGCGGAGGCGACGCTTGCGGAAGCAGTACGTCTGATGAGCGTGAACGGCGTGCGCAGGATGCCCGTGGTCGATGCGGGCGGCCGCCTCGTCGGCATCATCAGCCTGGACGACGTTCTCCGGCACCTGGTGGGTCCGCTGGTCGCGGTCGCCGACCTGGCGGCGCGCGAGCGCCGGTATGAATCCGTGGCCAGACCCTAGCGCCGTCAGCCTGTACAAAGCATTGCCAGGCACTCCTGCTCACGACCCCGCACGACGCGGTGTCCGGCGAGAGGACCACGTTGCTCGGTGACTACCGTGCGTTGCCGTTCCGCGTGGTGATCGTCATGGAAATACAGCACGACCCAGTCGTGCGTGCGGTGGAGTTCATGCGCTCTGGCGGTGTTCGAGAACAGGGCGGTAAAGTGCCAATCCCCGCGCTTGGCGTGCAGAATGGGCAACCAGGCTATGCGCAGAGCGTTGAATCGACGCGGAGCAATGGTTGGCAGCGTCCCCGCGGCCGCCTTATCGAGATACTCACGATCGACGTCGAGCAGCACTTCGACCGACGGCTCGGGCCCGATTGTCGCGCTTCGGGGCCGCAACCGCGAGCGATCGAGAATTTCGGCCAAAGACGCGCGAATCGCCGCGATGCGACGTGGCCCGATGCCTCCGACCTCTGCCAGCCGGCCCTCATGACACGCAGCCTCGAGACCCTCCAGCGTTTCGACTCCGAGCGCATCGTGAATACGCTCGGCGAGCTCCGGGCCGATTCCGGGCACGGTCTGGAACAGTGTCGTCGGATCGAGAGTGCCGCGCAGGCGCTCGAGCTGCACCCAACGGCCCGTCGCGAGCATCTCGGCGATGGCGGAGGCTATGCCGGCGCCGACGCCCGGCAGCGCGTCCAATCCATCACGTCCCTCCATTGCGAAAAGCGAGCGCACGCTGCCGGTGTGCCGCTCCACACTTTCGGCGGCCTTGCGATACGCCGCGACGCGGAACGGATTCGCTCCCTGCGCCTGCAGGAGCTCCGCCGCTTGCCGCAGCCAGTCCGCGACCTGGGCGTTGTCGGGATCGGCCAGAGGATGAACGGATTGCATTGAAATCCGGATCGGATGACGGGCGCCTACGCGCGCGCAGCAGAAGCGTCCATTGCGACGATAACTTCGCGCAGCTTGCCGCTGCGCCGATCGCTGCGTGGCGCCTGCACGTCGAGCCCAACGTGCACATCGGGCAGCGATTGTTGTGTGAGATACGCCCGCAGAGCCGGCGCAGCTGCGTGCCAGGCCGCGCGCCGTACGCTCTCGGCGCATGGCTCGAGGCGCAGCATCAAACGGTCGGGAGCCGTTTGCGCGAGCTGGAACCGGTGCACGTGGGCCGCTTCTTCCACGATCGTCGTCAGCGCCAGCGGCAGCAGGCGGACGAGCTTGCCGTTCGAGGCGCGCATCG
>Ga0163163_10003492_pt1 | contig 13340 bp, 8 predicted proteins | sample S65metaG_FD_119766 | JGI IMG/M metagenome (GOLD analysis project Ga0163163, IMG submission 119766) | Switchgrass rhizosphere microbial communities from Kellogg Biological Station, Michigan, USA - S6-5 metaG | ecosystem: Host-associated > Plants > Roots > Rhizosphere > Soil | place: USA: Michigan... | reverse complement strand
AGCAAAGAACGTCAGAAAGTCGTAAATGGAACTGACAGGGCCAATGTAGATCATGAAGTCACGGATCATCTTGACGTTCCAGCGTTGCGGCTTCTGAATGAATGTGCGATCAACCTTGTCCGTAGGAATCGTCACCTGCGCCAAATCGTAGAGAAAGTTATTCAGCAGAATCTGTGTCGGCAGCATCGGCAAAAAGGGCAGAAACAGTGATGCGGCGGCCATGCTGAACATATTGCCAAAGTTCGAACTGGTGCCCATCAGCAGATACTTCATTACGTTGCCGAAAGCTTTCCGCCCTTCAATGATCCCCGCATGCAATACGTCCAGGCCGGGCTCTAGTAAAATGAAATCAGCGGCGTCCCTGGCCACATCGACTGCCGTGGAAACGGATATGCCGACATCCGCCGCGTGCAGCGAAGGAGCGTCGTTAATGCCGTCGCCCAGATAGCCCACGACATGACTGCGACGTTTGAGGGCCAGAATAATCCTGTTTTTTTGGGCAGGCGAGACTCGTGCAAACACAGAGGTTTGTTCGACGACGTGGGCCAAAGCGGTGTCAGTCATTCGCTCAAGTTCGTCCCCAAGAATGATGCGCCCGCCGTCGAGGCCCACCTGCGAGCAGATGTGTTGAGTCACCAGCTCGTTATCACCCGTCAGTATTTTGACCTCTATCCCATCGCTCTGTAATGCGCTCAGGGTCTGCTTTGCGCTTTCGAGCGGCGGGTCCGAAAAAGTTAAGAAGCCGGCAAGCACCAGATCCTTTTCGTCGTTTACACGATAGACGTCTTGTAGTTGCACGGCTGTATAAGCGACGGCCAGTAGGCGGAATCCCCCGGCACACTGCTCTCGATAAGTCGCCTCACAACGTGTTCGTGAAGCGGCATCGAGTGGCAGCTCTTGACCCTTCAATTCGTAACGCGAACATACCGGTAAGACGCTTTCGGGCGCGCCCTTGGTGATCAGCAATCTCTTGCCTTCATGCTCTACCACAATCGAGACGCGACGCCTTTCAAAATCGAAGGGGATCTCATCAATCTTCCGATAGGCATGAATGTCCGGATGATCATGTTGCAGAACGGCTTCATCGAGAGGGTTACTGCTTCGGCTTTGTTTGATCGCCTGATCCAGCGGATTTTCCACTCCCGTTTCGTGCAGACTGTTCATGTATGCGAGCAGGAATACCTGCTCGGAAGGATTGCCAAATGGATCAAGATGTTGGTCCAGCGACATCTCACCACTCGTAAGTGTGCCGGTTTTGTCACTGCAGAGAACATCTATGCTGCCGAAGTTCTGCATGGCCTCGAGATGCTTGACGATCACTTTCTTTCGCGCCATGTGAACAGCGCCTTGTCCCAGGGTCACTGTCGTAATCATCGGCAGGAACTCAGGTGTCAGCCCAACCGCTAGCGCAACGGCGAATAGTAGAGACTCCAGGAAATTGTGATGAAGGATAACGCTCACCAGCAGGACAAAGAACACCAGCAAAATGGTCGTCTTCATGATCAAGAAACCAAACTGTCGTGTCCCTCGTTCAAACTCCGTTTCCGGCGGCTTTGTCGCAAGGCGAGTTGCAATATCACCGAAGGCCGTGTTCTTGCCAGTGGCCATGACAAGAGCTGTGCCCGTGCCGCTAACCACAGAGGTGCCAAGAAAGACTCTGTGAACATCGCTTGTATCTTGTGAGATTGCCTGAAGATTAACGGCCTCCTTCTCGACAGGCAGTGACTCTCCGGTCAGCGCCGCCTGCTGCACATGGAGGTCGCGTGCCTTAAATAGAGCGGCATCGGCCGGTACAAGATCGCCGGCGGTCAGCCTGATGACGTCGCCGGGCACCAGCTCCCGTCTCGGAATATCTACAAAACTTCGTTCTCGTAGAACGGTGGCTGTGGGAGCAACTTCTTTGCGAATGCGTTCGACGGCAAGCTGTGAACGATAGGTCTGGATGAAGTTGAGGGCGGCGCTCAATAACACCATCAGTGCGATGATGGAAGCATTGAAGATTTCACCGAGAGCCGCCGAAACGACGCTGGCTACCAGCAGAATAATTGCGAGTGGATTAACAAAGAGAAGCAGAATCTGAACAAGGTTGGAAGTGCGGCGCGACGATATTAGTTCGTTAGGACCAATCTTGCTAAGGCGCATACGCGCCTCTGTAGTACTAAGACCTGCGCCTGCGCTTACGTCAATATCAACTGGTACCGTCATCAGTATCAATTGCTTCCCCAGTCGTCAAGGAATCGTTGCCCTATTGAGTTTCCCCGAGCGCGTCATCCGCGATATCAAATGCCGCGCAAAGGGCGTAGACGCTCAGTTAAGTGAGAGCGATCAGCCAACGTCTTTATCATGGGACCATCTAGAGTGAATTCTACGATGCCCAGGAGCCCACTGGACAGGCCAGCCGATAACGAAAGCGGCCAACATCTATTCCTGTGGCGAAGGAAATAGAAAGTTAGAGCCATCTTGACTTTCACCTTTTGCTCATTCTCAGAATGACAGCAATTTGGGCGGTGTCTTATGGAATCGCGAATCGTCCGCTGCAATCGCGGGTGTACTCCCGTTACTGCTCCCGGACCGCGAAACCATGCAGGCGCTTCTGAGCTCACAAAGAAGTTCTTTCAGACTGGGCTTTCGGAAAAGAAACAGAATGGTTTTAGCCTTGAACGTGGGATGCCAGCGGCGATTGCAGCCTGTTCTTTGACCACCGGTCCTAACGCGCGGCGCGCGGTACAGCAATCATTTGATCGACGGCCCTGGCGGCCGGTACGTAACCGCTGACAGGTATCTTTGAGGTCATCCGTAGAGCAAGTCAGCGCGCGATCTATGAATTTGTAGGATAATAGGGCCTGAGAACTTTAAGGAGATCAGTGATGAAGACCTTGATGGCGACCGACGGATCAAATGAAGCAACAGCCGCGCTCCGCACCGCGACTCGCCTCCTGCGCAGAAGGGACAACGAAGTTCATATACTCTGCGTGGCGCCGGGGTTTTATGAACCAGGAGGCAGGAAAGAAGACAAGCGCGTGCGCGCTGAGTATGAGCGAAGAATTGCGCAAGAGACGAAAAGGATTCTCGAACGCGCCCATCAGACGCTGCTAGCCGAAGGGGTAGCTGCGGAGATCCGCGCCGAGTCCGGTTCACCAGCCGAAGTGATAGTGCATCTCGCTAATGATTACGACGTCACCGTTCTTGGAGCTACAAGCCAATACGACACTACAAGGCCGGGCATCGGTTCCGTAGCGAGTAGAGTGGTTGAACATGCTCCGGGGATCGTGCTTGTCTGTAGGGAAAACCCCGGAGGAAGCAGTCCGCGAATCTTGCTTTGTGTTGACGGTTCACGGGCTTCCCAGGCGGCCCTCAACGCGTTGACTACCTACTTCAATAACCAATCGGCTGAAATCACACTCATGCATATCGTCGAAACTCCCTGGGTAAATCTCGGGCTTGATCAGGATTGGTTTGATCGTGGCGGCGAGACAAGGGACCAGAAGAGTTCGGAAATTCAGTTGAAAGAAGAATTGCAGGTAGAAGCTAAGGAAATAATCGATGATGCCGCTGAACAACTCGCGCGACATGGTCTCGATGTAACGACAGTCATTGCCGAAGGAAATCCTGCAACGGAGATTCTGGGACAAGCGGAACAGGATGAATACGACCTCATAGTCCTAGGCGCCTCTGGCGCTATCGATATGAAGCACCGAATGCTGGGAAGTGTTTCGGCCAAGGTGACTGGGCAAACGGCTTGTTCGGTGGCAGTTGTTAAGTAGCGACAGTTTGATTGAAAGTAAGGTAGGGCCTACGCTCCTGAACTGGAGTACCGTAACTTTCCGCGTGTTGGTGACAGTATCTTCAGTGTCTTCGAATGACCTCTGATAACTGCCGCTACCCTGAACAGAAGAAGAATGCGAGATGGGAATTCCCAGCAGTGCGACAAATATGACTAATATGATCATGCCAGACTTCTTTCCGAGAAGTAGCGAGTAGAAGGTGAGAAGCGAGGTTCTCACCTTCCCTGGGACTAGGCAGCCGCTGCTGGACCAACAGGTCTAACGGCAGGTCGCCCGCGTGGCGGCTTGCCGCGAGAGATCAAAAATCCAATTACGCCGGCAATTGCCAGGAGCAGAAGCAGTGCAATTGCCCCAACAGCTATTCCGATGTACAGCCAACTCGAGGTGGAACGATCCCGGCCCTCGGTGATAGCAACGCGCGAATCAGAGATGTACTTGGTCACGTACGGATAACCCGGGTTCAGCTCGTTTACTTCTCTGAATTTTTCAAGCGCATTCGTGTATTGTTGTTTGTCGTAGTACGCCAGCCCTTCTTCATAGAGCCTGGAAAGCTGGCTTTCCTGTGGTGTCACATTGATTTCATTGAGAAACTGTCTGGCAATGCTGATAGGAACCAGAAAGTTCATTCCCTGAACTTCTTGCCCACCTCGCTGGTAGTCAATGCTCCCAAACGTGGCAATGCCAATCACCTCTCCCTTTTCATTGAAAGCCGGACCACCGCTGTTTCCGTGCGTAATCGCGGCATCTGTTTGCAAAGTATCCCAGCCCCCCTGCATCTTCTTTCGAGCGCTAATCAGCCCTGAAGTCAGGCTTGGTTCGATTACGCTTTCTGCAGACAACAACTCATGGAAGGTAGCGACGGCGGGATACCCGATAACGTAGATCCGATCACCCGTCACGACGTGGGTATCATCGCCCAAACGAACAGTAGGCAGATTGGTTTTCTCGACTTTGATAATCCCCACGTCCTTTCCCGGGATCGGCTCTCCTCTTTTCCGAAGATCACTCGCAAAACCGCGCTGCATCGCTTGCAATCCGGGAACGGCAACGCCCATCTCGGTGAAGATCTGGGTGCTTACCTTGTCCATCTGCATAAATTGTCTGTAATAAAGCGCGGCATTTTGCATCCCAATTTTTAGTACGTCATCTGGGATCTCAATATCTTCCTCTCCTGCTTCTTTGACGAACTCTTCGACGTCCTTCTCAACCAGTTCCTTCATTGCTGTCTGAGTGAGCAACCATTTCAAGTAGTCGTCTTCGGCGTAGATCACATGGGCGTTTGTGACGATGTAACCATCGGGAGTGATGATGAACCCTGTCCCCATAGCCCCGGTTTCCAGATCCTTCTTGATCAGGGTTTTGCCAGGCTTTACATAATCAAGGAAGTTTGTCAGGAGTTCAGAGACGCTCGCTTCCTTCACGGCCTTTTGGTTGTTAGGGATTTGCCCCCGTGTAATCAACTCGTTCAGGCGTTTGACCAACAAGGGAGCTTTGGTTTGATCAAACTCTGGTTCTGGTACGACCACATGCGTCTTCCATGAGGTGTAGATCATCACCGTACCCGGCTTGTTTCGTTCGGCAATTTGGTGGGCGGTCAATGCGTCGGCAGCTCGTGACGAAGTCTTACCCTCCCAATTGATAGATAAGAACACAACGACAAATAGGCTCGCCAGTATGGTTAGTATTGCGTATCTCTTCATGGCAATGCCCTCCTTTTCTTTTATCCAATGGACCATTACCGTAAGCAGTCTTCAATAATCTCTCTGAATTTCAAAGCGCAAGATGTGTACCACCCTGGAAGTACGTATTTTGCCGTGTAAGTTGTAATTGGTTAGACAAAGTGTGCGAACTCGCGCAAAACAATGCGAGAAAACACGCACCACTTACGGGTTCTTAACGGTCATTGGCCCAGGGGCTGGGAGCGTTTGGAATTTTATGATTACGTGGTCTGAACTTGTCCGGCTGTATACACAAAACAACGGGCACAACTTAGCCAGAGTCACAGGCCAAGTTGCACCCACCGGGACAAAAGGGTCGAGACTTATCCGCAGGCGAGCGCCAAGATCTGGGATCTCGGCGCTCGCACAGAATTAGTGGTCCCTAATCCGCCATTATCACTATCTGGCTGCCGCTGCCTTTGCACTACCCGCCGCCTCGCCTTGCTTGATGTTCAGTAGGCGTTTTTGCGGTTCACGTGCCGGGGCTCGCATAGTTACTTCGAGAACGCCATCTGTAAACTCCGCCACCGCCGTGTCGGTTTTTGCACCTTCAGGAAGCGGTATCTGACGATAGAAGCTGCCGTAACTGCGCTCGCTACGATAATAGCCTTCGCGCTTCTCTTCCTTCTCCTTCTTCCGTTCTCCGGAAAGGGTAAGCACGTTGTCGGTCAATTCCACCTTGACGTCATCTTTTTTCAAGCCTGGCAGATCCGCGCGCACAATGAACTGTCCATTGTCATGCAGAACTTCGATCTCCGGGACCCAACCCACATGTTCAAACTCTCTGGTGAACGGGAAGAACTCTCTTCCGAAAAGACTTGGAAATCGAAAACCTTCAAATTCTTCAAAGAGTCGTTCCATGTCTGTTGCGAACCGCCGCATGAAACCAAATGGCGTAGCTGTTGCAACTGGCTTCGCTTGTGCCCTGGCCAGTTCAGTTGATTCTTCCTTCGACGCTTTTTCTTTATTTTCTTTCATGATTCTCCTCTTTCTCATCAACGATTTAGCCGATTAGCATTAAGAAACCCAAATGGGCCATGCTGCCAAATCAAGCTAAAAGTATGGATCTATCTGAAGATGATCCCTGATCTCGGCGACCCCGGGAGCATGACTTATTGATCCGACAACTGCTCGTTTCTCCTGCCAGGAATGAACACGGCCAAACAGATCAACCGCACCATCGTGGACCTCGATTCGCAATCGCTCGGCCTCGCGATCCGCGCGGCGCTCCAAGGCGTATTCAATCTCTTCACGCAGTTCTTTAGGATCGACTCGTTTGGGTGCAATTGTGATCTTGTTAATTACGCCAACCACACCTTCCAACCGCAGAACCGCTCGTTCTGCGTCGTGCCGTTCACGCCACAGGTCCACGTCTCCGTCAAGCGTCACCCAGCCCTCCGATACGGTCGACTGAATCCGCTCGTCGGGAACAAGAGCATCCCATTGCAAAACGTGACGGACCGCCCGAGCAATATCAACATCCGTCCTGGTGAACTCACCGGATGGCCTGACTTCGACTTCGTTAGCAACATCCAATGCACCGGCTATGAGCTGGGCAGCTTCCTGCGCAGCCTGTTTCTTCGCGTAACTATCAACTATGCCGGTCAACGTCACCACTCCCTCAAACACCGCTACTCCAATTTCAGACCAGCCAATGCGTGAGTCCCATTTCAGCTCGCGCAAAACCTGTTGTTTGATCTCACTATCGCTCTTCCTGTTCATGAACTTTCCTCTTTCTGTTTGCACACTAAGACTCGGACCCCCAGCCCAATGGAGATTCTTTGGTTGGCACAAAAGCTGTTGCGAGAACGAGCTTAGCCGCCGGCCGTTGCTTGCGCCTGCTGCATCGGCAGACGATGCTGACAGATCGACTTATAGGTGATCACCACGTCTCCGTAGGACAGGTTAGTCGGCTTCTTCTCTTTCGACTCTTCTGCTTTGAGCACGACGTCATTCATCGACAGAATGCCTGCTAGTGTTCCATCAGCCGCAACAACTGGAAGCCGTCGCACCTTCTTTTCCTGCATGGTTTTCAAAGCGCTGTGAATTTCATCTTCAGGCTTACAAGCAAAGACTCTACCCGAAATGACCTCCTCAACTGCGATGTTCCACAAGTTGCGGTTGTTTAGGTTCGCCGCCATACAAATGTCACGGTCGGTAATCAAACCGACCACCTTTCCACCTTCAGCAACTACCGGAAGGATCCCACAATCGTTCTGCCACATAAGGCCCGCCGCTGCGGACAAATTATCCGTTAACGTGCAAACTGTGGCGTTCGCACACATTACTTCTCTAACTTTCATAGTAACTCTCCTTAACCCCACACCGCCTTCAGTTCACAAACTGAGAGTCGGGGGCACATCTCTAAATAAACTGAGTGTGTGTTTCCTCAAGGACGCAATGAACGTGCCCGCATGGTTGTCGTGAGAAAAGCCAACAATCGTAAGGAAGAGGCCTTTTTCGTGTAGAAGTTTCCGCTGGATTTGGGGGAAAACGCGCTATGAGCGATATCCGCATCAGTGTCGGGAGCGCTAGCTGAGGCATAACGTGGCTGCGATCACTTTCGCGTTATGCACGACAGGTGGTCTGCCAGCCTCAAGTGTCTGAGCATCGATCTTTTCTTGTGTTGATGGTTCTCCATTCGCTGCAAAATATCATCAAGGGCACCCACCGCGTCCACTACATACGGTCCCTTGTTGAGCATCACGCACTCCGCGCGTTCGCCCATTGCGGCGTCCGTGATTTCCGCACGCGATGGAAGGCCTTCCTTTGTCAGCTTTTCTAACACCTGGGTGGCCCAAATCACGGGCATATGCGCTGCCTCACTAATCCAGAGGATTTCCTCCTGCACCTCCGCCATTCGTTCCCAGCCGCATTCGATAGCGAGGTCTCCGCGCGCGATCATCACGCCGGCACACGGGCTGCGCATCACTTCCAATAACAAATTTGGTAGCTGTTCGAACGCACGCTGCGTTTCAATTTTCAGCACGACCCCAAGATGCTGCGCGTTTAATTTGAGTAAGGATTCCTGCAACTCCCTAACGTCTTCAGCACTGCGAACGAAGGAATAACCTACGAGATCGGCGTTTCGGGCAATGAAATCGAGATGCTGTCTGTCCAGTGCTGTCAAAGGTGGCAAGCGCAGGTTACTTTTAGGAAGATTGATGCCCTTGTCAGCGCGCAGCTTTTTCCCGTGTGGACTTGTATGTGTGATCAGCACTTCGATCTCGTGCTGGTTAACTGATCTGATAACTCCCTCGATCACTCCATCATCGAGCCAGATCCTTTCTCCGGCTCGCACCTCATCGAAGATCTCAGGCAGGGTCACGCCAATTCGTGGAGGACTCAATAACTTTCCATTATCGTCAAAAAGAGCAGGTCTGCCGAGTCTGAGCTCGCGAGTCAGAATCAGGGTGTAACCCTCTTTCAAGAGGATCCATTGCTCCTGTGACGGCAGTTTTCCAACTCTTCCTGTCGAAAGAATACTTTGAGGCATTCCGGCTCGGATGATATGAAGCGGTGTTCCGGTAGCGATATATGCGGTCTGATTTGATTCGGCCCAGCAACTGTTACCGATCGGTTCGACGACTCTAATGGAACGCGATGCGCCGCGAGCATCAAAAAACTTGATTACGTCACCGGTCTTCACATTACGAAGCCATTTCCCACGCACCGGCAGATAAGCATCCGGCTCAGCTGGTGGCAACTCATTCAGCCCAACCGGCGTTAGCCAGATACGCGCCGGCTGCTTGATGATGCCGAAGACATCGCGGCGCGGTCGCCACTTCACCACCTGCGGACCAGGTTCCATTGGACCAGTTCGCAGCTTTGGTCCAGGCAGGTCCATAAGAATGCGGCAACTCTTTCCCGTCTCAGCGATCGCGCGATGCAGGTTGTCAATCATCCTGGACCAGGTTTTGGCATCATCGTAAGCGCAGTTGATGCGCATACAGTCCATGCCGCTTTTCAGCAGATCTAAAACCAGTGCGTAATTGTCGGCGGCCTCACTTGGCATGGTTACCATGATGCGCACCGTACGATCGGGCGGCTTTGGTCCCAGCAGGGATTCAGTGTGCCTCTCAAGTAATGCTATACCGTCGGCATAGCCAAGCAATGGTTCATCATCGACACGCAATGGTTCAGGCTTGTTCGTCAAACGTCGCAAGAGTCCCGCGATAGCATCAATGCTCGCTTTAACGTGCGACTCCGCTCTCCCCAGTGAAGAGAATCCGTTCAAGGAAAGCTTCTCCTGGATGTGCCGCCGGTCATGACGTCTCAAAGCGAGATAGTGAATCAGATTCCGCGCACTCTCAGTTTGTGTGTGGTGAAGACCGGAAAGCCTGGTGAATTCAGAGGCTTCAAGTTCAAGCATTTCGACTCGAATCTCATTCAGTTCCGTGACGAGGTGTTCGAGCGGATCTTTCTCGAGTGGGTGAGGGGCACCGTTATTTAGTGGATTTGGGTTGGGAAGAATCTGTGGCGGGGCCTCTAAGGTTTGATTCATGGTTGATTTTGACAATTACCCATCGCTTGTTTCGGCACGATAAGGACAGTCCCGGGACTTCACACATCGGGCTTCAGCAAAGTGATCACAGCAACGACCATGCCCACGCCGAGGACCCTATTTATGGGGTTCGGTATCGCTTTCGGGTTTGAGACATGCCTCATTTTGAGGACTTTCACACAGTTGCTGAGAAGAACCGCTTGGAGCAGCCCTAGTGGACGGTTGAAGCAAAGTCTCCAATAACCGGCTCAACTTCCTGATTCTTGAATTGAATATTGTAGAGCTGTGAGTACAAGCCGCCACGTGCCAGCAACTCCTGGTGCTTTCCAGCCTCTGCGATTCTGCCGTCCTCGAGGACATATATGACGTCGGCTTTTCTCACCGTCGCCAGGCGATGAGCGATCACTATGGCCGTCTTCTCTTCCATCAAACGTTCCAATGCTTCAAACACCAGTTGCTCGGAGGCAGCATCGAGACCGGTGGAAGGCTCGTCGAGCAATAGAATCGGGGTGTCGCGAATGATCGCGCGCGCGATCGCGAGTCGCTGGCGTTGACCACCGGAAAGAGTTTCGCCGCGTTCTCCAATCACGGTGTCGTATCCCTGGGTCATGCGTTCGATGAATTCATGTGCGTTGGCGAATTTAGCGGCGCGAATGACCTCCTGGCGCGTGGCGCCCGGCCTTCCATAGGCAATGTTCTCCGAGACGGTTGTTCGGAACAGAATTGTTTCCTGCAACACAAAACTGATCTGCTCGCGGAGCGACTTGAGTGTGAAGCGTCTGACATCTTCACCATCGATCTTCACTGAGCCCGAAAGCGGATCATAGAAACGGGCAATGAGACCCATCATCGTTGACTTGCCGCCACCTGTAGGGCCCACCAACGCGACAAACTGTCCGGGTTCAATTTTCAGACTGAGGTTTTGCAGGACTGGCTGGGAATCGACATAGCCGAAGTCGACATTTTCGAACTCGACCCCACCCTTAAACTTTGGCGCTTTCCGCGCACGAGGCAAATCGCGAATCTGGCTTTCCGTTTCCAGCACTTCGCGGATACGTTCGAAGCCGACAGACGCTTTTGAGAGTGTGTCCGTCATCTTTGAAAGATCGCGCATCGGTTTATACATCTTGCCGAGATACAGAATGAAAACCAGGAGTGCGCCCGAGGTGAGCTCGCCGCGAAGTACGAGATGGACCCCATACCAGAGCACGATGCAGGTGCCAATGGCCACTAAAATATCGACTAATGGCGCCAGTTTGGCTTTGATACGTCGCGCTCGCAACGCCATGTCTACGCTTTCCAAACTCTCCTTGTCGAGCCGTTGCTCTTCGTAATCCTCACGTGCAAAGGCTTTCACGACTCGCACAGAGGTCAACGACTCCTGGACCACAGACGCAATCTCACTCTCCTTTTTCTTGACCTCGCGCGCCGCGCTTTTTATTCGCCGGGTAAAGTTGTAGACGACGATGAAGAGAAACGGAGCGATCGACAATGCGACGAACGTAAACCTCCAGTCGAGATAAAGCATTACAGCAAGCATTCCCAGCAGGGTGAGCGAGTTGAAGACGATTCCGAGCAATGCAGAAGAGACGAGATCCTGGACCGCGTCGATGTCGCTGGTAACCCGGACCATCAGATCGCCGGTCTTTTGTTTTTCGTAGTATGAAAGCGAGAGACGTTGAATGTGGTGATAAAGCGTATGACGCAGATCGTGCATCACGTGCTGGCCGACTTTGGTAGTTAAGTACTTCTCGATATACGTAGAGATCGCACCCACGATTGCAATCGCCACAACCGCAAACACCGCGAATTTCAGAACTGCGAACTTATCGAGTCCGACGGTTGCCTCGACTAAGTGCGCAAGGCCGGCTGGCATCTGCTTTGATCCGATTACGTTGTCGAAGATGATCTTCAGCGGCCATGGTTCCAGAAGGTCTGCGGCTCCTTCAACAAGCAGCGCAACAAACGCGATCGCCAGAAGTCGCCAGTAGGGCAGCAGCAACCGCGTCATCCTGATTTTCGTTTTGGTATGAGACTCTTGACTGTGATCGTGGACCATCAATTCCCGCCCGGGAATTGATATTTTCTCTGGCAGGTGCTGACGCTCAACAACCATTCCACTCCTCAAACATCAGTGAGCAACGTTTGTGCCACCAAAGGGCAGAGGAAGCAATGCCCCTCAAAAGAATCGTTGCGCGTTTGTGCTGTTTTGCGAGCAATCAATAGACTTGTGAGGCTTGTAAGATCACGAGAAGTTGTGCCACATCAGCCGCGTCAAACTGTTTAATCAGCGCAGAGGCGCCTCCAACCAGTTCTACTGTGGAAAGTCCGCTTGGTTGCGGAAAAAACCACAGTCAAGTGCGTCAAGGAGCGCATTCAAGGTTGATTCTATCAGTTCGCGAGCAACCCGTTGCGGCATCTCACTGAGTAAGAGTTCCAATGGTGGTTTGATGCTTATCGACCTCGCGGGCCATAGCCCGCGCCTGTTTTGAATTTCGTCTTCGAAATCCACTCCTGCCCACGGCACCGCAATGGGAAAAGTTGGCAGCTCAATACCGAGAGAATCCGGACCTCAGTTCCTTTGGGCAGGGGCCGTCACGCGATCTCGTCCACTACTGCTTCGCTGTACTCCGATACGTCTGTCGCCAGAAGTATTCTCATTTGTTATTACCTAATCCAATTCTCCACGATCAACACGACTTACGATCAATGGCCTCGGTTCTCAAGGGCTTCAGAGGCCCAAATACGCCAGCGAGTCGATCATCTGGCGCATCAAGAGAGTTATCTGCGGGTGAGAAGCTTCGAGTTCAGCCACAGCGTCGTTGAGTCGCTCGCTCAAACTCGTGTAGTGATGCCGTTGAATCTCGTCTCTTTTGAGCACCGCCTGAATCTCATCAGCCAGCGTCTTTAGCCGCTCGCGTTGTTGCAAGTCGAGAGGATCAGCCTGGTGAAGTTCGTCGTGCAACTTTTCCAGTTGCGTGCGCAATTGTTCGTTGTTCATTTGTTATTTACGTGCTCACTAAGTCGAAGGGCTATTGTAAACGAACATCTAGTCATCCGCGACCTCATGCTCTACATCGGTCCGATAAGCTCGATCTTCGACTTCCTGACATTCTTTGTGCTGCTCAACTATTTCATGCTAGCGAACAGTTCTTCTATTCTGGCTGGTTGTCGAATCGCTGGCGACTCAGACTTAGTGATCTTAATTCGCACTGCGGGAGGTGCTTTGCGAAGCAAGCCCAGCACAGCGCTGATTACAACGACCGTACTGGCTGTCTTGATTGGCGGTGTGACTCCGCTAGCCCAGACACGCAAACTCGACCGGCGTATCTT
>Ga0163163_10003487_pt1 | contig 13351 bp, 13 predicted proteins | sample S65metaG_FD_119766 | JGI IMG/M metagenome (GOLD analysis project Ga0163163, IMG submission 119766) | Switchgrass rhizosphere microbial communities from Kellogg Biological Station, Michigan, USA - S6-5 metaG | ecosystem: Host-associated > Plants > Roots > Rhizosphere > Soil | place: USA... | reverse complement strand
CACCGGTTGTATCCACTGGTACTTCCAGGCCGGCGCCACGCGGGGCGCCGTGCGCATTGAGCGCGTGGGGTCCGGCTACGTCGCATTTTTTGGCGACAGCTCCGCGACTGTCTATGCACTGGATGCCGCCACAGGAAAGCAAATCTGGAAAATCAAAGTCGACGACTACCCACAGTCGCGCGTGACCGGTTCCATCGCGTTTCACAATGGACGACTTTATGTACCACTTGCATCGGGTGAGGAAGTCGCCAGCGTCCCGGTTACCTATGAGTGTTGCCGCTTCCGCGGAAGCGTTGTTGCACTGGACGCGGCAACCGGAAAGCAAGTCTGGAAGACATACACCATCGAAGACGTTCCACACCCAACCACGAAAAACAAAAGCGGCACGCAGCTCTGGGGGCCTTCGGGCGCTCCTGTATGGAGTGCTCCTGCGATCGATACGAAACTCAATGTGATCTATGTCACGACCGGTAATAACTACAGCGATCCGCCGACGAATATGAGCAACGCCTTCATCGCGATCGATATGAAATCCGGGAAGCTTCTATGGTCACAACAAATGACCGAAAAGGATGCGTACGTTTCGGCCTGCCGCTTGCCGGATAAAACCAACTGTCCGGTGACGAATGGTCCGGACTTCGACTTCTCGTCCGGTCCGATTCTTGTTTCGTTCCCCAACGGCAAGCGCGCGCTGATCGCCGGACAGAAATCGGGCATGGTTCATGCACTCGATCCGGATCAGCGCGGAAAAATCCTCTGGCAGACGCGAGTCGGCCAGGGCGGAACCATGGGTGGCGTGCAATGGGGCTCTGCAACAGATGGCACGAACGTCTACGTGGCGAACTCCGACATCGGACGCGTCATGCTGACCTACAGCACATCCACGGATGCCGATCCCAAACGCGGTGGAGGGATATACGCGTTGCGGGCGGCCGACGGCAAACAGGTCTGGTATGCGCCGCCAGCGCAATGTGGTGACCGCCCTCGATGCAGTCCCGCGCAATCCGCCGCCGTGAGCGCGATCCCCGGCGCCGCTTTCTCCGCAGCAGTGGATGGTCACCTGCGGGCTTATTCCACAGCCGATGGAAAAATCATCTGGGACTTCGATACGGAGCAAACTTACAAGACGGTGAACGGAGTTCCCGGCCGAGGCGGATCGATCGACGGTCCGGGAGCCGTGATCGGAGGAGGGATGCTCTACATCAATTCCGGCTATGTGGCAGCAGGGGGCGCACCGGGCAATGTGCTGCTCGGGTTTTCGGTCGACGGAAAATAGGAATCGATACGCATGACGCCGCTTCTACAGAGGACCTCGATGAAAACGTTCATCGCGGCCATCATCGCGTTGGGCGTCATCCGATTTGTTCTCACCGTCGCAGGCTTGCCGGATTCGATCGTGAAGTTTTCCAGCATGACGGTTGCGATTATGGCCGGAACGATTTACTTTGCCCTCACGACCGACAGCCACACGGAGCGGCTCAAAGCGTCCTACCTGTTGCTGATTCCGTACATGATTATCGAAGTTGCGGCGCTGGGGTACACTTGGGCGAGCGGACACCAAACCATATTTCATGCGAAGGAATATTCTTTCGGAACAACCATTGGCTACCACACGCTGGGACATCTGGTCGGTGGACTGACATGGGAGCCCCTATTCTTCTTTCTCGTCATGGAAATTGTCTGGGGAATCTCCCGTCTGTTCCGGAAATGAGGGAACGAGGGGTCAGACCCCTCGTTCCCCCATTTCCTACGGTTTCATGGTAGGGCGAATGATCACTTCGCTGATGAAGCTGTTGGCTTCCTGAGTCACGATCATCGTCACGGCGTGAGCGACGTCCCCTGGCGAAAGCATTCTTTCCCTCGACTTCGACGACTTGCTGGATGAACCCAGAAACGAGGTATCGGTCGATCCAGGACAAATGAGACTGACGCGAATCCCATGCTGGCGTACTTCCTCAGCCAGCGCCTGAGTGAAGCCAACGACGCCGAACTTCGACGCGCAATACACTGCAAGATTCGCAGATCCGATTTTTCCCGCGATAGACGCGATATTGACAATGTGACCGGTCCGCCGTTCGATCATCGACGGCAACACACAGCGGCTTGCAAAGAATATCGATTTCAGATTGGTGTCGAGAACGGCGTCGTAGTCCGAATCTGAAAATTCCACAACCGGACCGGCCACGCCAATTCCCGCCGCATTCACCAGGATGTTGACCGGACCGAGTTGCGATGCCGCGTGTTCGAGCAAACGCTGAACATCCTCGTTCTTCCGAACGTCGGCGGGAATAACGGTCGCCGACCCGGCCAAGCGTGCGGTCTCTTCCAATTCCGAAACACTTCGAGCGGCGACAACGACACGTGCTCCCTTTCGCGCAAGCTCCACTGCAATCGCTCGCCCAATCCCTCGCCCCGCGCCAGTCACCACAGCGACATTTCCTTTAATGTCCGTCATACATCCAATTCCTGATCCTTATATATTGAAGCTGGCAGGGTTTGTAATAGAAGCCCCGCTGGGCCAGCAGTACCTGATGTCGAAAAACCTCGCTGATAACTACCGCGTATCGAAGGAGTTTGACCTGGGTTATGGACTGATACAGGCTGTCCACGGCCCCCTGTCCATCACTTATGGCGAAGCCAGGACAAACACCGCTGTGAAAACGATGCAAATGAACTCCAGAACCAGCCATTTCGCGTGTTTTTGCGGTTAGGGCGTCAGGCGGTTGACGAAAATCCACTGTTTCGACACGAACAACGCCATAAGCCTCATAGTATATTGATTCGCGGAATGTCCCTAAAGGCTTTAAACCTCATGTTCATAGAGGTGTCTAACTGGCCATGGAGCGCACATTGACAGTGCCGGTTGCCATGACTTCACAGGATTCGGAGGCGGATAACAGTCTTGTCGATCGGTATCTGGCCGGCGACATGACGGCTTTCGACGAACTCATGATTCGATACGAGCGGCAGGTTTATCGTGTCTGCTATCGATTCGTGAACAATCGCGATGACGCCATGGATCTGGCTCAGGAAGTCTTCATCAAGGCGTTCGAACACCTTGCAAACTTCCGGCGCGAGTCCAGTATGAAGACCTGGCTTTATCGTATTGCGATGAACCATTGCATCAATCACGTGAAGAAGAACGCGCGCGAATTCGTCGAGATCTCGGATAACGTCGGCAGCACGCGCGCGTCGGTCCACTCTGAAATGGAGCAACGGGAACAGCGCGAACAGTTCCGGCTGCTGGTGAAAAGATTGCCTCCGAAACAGAAGGCAATACTCGAAATGAGAATTCATGAGCAGCTCAGTTACGAGGAGATTGCCACGATGTCGGGAAGGTCGATCTCCACGATCAAAGCGAGCGTGTTTTTCGCTCTGGAAAAGCTCCGAAAACTGGTAAAAGAACCCACGGGAAAAGCCGCAAAAGGCTGAGGGACGAATATGTTTGGACACTTGAAGGCGGACGATTTCACCACTCTTATTGAAGGCGGCGAATTATCGACCAGACGCCGGACTCATCTGAAATCATGCACGCGCTGCACGGATGCACTCGAGTCTGCGCAGAGCCTCCATGCGGAACTAACGAAGTCTGTCATCGATGATCAGGACATACCGGAGCCGGACTGGTTCCAGTTCCGAACCGATGTCCGAACCGCCATGCTGTCTCGTGCGGCTCAACGCCAACCGAAAGCGATCCGTTGGAGCACTCTGATTCTGCGGCCCGCTGTGACGTGGGGCCTGGCAGTCGCATTTACTGCGGGACTAACTGCAGGATTGCTGATTTGGAATCGGCCGGGACTTTTGCCGGTGCCAGCAACCGGAACGAGTGTCGAATCCAACGATTTGTCCGATGCCGCACAGGTTGCAAGTCTGGATGTCAACGGCACAACGAGTATTCCGGATGATGTTTCCCTGGATTCGGCATCAATCGATTCGGGCCTGTCGACGTGGTCCCAGACCAGTGTTTTCGATGAACTGTCCCAGCTCTCGGATATGCAGGCTGAGAAATTGCAGTTCCTACTGGAGTCGGGTATTCGGAAGGATCCCGTAAAACCATGAAGCGGATTTATTCACATGTTGTGGCTTCTGTCCTGATGATCGCATTATTCGGGATTGTGGCCACGGCTCAGTCAGCCGATCCGTCGTTGCCCAAGCAATCTCAAGTGCGCCCGCGGGGTGCCGGCCAGCAGCCGAACAAGGCGGCGAATTCCGCGGCCAGACAGGCGGCGAAGCAGGGTCAAAATCTGACTGCGGATCAGCCCAATCTTCCGAAGTTGAACGAACAACAAAGAAACCGAAGAGAGCAAGCCGTCGTGGATACTTATGTTGGAGGCTTTCAGAAGAACGTTGGGCTTTCAGACGAACAAACACGAAGATTCAGTGGGGTCCTTGGAGGTTATGTCCGCCAGCAACTCAAGCTGGCTCAGAACAGAACGGAAGCTCTGAATCGACTCAAGGAATTGCGCGATCAGCAGGCTCCACAGCAGGAAATCCAGGCACAAAGCAAGATTCTGGAAACAACGGAAGCTCAGCAGTTCAACACGCAGAGAAGATTCTACGCCCAACTCAATCCGGAGCTGACTCCCGAACAGCAGGTAAATTTGAGACTGTATCTGGAGAACACGGGCCAGAACATTCGCCAGGCAATTCAGAAGTCTCGCGGCGAGTAAGCCTCTCCAATCGCCGACCGCTTCGCGATGCAACAAGTAGCGACCACCCCTCCTGGCCAGAAGGGGCGATGAGGCCAGTCTTCCTGCGCGTCACCCCACCAGCAGAATCTGAATATCCATTAAATTGGTTTGCGTGGGTCCGGTGACGATGAGATCTCCTGTTGCCGTCAGGAAATGATAGGCATCATTTTCCTCAAGAAACTTCGACGGCTTCAATCCCAATCCAACCGCTCGTGAACACGTTAGCGGATCCACAAGTCCACCGGCCGCATCCGTCGGCCCATCGGTTCCATCCGTCGCAACGCTGGCGAAGCACATGTCTGCCGGCTCCGGATGCGCCGCCGTTGCAATCGCCCACGCCAGGGCCATCTCCTGATTTCGTCCGCCCATGCCGTTTCCGCGAACCGTCACCGTCGTCTCGCCCGCAACCAGTACGCACGCCGGTGGTCGAACAGGGTTTCCAGTACGCGCGACTTCCCTTCCGATCATGGACAGAAACCGAGCGGCGGCCTTCGCTTCGCCTTCCAATTCCGTTCCGAGAATCAAAGTATTGAAGCCGAGTTCCTTCGCCTTCTTCGTCGCGGAATCCACGAGAAGGCGGTTATTCGCGATGATTCGATTGTCGACGTGCTGAAAAACCGCATCCCCGGGTTTTGGATTCTCCGCAATCTGACCGCGCGCTCCGGCCTCCAGTCGTTTCAAAATCGCGGGCGCCGGCTGAACTCCATATTTCCGAATCGTAGACAACGCGTCGTTAAACGACGTCGTGTCGGGTGCCGTTGGTCCCGACGCGATAAAGTCGAGTGGATCGCCAATCACATCGGACATGATGAGAGAAATCACGCGAGCCGGCGAGGCCCATCGCGCGAGCTGACCGCCCTTGATTCCCGAGAGATGTTTGCGCACCCCGTTGAGTTCCTGAATCGTTGCACCGGCCCGCAGCAGCAACTGTGTCACCTGCTGCTTTTCTTCCAGTGTGATACCCTCCGCAGGCGAAGGCCAAAGAGCCGAACCTCCGCCGGAAATCAGGCTCAAAACAATGTCGTCGGGGGTGAGACCAGTCAGCAGCGCCTGAGTATCGCGAACGGCACGGACACCATTCTCGTCCGGAATCGGATGTCCCGCTTCGACCAGGCGAATCCGATGCAGATCCAGTCCGTGTCCATACTTCGTAACGACCAACCCCCCAGTGATGTGATTCCCGGCAATTTCCTCAACAACCTGCGCCATTCGAGCGGCTGCTTTTCCAGCACCCACGATAATAAGCCGTCCTTCAAGTGGAAGCAGCCTGCCGGCGACGGAAAGAACTCCGTTCGATACCTGTATCGCTGTGTGAAGACTCGTGGAGGGATTCGCGGCATGTAACGCGGCCTCCCAGATTTCGCGGGCATGCTGCCGAAGTTGAGAGACCGTCATCCCTTGGGTTTATACGCGCCGCCCGAAGGCAAGTCAATCGGACCCGGCGTGCTACACTGGCGGCCATGAAGGCGGGCATTCCTGCGGCTGATTCCACATTTCTGACAACGCTTGTCGAGATTAACCACGAGATCACTTCCATTCTCGATCTGGATCAGCTTCTCAAGAAAATCGCCGAACTCACACAGCGTGTCGTGCCATATCAGATCTTCGCCATATTTCTCGTCGACGAGGCGCGACAGGATCTCTATTACCGCTTTGCCATCGGCCACACCAAAGAGATGGTGCAAACACTGCGCATTCCCTTCGGCGAAGGTCTTATTGGAACCGCCGCTCTCGAACGCAAACCGGTTGTGGTCGATGATGTCCGCGATGACCCACGCTACATCGTCGCGGTCGAAGCCGCACGGTCCGAACTTGCCGTCCCTCTGATCAGCAAGAATCGCGTGGTTGGTGTGTTGGATATCGAAAGCCCGGAAATCGGATATTTCCGCGATGAACAGGTTCGCCTGCTGAACCTGCTGGCCAGCCAGATTGCGATTGCCATTGAGAATGCCAGCGTCTACGAAAGCGAACGCCGGAACCGGCAGATGCTGTCGCTACTCTACGACGTCAGCCTCGACATGAGTTCCACACTCGAAGTCGACGAAGTCGTTCATAAGATCGCCGCCGCCGTAAAATCGACCGTCAATTACCATATCTTTTCAATCTTCCAACTCGACGAGCGGTCCGGCCTGCTGCAGATTAAAACCGTCATTCGCTCCAACGAACGTGAGAACCGCAAGCTGACGGTCCCGCTTGGTAAAGGCCTTGTGGGAACTGCTGCCCTGCTGAATGAACCCGTGCGCGTCAGCGATGTGTCTCTGGACCCGCGTTATATTTCGGTTCACCCGGAAACGCGTTCGGAAATCGCAATTCCGCTGGCCCACAAGGGTCGCGTCATTGGCGTGATCGATCTGGAAAGCACCGCGGTGAACTACTTCACCGAATACCATCAGCGGCTGCTGCAGACGCTGGCATCCCGCATCGCCGCTGCGTTGATCAACTCCCAGCTCTATGCCAAGGTTTCCGAAAACGAACGCCGCATGGATCGGGAAATGAAAATTGCGCGCGAAATCCAGATCCAGCTGATGCCGGAAGAAATCCCGACAGTACAACTGCTGGACATCGCCGTGACGTTCAAGCCTGTCGCTCATCTTGGAGGCGACCTGTATGACTTCATTACATTCGACGACGGACGCCTTGCGATTGTCGCCGGCGATGTCGCCGGGAAGGGCGCTCCAGCGGCGCTCTATGCCGCACTGTCGAGTGGAATCATTCGAACTCGCGCTACTCGAAAATATCCGCCAGGCCAGATGCTGGAGCTCGTGAACAAGACATTGTACTCACGACCCATCGAAAGTCAGTATTGCGCGCTGACCTATGCGATCTACGATCCGCAGCTGCACAAGGTCACTCTTGCGAATTCCGGTTTGCCATATCCGATTCTCGTACGCGACGGCGTTCCTCGATTTCTGGAGCTCGGAGGAATTCCCGTTGGATTATTTCCGGATTCGAAATACCAGGAAATCGAACTGGACCTGCAGGAACGCGACATCCTGGTGTTTTACACAGACGGTCTGGTAGAAGCGCGCGACGAAGGCGACGAGGATTTTGGACTCAAGCGGCTCGCCCAAATCGTTCGTGAACATTGCAACGAAAGCGCCAGGGAAATTGTAAGAGCCGTGAACGAGGCCGTTGATGGATTTATCGGCCGCGTAAAACCGCACGATGACCGGACACTCATCGTGGTGAAGATGACTCAGGAAGCCGCGAGTTTCAGCACCTCAAGCATTTCTTCGTGAATCCGTCCGTTTGAAGCCAGGATCTCCTTCTTGTAAATCTTGTACGGGCCATCGGCGAAATCGGTGATGCGGCCACCCGATTCTTCCGCGATGACACTTCCGGCGGCCGTATCCCAGGGTTGAAGTTTCAGTTCCCAGAAGCCATCGCACCGGCCGGCTGCCATATGGCAAAGATCCAGAGCGGCAGACCCGCCGCGTCGAACGGCCTGGCTCTCCATGAGAAATCCTCGAAACAGCCCCAGCGGAATTTCGATTCGCTCGCGAAAGTCATATGGAAATCCGGTCAGCAGCAGCGCGTGGGAAAGCTTGTCGACGTCGGAAACGCGCAGCGGTTCTCCGTTCACGAATGCGCCGGCGCCGCGCGCCGCGCTGAACATCTCATCACGGCATGGATCGTAGACGGCTCCGCAGGTCACAATGCCGTTCTCTTCAACGGCAATGGAAACGCAGTAGAACGGATATTGGTGGGCAAAGTTTGTCGTTCCGTCCAGAGGATCGATGACCCATCGCACTTGGGTGTTGTTCCCGGACTCCGTGATGCCGGATTCTTCCGCGAGAATGGAGTGGCTCGGATAACGTTCGTGAATCCCGTGAATGATGAACGCTTCACTTTCCTTGTCGGCGATGGTGACAAGGTTGGCGCGCCCCTTGAACTCCACCTGCTTTTCCCGGGCTGCGTAGTGTTTCAGTATGTCGCCGGCATCGCGTGCGAGTTGCATAGCTAGATCGAGGTATTCCACGAAACATGAAGTGTATCATCCGCATGGGCGGATGTCGGCTTTGTAGGCGCGGTCTATGACCGCGCGCGATATATAGGGAATAGGGGCGGTCATAGACCGCCCCTACAGTGGAAGCTCATTCAGAAAAGTTTCGATGATGTTCTCTCTGTGTCAGAATACGTCACCGACGAGGAGGCCAGAATGAACGCACGCAATTTCTGTGGAGTTGTTGTCGCAGTTCTCGCGATTCTCACATCGACGGCAGCATTCGCGCAATCACAGCCGCCAACACGCGGGCCGGCTGAGAACGGATCTCCGGCGTGGTTTCTGCAGGGATCCTTTCCCGATCCTGGCGGAAACACGGTCGTCGATGCGGATGGTCATGTCACTGTTCCCGCCCGATCCGCCGCTCCTGCAAGACCCGCTCCGACGAATGCATCTCCGGCCCCTGCACTTCCCCGCACACCCGGATGCAGCCGCTCGCCATTGTGCGGAAACCGGCTGACGCCAGGGCGTCAGGCATTGCAGCGTGTCGAGTGGGAACAAACTCTGGGCTACACGTTCACCTATCCATACGTTCTGCCTCCGGGCGCAGGCGGCGTCCCGTCTGTTGCCCTGGATTCAAAAGGCAATCTCTGGGTTTTTCAGCGAAAGGCCGCGGGCAGCCCTCAACTGTACAAGTTCGATCCGGAATACAAACTCATCCTTCAAGTCGGCGATGACGTCATCGGCCATCAGGACAAGGCGCACGGAATGGCCATCGATGCCGAAGACAATGTCTGGATCGCCGACACAAATGGCGCCACTGTGATGAAGCTCAGCCCCAAAGGCGAGCTTCTTATGACCTTTGGCGAACGCGGACGCCGAGGCGATTGGAATGAAGCCAAAGGCCAGCGACTGCTGTGGCAGCCGGTGATGATCGCCTTCGGACAGAACGGAGATGTCTACATCGCCGAAGGTCACGCGGACGAAAGCCCCAATGACACCGACTCCGATGATCCCGCCAACAATATAGGCGTTGCGCGTGTCATCCGTCTCGACAAGACCGGCAAGTTCATCAGCCAGTGGTACGGGAACAGTGTTGGTCAGGGAAAGTTTGATTCGGTTCATGGTCTTGCCGTTGACCCTGCAAACGGCGACGTGTGGATCGGCGACCGCGAACAATATCGAATCGTTGTTTATACCGGCGATGGAAAATTCCTCAAAACCATGCAAATGAGAAATCTGGTCTGTGCCCTGCATTTTGATGCGCACGGCAATCCGTGGATGGCAAGCGGCCAGGATGGCCAGTTCCTGAAGCTGGACCGCAGCGGAAAAATCATCGGTGCGATCGGCAACGGCATGGGCATCGGAACGGGTCAGTTCATCGAAGCCAGCTACTGGATCTTTGATGAACAGGACAACCTGTATGCCGGCGACACCAGTGTCGGCCGCGTCACGAAGATGGTTGCTCCGCGCAAGTAACGGCCAGTCTATGAGAAATCAAACAAAGTCACCGTTCGCTCGCTTGAATAGATGCTCCCGCAATGCCGGATCGTCCGAGAGGCTCGCGGCGCGAGTGAACGCATTCTGCGCCTCCTGCTTTCGATTGAGCAATCTCAGTAAATGCCCACGCGCCGCCCAGAAGGGCTGATAGTTCATGACGCTGCCTTGAGGCAAAGCTTCGAGTGCTTTCAACCCGGCGGACGGATTGCCTGCCTGGGCCAGCGCAACTGCACGGCCCACCGACGCCCCGATGCTGGGCGCGAATCTCACGATGCCTTCGTAAAGCAATGCAATCTCCTGCCAATCAATGTTCCCGGATTTGGCGCGCGCAGCGTGTACCGATTGGATAGCGGCCTCCAGTTGGTAATGCCCGATCTGCCCGAACCCGGCGGCAGTCCTCAAGAGCTCTTCGGCTTCTTCGATCAAATTCTCCAGCCAGCGTGTGGTGTCCTGCCGATCGAGCGGGATGAACTCGCCGGTGCTTGAATAACGCGCCTCACGTCGGGCCTCGCAATGCAGCATCAAGGCCAGTAAGCCCAGGGCTTCCGGTTCATCGGGCATCAACTCCACGAGAACGCGTCCGAGCGCAACAGCTTCCGAAGCCAGAGCGCGATGTGTGGATCCGGAGTCCGGCAGGCTGTCCCAACCCGTCGTATACGCGGCGTAGATGCTGTCGAGGACGAACAAAAGCCGTTCACTGAATTCCGGTCTACTCGGGATACGGAAGGGAACACCCGCATCGCGGATCTTGTTTTTGGCCCGCACGAGTCTCTGACTCATGGCAGCGGGAGACACCAGGAATGCGGATGCGATTCGGGCGGCGTCTATACCAAGCACCACCTGCAACATCATCGGCGTGCGTGCCGCGACATCAATCGCGGGGTGCGCACACACGAAGAGGAGTTTCAGTCGCTCGTCCGGGAAAGACTCCTGCATCCATGTAGCGATTCCAGCTTCCTCGGCGAAGTGTCGCAGCGAAGGCTCGGCATGCTGACGGATTTGTGCTCGGCGAGATGCGTCGATGACGCGGTTGTGAGCAACTCGCATAAGCCACGCCTCGGGTTTGTCTGGCACTCCATTTCCCGGCCAGGTCTCGAGGGCAGCAATCAGCGCCTCACTCAACGCATCCTGCGCCCCGGCAATGTCGCCGGAGCGTGCGGCAACGTAGGCGACCAGGCGTCCATACGAATCACGTGCAACGGCTTCAATCGCATCACGCGCGGCGGATTCGGTCATCGCTGCCCGTGCAAGATTCAAACCCTCAACGACCCGCGGAATGCCCTGCCAGCATAATAAGACTCCGCGCCATTGTGATACAGGAACACGTGGTCGAAGCGTCGATCGCAAAAAAGAGCACCGCCGAGTTTTCGAATATCCGGAGGTGTTTTCACCCAACTCGATGTTTTCGTGTCGAAACTTCCAAGGTTCTGCATGTCTCGATATTGCTCTTCGGTCAATATCTCAATGCCCATGTCCGCCGCCATGCCGAGCGCACTATTTTTCGGCTTGAATTCCTTCCTGGACTCCAGCGCTTCACGGTCGTAGCAGAGACTTCTGCGGCCTTTGGGACTTTCCTCTGAACAATCATAAAAGACGTACTCTCCTGTCTTTTTATCCTGGCCGATAACATCCGGTTCACCGCCCGTCCGTTCCATTTCATGGAGCGACCACAGTTTTTCAATATTTCCTTCAAGCTTTGACTGCACCTTGGTCCAATCCAGACCCTTATGGCGTTTCATGTTTTTCTCAAAACGCGCTTCCAGTTTTTTGAGCAGTTCTTCACGTTGTTTCGGCGACAGAGTCTTTCCCTTGGTATCCATGTTTTTCCTATTCCTCTTCAGGCCTCACTTCGATTGTCGAGCGCGAATCACCAACCGGATCCTCCGTCCAATGAATAGCGCGATCTGACTCAGGAGAGCCGCCCCCAAATCCAGAAACGCGATATGCACCGAGCCATAGCGCAACGCCAATGATGGCGAAGAAAACACCGGAATACATCCAAAATCCCGAGAGGATAATGACAGGTATGAAGCCGAACCAAACAGCGGCAGCATACGGTTGGACTTCCGAAGCTTCACCATAGATGTAACCGAGTGTTGGAATGCAACAGATCAGGTGAATCCAGCGAAGAATGGAACGCTTGATGGCATTATTCATGACCGCACCTTCGCCTGCCTCAGGAATATGCAAAAAGCGGACGCACTTCAACCGCTGACGTCGCTGCCGCCGGATGGCGCGCGGCCCATTCGAGGGCGGCGTCGAGATCCGGGACATCGATGATGACAAAGCCGCCGAGAAATTCCTTCGTCTCTGCGTACGGACCGTCGTGAACCTGCCGCTTGCCGTCACGCACGGAAACCATCGTCGTCGATTGCGGGGGCTGTAATCCCGCTGCTGTTACAACGACGCCTGCGGCCCTTAGAGCTTCCCCATAGGCCTTGCCGGCCGCGACCATGGCGCTGTCGCGAGGACCGTCGAACTGTTCCTGTGGCTGGAAAACCAGTAGTGCGTATTTCATAATTTCGTTCTCTCCTTGTCTTGTCCGCGGAAATCTCCGCAGCTTCATATTAATGACGTTCCAAAGGTGCCTGTTTCGACACCCGGAGGAAAAAAGAAAGGACCCATCTGGTAGAAAGACCTCCCATCCCCGTCCGCCGAAGATATGAAGCGCCTATAAGCGACGGAAGCAGAAAGCAAGGCACATGATCAGCGAGCGAGGCGGATCATCGAGAATCTTGCCGAACCACTGCGTAGGGATCTTGAGCATTGGTGACGAATGGACAACGTGATACCGACGTGCGGAAATACCGGGAAGCCACGGGGCAAGACATCGGCATTGTGGTTCCCATTATCTAAAAGCTCGTCTCTAAAACTAACGGGAATTTATCAATGTTCGATTCTCAATTCTCATCTGATCGGAATGGTCACAGATACCGCTTCAACTCGGATGGGAATTGAGAATCGAACATTGATAACTCCCCGATTCTTCACTATCTCCCGCCCCTGGATTTAGAGACTTACCGCCCTATCATTTTTAACTATTGGATCGTGTTTCGAGGCACCCGTGGCCAGCAGGTCTCTACGCTACTTTCCTGGAGACGCAATCAGTAGCCCAGCTTTAGAATCCCTTCCTTCATTCCGTTTACGGAGCTGTCGGTGAGCCATTCCAGTGAGGCTTTGAAGAGGAGCAGATGGTTTCTTTCCCACATCGCGTTAT
>Ga0163163_10003486_pt1 | contig 13352 bp, 13 predicted proteins | sample S65metaG_FD_119766 | JGI IMG/M metagenome (GOLD analysis project Ga0163163, IMG submission 119766) | Switchgrass rhizosphere microbial communities from Kellogg Biological Station, Michigan, USA - S6-5 metaG | ecosystem: Host-associated > Plants > Roots > Rhizosphere > Soil | place: USA... | reverse complement strand
TGGTCACAACGACATTCATCGCACTAATGGAACCTCGCGTCGTCAAGCACGTGATTCTCGTTCAGCGCCGGGTCCGGTGCGAATTACCGACAGCGACGCAATCACGGAGACGTAAGTTTGATGGCCGATAAGCTTCAGCGTACTGCTGTGTAATCTCTCTCCTGAGGTTACAAAACTTATCGGACATTCTCCTGCAGCTTCCTATCTCTCTTCATGAACACCGCGATTATTGCCGCCGCCGGAACGGGCAGCCGGATGGCGAGCGATCGGCCGAAGCAGTTTCTGCAATTGGCAGGAATGCCGATTGTCTTTCACACTCTTAAGCGATTTGAGGAGTGCGACAGCATCCACGAAGTGATAGTTGTATTGCCGGCAACAGAGTCTGCTAACTTCCTGTCGCTGACTGAAAGATTTGGCTTGAGAAAGCTGGCCAAAGTTGTACCGGGTGGGCCAACCCGTGCGGACTCTGTGAAGCGAGGTTTGATGGCGATTAGATCAGCGACGGCTGAGATCGTAGCGGTTCATGATGGCGTTCGACCCTTTGTTACTGTCGAAGAGATTCAGGAGACTATTGTCTCAGCCCAGCAGCATGGCGCAGCTATTCTGGTCGCCCCGGTAACGGATACGATTAAAGAGGTCACGGACCAGACCGTGGTGGCTACACTCAATCGTGAACGACTCAGACGCGCTTTAACGCCGCAGTGTTTCCGCTACGACCTGTTGCGAAAAGCTTATGAAAAGGTCGACGTTAACGACGCATCATTAACTGACGAGAGTTCATTGGTTGAGAGACTCGGCGAACAAGTTGTCGTGGTTGAAGGTAGCGCAAGAAACATTAAGATTACGACGCAGGCCGATTTGACAATGGCTGAGTTGATTATGCGCGAAGGGCTTTGGTCCTAGGTCTTTGCTTTTTTGTATTTCAACTACGGAGCTTACCGAAAAACGTACCAAAGAGAATGTTCCGCATAGGCACAGGTAGCGACACTCACCGCCTCGTTGAAGGGCGGCCGCTTGTGTTGGGTGGGGTAAACATAGTTTCAGATCGCGGAGCGGATGGACATTCCGATGCCGACGCCCTTGTACACGCGATTGCGGATGCGATACTTGGAGCCCTTTGCGAAGGCGACCTTGGTGTCCACTTTCCCGACAAAGATCCGAAATGGAATGGAGCTAGTAGTTTGGAATTGTTGTCTCGGGTAATGTGGCTAGCGCGTGAACGCAGCCTTCATGTTGTGAACGTTGATTCGACGATTGCGCTCCAGACTCCGAGGTTGAGACCTTACGTTGATACGATGCGTGCGAACATTGCTGAGATTCTTGGAGTAGATCCTGGCTGTGTAAGTGTTAAGGCAAAGACAGGCGAAGGTGTTGATGCAGTGGGTCAGGGGCTCGCAGTTACCGCTCAGGCCGCTGTGCTGATGGAGAGTAACTAAGGAACCAGCTTGAGACCCCAAGACGTTATAAGAAGAAAAAGAGACGGGAAGAATCTATCTCGTGAAGAGATCGCATTCTTCGTCGAAGGTGTCACAAGCGGCAAAATTGCCGATTACCAGATCAGCGCGCTGCTCATGGCCATTTATCTCAATGGCATGAACGATGAAGAGCAACAGGCACTGACTGAGGCAATGCTCAACTCCGGAAGCATCCTCAACTTTTCTGACATTCCCAAACCAAAAGCAGACAAGCATTCAACTGGTGGAGTAGGCGATAAGACTTCGCTGATCATCGCTCCAATGGTTGCGGCTTGTGGAGTTTGCGTGCCGATGATCTCCGGTCGTGGCCTGGGTCACACGGGCGGAACACTTGATAAGCTCGAATCTATTCCTGGTTATCGAGTGAATCTGAGTACGCCAGAGTTCAGGAAAACTCTCGAGGAAGTTGGGTATGCAATGGCGGGTCAAACCGCTGAGATCGCGCCGGCTGACAAGAAGATGTATGCCTTGCGCGACGCGACTTCTACCGTTGAAGCCATTCCCTTGATCGTCGCTTCCATCATTTCGAAAAAAGGTGCCGCGGGACTTGGAGCAATGGTCATCGACGTGAAGGTTGGGAATGGTGCGTTCATGCGCGAGGAGTCACGGGCGACAGCGCTGGCCCATGCACTTGTGAGAACTGGCAACTCCTGCGGCATTAAAACACGAGCGTTGTTGACCGATATGAATCAGCCGCTCGGTCGGGCAGTCGGCAATTCCTTAGAAGTCGCTGAGTGCATCAATCTGCTGCGCGGCGATGCGCCCGCTGGTGCGAAGCCTGTTCTCGATTTGTCTACGGAATTATCCGCTCACATGCTTGTCCTCGCCGGCGTAGAAAACACTCTTGAAGCTGCTCATGCACGAGTGCAGAAAGTACTGGACTCGGGCTCAGCGTTGGAATGTATGCGTAACAACATCATTGCGCAGGGAGGCGATCCTCGAGTTTGTGATGCTCCCGCGGATTTCCTACCTTTGGTAAAGGATTTCGTTAAGGTAGAATCCCGGCGCTCTGGCTACATTAACAACGTCGACACTACAGAGATAGGACACACAATCGCAGCCATCGGCGGTGGCCGAGTGCGCATCGAAGACGTCATAGATCCCACAGTTGGTTTCATCGCTGAACACAAAATCGGAGATCAGATAAACGAGGGAGATGTTCTCGGTGTGGTCTATTGTGCTGATTCAGCAAACGCTCAAGAGGCGATGCAACGGATTCAAGCAGCGTATGAAATTTCAGAGGAACCGGTAAAGGAGCTGCAGAAGTTAGTTAAGGAAGTAATAAACGAATGAAAAACAAACTGCTTCTCCTCGTATTGTTGTCATGTATGGCCGTGTTAGTGTCCGGCTGTAACAACGGTTACGCCACAGAAGATCGTTCGAAAGTCCGAGTTGGGATTGTGTTCGACATTGGGGGAAAGGACGATCGATCCTTCAATGCTGCAGCCTGGCAGGGAGTGCAACGCGCTGCGAAAGACTTGCCCATTGTCTTGCGTGACATCGAACCCGGAACGCCTAACGCAATTGAACCGGCGATGCGGGCGTTCGCTGAACGAAACTTCGACTTGATAATCGGAGTTGGATTTGCGCAGGCACCCATCATGGAACAAGTGGCGAAGGACTATCCGAACATTAACTTCGCGATTATCGATGGTGTCAGTGATCTTCCAAATGTAGCGTCACTCGTTTTTAAGGAACAGGAAGGTTCGTATCTTGTAGGAATGCTGGCAGCGAAGACTTCGCAAACAGGAACGATTGGATTTCTCGGTGGAATGGACATCGGGCTCATTCATCGTTTCGAAAAAGGTTACGAGGAAGGTGCAAAAGCAGTAAATCCAAATATTCATGTGATTCAGAACTACGTAGGGGTTACAGATGGTGCATGGAACAATCCGGGCAAGGGTAAAGAACTTTCGTTGGCCCAAATCGGCAAAGGGGCTGATGTGATTTTTACTGCGGCCGGAAATTCAGGGCTCGGTGCGTTTGATGCTGTCGAGCAACAGGGTAAGCAGAACGGTCGGGCTACGCATTTTGTAATTGGCGTTGATTCAAATCAAAACATGGTCAAACCAGGCTTTGTTCTCACAAGCATGGTTAAGCGCGTCGACAATGCTGTCTATAACATCGTCCAGGAAGTTTTCAATCATCGGTTCTCACCGGGTCTGCACGTCTTTGGTTTAGACAAGGACGGCGTTGGCTACGCGATGGATGAAAACAATCGAAGCCTGATCTCTCCAGAAGCAATCCAACAGGTCGAAGAAGCGAAGAAGAAGATTGTTGCGGGGGAGATTAAGGTGACGGATGCTATGAATAACTAGTGCTTCGTACTTCGTACTTTGTGCTTGGTACTTTGATCTTCGAGTTTTGATCCTACTCACCAGGAGACCTCACATGACTCGTACGAATTTTGAAAAGCTGCGGGTTTATCAATTGGCTGAAAAACTTGCGGATCGAATTTGGAAGATAGTTATTAAATGGGAATACTTTCCCAGGATTACGATTGGCAAACAAATTGTGACTGCCGCTGACGGGGTGGGATCTAACATCGCAGAAGGTACTGGTCGCGGCAGTATTCAAGACAATCGTCGATTCATTAAGATAGCTCGCGGCTCGCTCTATGAAACCAAGCACTGGCTTCGAAGGTCCTACAAGCGCCAGTTGCTGACGGAAGCTGACGTCAACGACCTAAAACCTATAATCAACGAACTCTTGCCAAAGTTGAATGCCTACTACCGGTCTGTAGATAAGGCTGCCGAGAGCTTACGAACAAAGAACAAAGCTCAAAGCACAAAGCTCAGAAACTAGAAACTGGCCCATGTTGGAACTAAGGAACATCACCAAACGCTTCGGCGCCGTCGTGGCCAATCACAACATCAACATCGTCGTTAAGCCCGGGACGATTCATGCCATCGTTGGAGAAAATGGGGCGGGGAAGTCGACCGCCATGCGCATCGCCTATGGGTTCTATACACCTGACAGCGGTGAGATCGTCGTGGACGGGAAGCCTCGCGAGATCAAGTCTCCTCACGATGCGATCGCGCTGGGCATTGGAATGGTTCACCAGCACTTTATGCTCGTTGAACCCATGACTGTGGCCGAGAACATCGTCCTCGGATCGGAACCGGGATCCCCCGTCGTCCTTGATCTAAAGAAGGCCGCAGCCGAAATCAGGAAACTCTCCGAAGAGTTCAAGCTCGCAGTAAATCCTCATGCGCCAGTCGAACACCTTTCCGTTGGACAACAACAACGAGTCGAGCTTCTAAAAGCGTTGTATCGTCACGCTCGTCTGTTAATTCTGGATGAGCCCACAGCAGTTTTGACTCCTCTCGAAGTTGAAGAGTTCTTCGCGATTCTGAGGCGAATGCGAGAACAGGGAAAGACCGTAATCATCATCACTCACAAACTTTCGGAAGTGCTCGCTATCTCTGATGAGGTCACGGTGATGCGTGATGGCAAAGTCGTCGGCAGGGTCCAAACCAAAGACACCAATGCTGCGGAACTTGCGCGCATGATGGTGGGCCGCGAAGTTCTTTTGCGCGTCGAGAAGCCAGAGCCAACAATTGGCGAGCCTAAGTTATCGTTGAAAGACATAACTGTAAAAACTCGTGAGGGAGCAACTCCGGTGAAGGGAGTCTCATTTGAAGTTCGTAAGGGCGAGATTGTTGGTATCGCGGGTGTAGAAGGAAACGGGCAGACGGAACTGATCGAGGCCTTGGCTGGTTTGATCGATCCGGCCCAGTTATCCGGAGAGATCAATTTCGAAGGTAAAGACATTACACGCGCCGGTGCACGTTCCAGACGTGAATTAGGCATCGCTCATATTCCCGAGGATCGGCATCGAAGAGGCCTGTTGTTGGATTTCACTCTCGCAGAAAATTCGATCCTTGGCGTGCATTATCGACCGCCGATTGCATCTGGTGTCGGAGATATCTTCCTCGACAACAAAGCGATTCAAGCGAGGGTCAACGAAATCATTGAGCACTTCGACGTCAGACCACGTAACTCACTCTTACCCGCTAAAGCGCTCTCCGGCGGGAATCAACAGAAACTGATCATTGGCCGCGAGTTTCACGTCGATCCAAAAGTCTTGCTCGTGTCACAGCCGACTCGTGGCGTTGATATCGGCGCCATTGAGTTCATCCATCGCAAACTGGTGAGCCTGCGTGATGCCGGGTGCGCGATACTGCTCGTATCGGCTGAATTAGAAGAAGTGACCAGCCTTGCAGATCGGTTGCTTGTTATCCACGAAGGCAAGATTGTCGGTGAAGTCGATCCGAAGGTGGCGACGGTGGAGGAGATTGGTTTGTTGATGACGAGGGGACACTAAGGCAATGCGGTCTTGGGTCTTCGGATTAAGCCGGACCATTTATCATTTTCCATTTTCCATTTTTCAGTTTTCATTGTCAGGCGGTGTGCATTATTCGGCCTACGATCAGCTAGAAGCAACGACCAAAAGCCAAAGATCAAAGTCCTAAGACCAAAGCCCCAAGACCACAGATGCCTACTCTCCTTCGCCAAATCCTTTTCCCCCTTATCGCCGTTGTTGCGGCGTTTATTGTGGGGGGCATTCTCATCCTTCTGGTCGGTGATAATCCGATCGTTGCCTATCGGCTGTTGCTTGGGAGCGCCCTGTCATGGCCAGACGGTATTGGCTACACGCTCTTCCACGCGACGCCACTGATCTTCACGGGCCTTGCAGTACTCGTCGGATTCCGCTGCGGTCTCTTTAACATCGGCGCTGAAGGACAACTTTATGTCGCAGCCTTTGCCACAGCATGGGTGGGAATCACGTTTGCAAACTTGTCGGCCTGGTTGCTCGTGCCGTTTTGTTGTGTGGCTGCGATTCTTGTCGGCGCAGCATGGGCAGCGATACCTGGAGTGTTGAAGGCGAAGTTTGGATCGCATGAAGTGATCAATACGATCATGTTGAACTTCATCGCGGTAGCGCTCGTCAGTTACTTCACCCAGTATCACTACAAAGTGCCCGGCGATCCGATTTTGGAGACGGCCCCGATCGGACAGGGTGCCCACATCGCGCGCTTAGGAAAGTTTATCCATGGTTTTCCGGAACGTATTCCTTTGAACCTTGCTTTTCTACTCGCTTTGCTTTGTTGTTTGCTCGTCTACATTTTTCTGTGGAGAACAAAGTGGGGTTACGAGATTCGCGCGACTGGAAGCAATCCCTCCGCTGCGGAATATGGTGGTATCTCGATCCGTAAACAGATTGTGTTGGCGATGGCTGTATCTGGCGCACTGGCCGGCATGGTTGGTATCAACGACGTGATGGGCTATCGCTATCGTTATTACGACGGCTTTTCGGATCAATATGGGTTTACAGGTATTGCCGTCGCGCTCCTGGGTCGCAATCATCCAGTCGGAGTGATTCTGGCAGCGTTGTTATTTGCGGTGTTGCAGCATGGTGGTATCTACGTGGATGGTTTTTCGGAGCATGTTACCAAGGACATCGTTCAAGTCTTACAGGGAATCATTATTCTCTTTGTGGCCGCGGAGTCCTTCTTCAAATATGTATCCGGCCGCTTTGGCCTAAACCGATCAGCGAAGGTCTAAACGATGAGAGACATTTTCACGCTTGCGCTTATCACGTCGACTATTCGCCTGTCGACTCCTTTGATCCTCGCTGCACTTGGGGGAATGTTTTCGGAGCGCTCCGGTGTTATCAATATTGCGCTGGAAGGGAAGATGTTGGCCGGGGCATTTACAGCTGCTGCTGTGACATATGCAGCTGATACCAAACTTCACATGGGTAATGCGAGTCCGTGGGTAGGATTGCTAGCCGCGATTCTTGCCGGACTTTTTATCGCGGCTATCTATGCGGTGGCTTGTATCCGTTTTAAAGCCGACCAGGTTGTCAGCGGCGCGGCAATTAACATTTTGATGTTGGGCATTCCCGGTTTCTTGAGTGGCGCGTTCTTTTTGTCGTCTGGCTCAACACCACAGCTTCCAAAAGAACACTTGATTCCACTCACTCCTATCTTCATTGCGTTCGCAATGGTTTTTGTGAGTTGGTATGTGATGTACCGCACGCCTTTCGGTTTGCGACTTCGCGCAGTTGGAGAGAAGCCGGAAGCGGCAGATGCTGCGGGAGTCAGCGTAAATCAGATACGGTACTGGGGTGTGTTGTTGGCAGGTGCGCTTGCGGGAATCGGAGGAGCTTATCTTTCGATTGGGCAGTCATCTCTATTTACAAGAAACATGACGGCGGGGCGAGGGTTCATTGCGCTCGCCGCGTTGATCTTCGGAAAGTGGCGTCCGGTTCAGACGATGCTGGCGTGTCTTTTGTTTGGTTTCACCGAGGCGGTTTCAATTCAAATGCAAGGCGCGGTAAAGTTACCTTCGGGCGAGGATATACCGGTTCAATTTATCCAGATGGTTCCCTATGTCTTGACGATCATCGTGCTGGCAGGTTTCATCGGATCGTCCAAGCCCCCAGGAGCACTGGGAATCCCCTATCAGAAAGAAAAGTAATCGGGAGTTAGTTAATGACTGAGCAAGTGGCGAGCACGGGTCTCTACGAACGCGCGGAACATGCGGCACGCATCATTCGTTCGCGGACGACTGAAACTCCGCGTGTAGCAATTGTATTGGGAAGCGGTCTTGGTGGATTTGCCGACGATTTTGATGAGCCGGTTGGAATTCCTTACCAGGAGATTCCGGGTTTTGCCCGCTCAACAGCTGAAGGACATGCCGGTCGATTAGTCATCGGCAAGGTCGATCAAGTTCCGTTGATCGCGATGCAAGGTCGAGTTCATTTCTACGAAGGCTACTCACTCGAACAAGTTACGTTTCCTATTCGCGCGTTTAAGTTACTTGGAATCAAGACACTGATTCTCACGAATGCTGCGGGTGGCGTTAACGTGCAACTGACACAAGGCGCGCTGATGGTGCTCAGCGATCACGTGAATCTAATGGGCGACAATCCACTACGCGGTCCGAACGATTCACGATTTGGCGCTCGTTTTCCCGATCTCACGTCGGCGTACTCGCCGGAGCTTCAAGAGATCGCGGTCGAAGAGGCCAAGGCTTTGGGCATTGAAATCCGGCGCGGTATCTATGCGGCGTTGGCTGGCCCAAGCTATGAAACGCCGGCTGAGATTCATTTGCTCAGGTCTCTGGGTGCTGATGCCGTTGGTATGAGTACCGTTCCTGAAGTTATCGTGGCTCGACAGATGAATATTGAAGTACTAGGCATCTCCTGCATCACCAACATGGCCGCGGGTATTAGCGATCAGCCCATCAATCATGAGGAAGTGATGGCAACCGGCATTAGAGTGCGAGAGACATTTACTCAGTTGTTGCGACGAGTGGTGAGCCGAGTGAGTAGTAGGGTATAAGAACTAGGATTTTCGCTGCTTAACATTTGCGTTGCAGCCGAGTGGATAGTCTGGACAGGAATTGTAAGAATGATAATTGGTATTTCTGGTGGTACGGGATCTGGAAAGACAACCGTTGCAAATCGCATCCTCGAATCGGTTAGCGCCAGCGAAGTAGTTTTTATTCAGCAAGACTCTTATTACCGCAATCTCAAGGATCTTCCTCTCGACTATCGTCAAGTCGCAAATTTCGATCATCCGGACGCCCTCGACAACGATTTGTTGGTGAACCATGTGCGCAAGTTAAAAGCAGGGGAACCGATCGAGTTGCCGCTTTACGATTTCAAAACGCATTCCCGTTTGATTGAAACGCGAGCCGTCGAACCCAAGCCGATAGTCATTGTTGAAGGAATTCTGATATTTGCCGAGCCGCGCTTGCTCGAGCAAATGGACATCAAGGTCTTTGTCGACACGCCCGACGATATTCGGTTTATTCGCAGGTTGCGTCGTGATATCGCAGAGCGTGGTCGTACAGTCGAATCCGTTATCGAGCAGTACGTTGCAACAGTGCGTCCGATGCATATGCAATTTGTCGAACCGTCGAAAAGACATGCCGACGTAATTATTCCTGAAGGTGGTCATAATCTTGTAAGCATTGATTTGTTGAGCGGAAAGATTCGCGAAAAGCTGGCCAGTGCTTTACATCCCATTGGAGGTCAACTTTGAGCGAACACAATTTCCAATCGCTAATTGAAGCGGCGCAGAGCGCTCGACTGCAAGCAGTAGCACCTTTTTCAGGTTTTCCGGTCGGAGCCGCAGTGAGGTCCGAAAGCGGGAAGATCTACACCGGCTGCAATATTGAAAGCGCAAGCTATGGGCTGACTGTGTGCGCTGAACGGGTTGCCATCTGGAAGGCACTGTCAGAAGGTGAGAGACATTTCACTGAGTTGGCCGTAGTTGCCGACACTGAAACACTAACGCCACCGTGCGGAACATGCCGGCAGATCATCTGGGAATTCGCGCGAGGCGCCACGATTGTCTTCGCAAATCTAACGGGTGCGAGCGAAACGTTTCAGATGGCTGAACTATTGCCGAGAGCATTTGACGCACGTTTTCTTCGCAGTGCTAAGAAGTAGTGTTGTCCGATATGCTTCAGCTTGTCGGAAGAACAAACAGATTCGAAAGATCGGCGACAAGCAAAAGCTTATCGGACATTAAATTTACCTGACACCCTTATGCAAAATCGTCTAGTTGTTTTGTTCATTCTGATCGCCATGGTTATCAGTACGAATTCACAAGCTATCGCTCAGAATCGGCTGGAACGAGTTGATCTGCTTGTGCTCGGTGGGACCATCGTTACCATGGACGCGTCGCGCAGGGTCATTGATGACGGTGCAATAGCAGTGCGAAAGGGACGGATCATTGGCATCGGTTCCCGAGCGGAGATCGAACGTAGCTACACCGCACCCAAAAAAATCAGCGGAGCCGGAAAGCTAATAACACCCGGACTCATCAACGGACACACTCACATCCCGATGGTTCTTTTTCGTGGCCTGGCAGACGACATGGACCTACAGGAGTGGTTAACGAAATACATCTTTCCAGCCGAAGCAAAGAACGTAAATGAAGAATTCGTTCGTGCAGGAACGCGCCTTGGTCTCGCGGAAATGATTCGAGGCGGCACAACCACCTACTGCGACATGTACTACTTTGAAGATGCAATTGCGGAGGAAACATCCGCTGCAGGTGTTCGAGGTGTGCTGGGTGAAACGCTAATCGACTTTCCGGTCGCGGATAACAAGACGAACGCCGAAGGGATGGCTTACGTTGAAAAGTTTGTGAGTCGTTGGAAAGGGAATGACTTGATTGTGCCGGCAATCGCGCCGCACGCACCATATACAGTTTCAGAAGATCATCTGAAAGCAGTGCGCGGGTTCTCGGATCGCACGGGCGCGCCGATCGTCACCCACGTTTCAGAGACGAAGCGCGAGGTCGATGATAGCGTGAAAGCAAAAGGGGCAAGTCCGGTTGCTTATCTCGATCGGATTGGGTTTCTTAACGAGCGTGTGATTGCAGCCCACGCGGTGTGGCCCCAGGGCAATGACATCAATATCCTCAAGCAACGTCGCGTCGGCGTTATTCATAATCCACAATCGAATATGAAGCTTGCGTCAGGCGTTGCCCCTGTACCGCGGATGATGGATGAAGGTGTCTTGCTGGGTTTGGGAACCGACGGAGCAGCTTCAAACAACGACCTGAACATGTGGGAAGAGATGGACACGGTGGCGAAGTTGCACAAGGTGTTCAGTGGAGATCCCAAAGTGATCTCGGCTCAACAGGCATTTGAACTAGCCACGATTCGCGGGGCGGCAGCGCTTCATCTTGAAAAAGAAATCGGGTCATTGGAAACAGGTAAACGCGCCGATATCCTAATAATCGAGCGCGATTCATTGAATCAGATTCCGCTCTATAACATCTATTCTGATTTGGTGTATGCAACGAAAGGTTCAGACGTTGAGAGCGTGATAATCAATGGACGTATTGTCATGCAAGACCGGCGGCTGTTGACTTTGAATGAGGTGGCAATTAAGCGGGACGCGCGGGTGTTCAGGGAAAGGATCGCGAAGAGTCTGAACATTTCCCCTGAGAAGTGATTCTGCCTACGGTTCCTTTGAGCGTTCCTTCCAACGCACAATTGTTTAACGCGCGACGATAAGTCCCGTCGTAGCAACGCGAAAAGTGCCGCTTGCCTCATTCACCTGATCCGGCCATAATAAGGTGTCGAAGTTGGTTAATCTTTAAAGCGAGCCTGCCTGCTCGCTTTTGCGTTTCTGGAGTAAAGTAATTTGAGTTCTTTTTCGTCTGCCCTACATTTACGTGTAATTTTCCCGACAGTCTTAATCCTAATTGCCGCAATCGCCGCGGTTGCACAGTCGTCTCAGCCCAACTCCCCAGCACCAGCCACAAATCCTTCAAATCAAACAAAAACGGCGCCCGCTGCAGTGATGCCGGCAAACGGAGTCAATACGCCTGTCCAGGCTGCAGTGACAACACCAACTTCCGTACAAGTCGCGCCGCCGGAGAATACTCCGGAGGTAAACCCGGCGCTTCGGCGAATCGAGAGGGCACGCGCATTAGCGGCGTCACACCAGCTCCGACAAGCGGCGACTGATCTGGAGAACGTTCGGGTGTCAGTCAATGACGTAGCGTTACGCAATGTTACGACCTTGATGCTCATTGGCATTTACATGGAAGAAGGGAATTACGTTCGAGCTCAGGCACTCCTTGAGGAGAGTTTCCAGGCTCGTGCAGCTCAGAAAGACGAATCGCTTCGTACCTATTTCGCGATGGCCGGACAAACAATAAATGGCGTTCGATCGCACTTGGCCCGCTACCGCGCATTTGGAATTAATCCGAGCGATACAGATCTGCCAGTTGAAGCGAATACAGATCTGGAGAGAGTGCGTGCTGTGCTTGAGCGCGTTGCCAGCCAGGCGAAGGAAATTGGCAATGAGGTGGGACGTTCGTACGATGCAGTTGCTCTTCAGGAAGACGTTGTCGGCATCCGTCTCTCTGTGCCGCGTGATGATGCAGATCGCGAAAAGTGGCAGAGGGAGTATTTGGCAGTACGCGAAAGGCTGGCCGGATCACAGGCCCAGATAACTTCCATAGGTCGTTCGACACTTCTTGACGCAGTTACGTCCAAGGTACCGAATCCATTCGCGACTAAACCTGTGGCAACGACAGATGCTTCGTCAACTCCAGGGAACGACGCCAACAAGTCAGCTGAATCACAGAACCCCGCTACATTGACGAGCACCTCAACAACAGAGACTCGTGAACCTCAATTGATTAGCACCGGCTCCTTAAACGGCCGTGAGAGCAAGCGTGTAACACCGGCCTATCCCACAGTGGCTAAAAACGCTGGAGTTGCCGGCACCGTTCGCGTGTTTGCCATCATCGACGAGAACGGAAAGATTTGGGTCACTAACTCGGAAGGGCCCACGCTGCTTCGGAAAGCCGCGGAGGACGCTGCAAAAGGTTGGACATTCCCGCCCACTTTAGTAAGCGGCAAGCCCGTCAGGGTCGCCGGTTACCTCGATTTTGATTTCAAACTCTAAGACGGATTTTTAGTTTTCATTATCCTGCTTAACCTGAACTTCTAATCTTGACTTTAAAGTAAGGTATCCCTTAAGATGCGGCCAGTTAATGATTTAGTCGAACTATTATGAAACTTTCTGCTCAAGAAGAATACGGACTGAGATGTCTTCTGCAGCTGGCGCGAGCAGATAGAGAGGGCGAGTCTTTGACCCTGTCACAGATTGCGAACCAGGAAGGAATATCGTCCGCAAACGCTGGGAAGCTGATGTGGATTCTGGCGAAAGCCGGTCTCGTTCAATCAACGCGAGGAACAAAGGGTGGTTATGCTTTGGCTCGACCGGCAGACGACATTCGGCTCAACCAGGTAATTCGCGTGCTTGAAGGTGAGCCGGCTGAGTCGCACTGCAAGAGCTATGCGGGCGTGCTCGAAGCATGTATTCACACG
>Ga0163163_10003483_pt1 | contig 13364 bp, 11 predicted proteins | sample S65metaG_FD_119766 | JGI IMG/M metagenome (GOLD analysis project Ga0163163, IMG submission 119766) | Switchgrass rhizosphere microbial communities from Kellogg Biological Station, Michigan, USA - S6-5 metaG | ecosystem: Host-associated > Plants > Roots > Rhizosphere > Soil | place: USA... | reverse complement strand
GCGATGACGCGAGGGGTGGTTCCCAAAACGAAATGTTTCAGAAAGCATTCTTAAAGAGTGCGGCTCTGGAACCACCCCCCGCACGATCTCGACTGCTGTCTCGACCGTGCTGCCCTCCTGACTCAGGAGGGCATTTTCGCCAATGTTTTTAATCCAGAGGTCGTGTCTGTGAATGGAAGGTTCTCGAGGTCAGGACACAGCGCGGCTGGAATAAGTGGTACATCACGACCGCGTTGCGAAAAGGGAAGCGTACCCGGAAATATTTCCGCACGGATTGATTCGGCGCGACAAAACATCGATGCGGCGATCGCGTTACTTCTATACGAATCAACGCGTGAACGTGCGACGAGTGTTTGGCATGGATCGTGCTTTTAGAAGCACGTTCGTAAGAAAAAAATGAAAGGGGTTTTCCAAATGAAACGAAAAATCACGTTGCTGGTTGGTCTGGGTCTTCTCACCGCGGCTGTAGGTTTCAGCCAGACGCCAAATCCGGGCCAGGCTCCAAATCCGAATGCACCACAGGCGCAGGCTCCAGCTCCCGGCCAAGGCGCCCCGCGTGGTGCCGCCCCCGCCGCTGCGGAAAAGACGTTCGAAGGACGTTTGACCAAGGTCGATGCGGCGACAAAGACCATTACCGTGGCTGCTATCAGCCCGAAAGACGGTGATCCCAAAGACATGAGCTTCAAGTATGGCGACACGACCGTTGTCGTCGGTGGCGATAAAACCGTGCAGGGTTTAGCCACCAAAACAGGCTCGACGCTCAAGGTCACCTATTCCGGTGACATGGCGAGCCGCATCGAGATCAGCGACGCCAAGTAAGATCGACGAATCTATTCTCGAACTGGGACAAAGGCCGGCGATTTCGCCGGCCTTCTTTTTTGGGATGATATTCGGCTACCACTCGCTTGGGTATTGTGGTCACACTCGACCTGGACTTGGCATACTCCCACCTCTCGATGAGCGCATCCCCGGACCTCGTCGGCCCATGACATAACCGATACCAAGGCCGATCGCCAGACTGATAATTGCCAGGATCCAGTTGGGTGCCGAAGTGGACGCCGGGGTTCCCGGGACGTTGGAGCTGATGGGGCCGGGCTGAATCGAACCTGTCGGAGAATCGGTTTGTCGATTCACATCCGGCGACGTCGCTGAATTCGAATCGGTGGGTTGTTGGACATATGGAGTTGTAGCGGTGTCTTGTCGCCCTGCAGGCTCCGATGGTCCCTGAGGGGACGGTTGCTGTGCATTAATGGGCAATACGAGGACCACCGTCAGGAACAAGGACGACATTGAGATCCGTGTAACATGTTTCATCGTGCGGACTCCTTTCCTTTACTCCACACGATGCACTTCGTCTTCCTTACTCGTCGATCAGGGCTTCGCCTTCACGGGTCCGAGGTATCGATCCAACCAATCCAGGGCTTCCTTGACCGCGTCCAGACGAGTCACCGTGTCATGGCCGCCATCAAACTTGACCAGGCGCTTGTCTTTCTCCGGCGTGCCGATGGCCTTGAACAGCGGTTCCTGGCTGGTTTCCAGCGGGAAACGGAAGTCGTCCTTCCCATTGAGCATCAGGAAAGGAATCTTCACGTGCGGCGCGAAGTTCCACGCGTCCACTTCGGGTGCGACGATCTCAAACGTCCCGACCGAAAACAGCACGGCGGCCTTGAAGCGTGGTTCGACGGCGATCAACCGCGGGCTCATCGCGGAGCCCAGGCTGTTGCCCAGAAACGCCAGCTTCGAAGAGTCGATATCTTTGCGAGTCTCGAGGTAGTCGATGACGCGTCCCAGATCTTTCGACCATTGCAGGTTCATTTCTGTCCACCGGCCGGGTTGTCCCAGCTGGTGGTAGTACTCCGAGGGGCCGCGATCCAGCGTGCCCTTGTATGCCGGAAGAATCATGGCCCGGCCCGAACGCATAATGAACTCGTTCGGAACGCCGCCGAGATCGGCTACCGTGTGAGCGACAAGCATGTTTGCCCCCGGGAAGGACGTCACGACCTGATAAGGCGGCTCGGCGTTCTTCGGCAGATAGAGATAGGCGATGACGCGCTCGTTTCCATAGGCCGCCTGGAACGAAACCTTCTCACTTCGCCAATAGGGAGAGGAGTCGTCGATCGAATCGGTCGACGACTTGAGATCTGTTTTGTCGTAGGAGTGAAGCCGTTTGTAAATTTCGTAGGCGGCGTTATCGGCCGGTTTTTCCGATCGCCGGTCCCTGGAGACAAACGGAACGGGCCCGGCGAGTTCTGCAGCGAGCGTTCCGTCATACTTCGCACAGCGGAATCCAAAATTTGCCGCGCGATCGAATGGCTTTCGGGCATCGGGGAGGCTGAACAGATAACTCTGCTCATTCCAACCTCCTCCAAGAATGTAGAACCGATCGCCCGCCGGACTCGAAGTCCATTCCTTCACGTTACCGGCCATGTCATAGGTACCGAATGCACCCAGCCCCCGGTACTTTCCCGCCGGCGCAGGACCTTGTCCACCGAAGTTGCTGCGGTTCAGGATTTCGGAGAAGCCGCCAACGCCTGCGGCGCGATACCAGTGATACGCGGTCGGCAATGCTTTGCCGGCAAACTGGGCATACGCTTCGGCTTCGTACCAGCTGACGCCGCTGACGGGATAGTCCCCCTGTCCCTCGGGATAAGTCCCAATCTGCCACGTTGCGGGGCCCTGTCTTCCCGTGGCGTCGCGAAACTCCGCCATCGCCTGCTCCCAGGGAATGCTCCTTCCGTCCTTCATAAAAGGATGTTTCCAGAAATCCCGCTTTTTATAGGCGTCCTGATCGACGAAGGCTTTGAATTCGGCATTGGTGACTTCATGCGTGTCGAGCCAGAACTCCGGGATCTCCACCGCCGTGGAGACCGGAAACGTAGCGAATCCGCCAGCCTCGCGCGCAGTGGCGGGAACTCGAACCATGTTGGGCGGAGCTTCCTGGGTCGATGAAAGTCTAAATTTGAAACTGTTCCCAGGCGAGAGCACGATGGCACGCTCCAATTCCGAAGAACCGTCGCGAACCGCTTTGACGCGGTATAAGCCCGATGGCATCTCCGAGGTTTCCAGCGGCGTTGCTCCGATCAATTCCCAATGCGAGAGATCGCGATCGTCTTCATCCCCATAGTCTCGAAAATAGATCTTCGCTCCTGGAGGCGTCGTGTCGATCTTGATTGGAGATCCGGCAAGCCGTTTCTGAAGCGCAACCAGAGCAGGCGCCGATGACGCACTGGCGGCCGCCTGCCGAAGAAGGCGGATGGCCGCCACGGGATGCCGGGTGTCGATCAGACGCACGATCTCCGGAACCGTTTCGGTTTCGACCCTACGTATTCGACTGTTGCGCCAATACAGGAAACCCGAAAGGGCTCCCACGATGAGCACTGCGGCAACGCCCGCCGCGACGGCCCCTGTTCGCCGCGTGGCGACGCCTGGCTTCCGATTCCGGTACGCCGCGACCTCTCGACACAATTCGGCCGCGGAGGCGTATCGATCGACGGGATTCTTCGAGAGACAACGCAGCACAATGCCTTCGATGTCCTCGGGAATGTCGTGACGGATCTTTCGGAGCGAATCCGGAGTCCCTCTCAGAATCGCCGCAAGCGTTGAGAGTGTGGTGTCTCCCCGGAACGGCCGCTGCCCGCAGAACATTTCATAGAGCACCACACCGAGCGAGAAAATGTCGGAGCGGGCGTCCATGGATTTGCCTTCGGCCTGCTCCGGCGACATGTACGCCACAGTGCCCAGGACATGCCCTTCCTGTGTATCTTCCGATTGCGACGGGGCGGTGGTCAGGTCGGAGGAACCGGAGGCGTCTCGTTTCGCGAGTCCGAAATCGAGAACCTTCACGCCGGACGCCGTGATCATGATGTTGCCGGGTTTCAGATCGCGATGGATGATCCCTTGTGCGTGCGCGGCCGCGAGCGCTTCCGCGATCTGCGAACCGTAGGTCAACGCGCGATCCAATGGCAACGGCCCATTCTTGAGTACTGCCGCGAGCGTTTCACCCTCGACGTATTCCATGACGAGATACGGCGAGCCGTCCTGTTCGCCAATATCGTGGAGGCTGCAGATATACGGATTATTCAGAGCAGAGATCGCGCGCGCTTCACGTTTGAACCGGTGCCGAAAGTCGCCTTTCTCGGCGTGCTCGGAGCGGATCAGTTTGATGGCGACAGTTCTACCAAGCCGTGTATCGCGGACTCGGAAAACCTGCCCCATTCCTCCCTGACCCAAAACAGCTTCGATCTTGTAGGGACCGATCTGTGCGCCAGGCACGAGCTGAGGATTTCGGCCGCTGGTTTGTTCCATGATTCGGGGGCGGATTATACCAGAACATAAAAAAGGGGTCTGACGGGTCTGACCCCTTTTTCAGCGGCGTTCGGCTATTGTCCCCTGCCGGTGCGGGCTCCTCGGAACACGAGCAAGACGCCATAGCCGGCCAAACCGACACCGGCCAGGAATGCGAACACGAAGAGGAATGCACCGGGCAAAGCCCACCAGTGTGAGGAAGGCGGCCCACCAGACAATTGAACGGAAGCCAGACGTCCTTTTTCAATGGCGGTGTTCACAGCGCAAAAGATCAGGATCATCATGACGAGTGTCCAGCGAGGAAACCGAAAAGAACGCATAGTACCTCCTGAGAGATTCCGATTCCGTTCATCGAGCTGCTCGCGCAACGCCCCGGACAACAATCCGGTCACTTCGCGCAAGCCAGACCACCAGCGGGCAGCAAACACGTCGGTACGGCTGCCGCGATGCAGCTCATACAAAACAGCGGCCATTTCCTCGCCAAATTCCTCCACCAGCCGCGCGGGATAAAACCGCAGCAGAAAACGATACAGGTGCAGCATGGTCATGCCTTCTTCCTGGAAATGCGGAGGCTCGCAAGTTTGGTCAAATGCCTCATCCGCTCGAATTCCTGCTTCAGATTGCGCCGGCCCAGTGCGGTCAGACGATAGGCGCGTCGATCGCGAGACGCGTCCTCTTCCTCGAAGCGTTCAATCCATCCACGATCCAGGAGCCGCAGAAGCGCCCCGTACAGCGTGCCCGTACTGAGGACAACGCGACCCCCACTCAACTGCTCGACGTCTTTAATGATGGAATATCCGTGACGTGGCTGCTCGGCAAGGCTCAGCAACACCATCAGAACCGGCTCGGTCAACGGCAACTGCTCCATACGTCCTCCAGCGACATGTCGCGTGACGACATAGTAGACAGGACCGCCGCAGTTGTCAAATGCCGGTGTCTCATGACGGCGTGTTGGAAATGCACGGAAGGCAGATAACGAGGGTGACGGACACGGCTTCGATCCCGGAATCTCTACCAAAATATCGTGAAGGCCGATTCGTTGTCGGATCGGCTTTCGCTTTCAGCATTGAGTCTCCAAGGGCGGAGAAAAACTCTGAAGTTCCGAACGACGTTGTCTGAATGAACGCTGCATCGCATTGAGCGAAACGGTACGCCGCTTTTCGTCCAATCCATAGAGCCGTTAAACCAGCTCCTCACACACCTGCGACTCCGTATTTCCCACACTGAAAAATGGGCACGCCTTAGATGTCCCATTGCGACAATGCACAAGACAGCACGTGTGGATTCTGGGTTGTAGGGGAGGCACCAATGCGATTTGTGTTCCGCAGTAGTACAAATTTGACAGTGATCTTCCTGGTGGTGATCGGGACCCTGACAAGTTCTTCAGCGTATTCAGAGGAAAAAGGCTCAGCCCATCTGAGGATCCTCGACACTCAGATCGGCGACGCGACATTCTATGGCTCCTGGTTTGAAGGCCGTAAGACAGCCAGCGGGCGGATATTTGACGGAAGTCAGGCGATAGCCGCACACCGCACTTATCGTTTCGGCACTTTGGTCCGCGTGACTAATCTTCAAAACAGGCGTTCCGTCAACGTTGTCATCGTGGATCGCGGGCCTTATGGTAAGAATCGGAGCGAAGGTGCCATTATCGACCTGTCGCCAGCCGCGGCGAAAAAGATTGGCATCATCAAGAGGGGTCAAGCCAGGGTCAGGATCGAGGTACTCGTGTGGGGTAACGGTGAATATGGCAACAATTGAGATTTTGATGCGCTCGCGCGCGTGAACCAACAGCTGAAATCACCGTGAAGTTCGGGAGCGCGCGTGATATCAATGATTCTCTCAGTTTCCCGATAAGCCGCATTCCTCACTTTGCCGATCGATCGAGATTCTCAGTTTCCCTAACACCGGCAAACCACCGGAGTGAAGGTGCAGAATTTCACTTCTCCCCATTTACGACTTGAACGAAGCCGCTGGCGCGGCGGACGCTGCACGTGTGCCGACCGAGCCGTGATGAGCAGCCTATAAAGCCGGAGAATGGACGCCTCCCAAGGGTTGGGATATAGTCACGCGCACGATGCGAAGTCTGGTACTAGCTCTCTTGCTTTTGCAATCGCCAATCGCACCCGTCCAGGTTCCTGCTTTGCCATCTCCGACGCGGGAATCCTTGCCCAACACTCCTTCTGAACTTGCAGTGCTGCGCGCAGGAGATGCGTTGTACGAGCAAGGCAGGTTTGACGACGCGATGAGCCGCTACAATGAAGTCCTGAACTCAAATCCAAACAACGTCTCGGCAATGCACCAACTCGCAGACACCCTCTTTCAGAAACACGAGTATCAAAATGCTGTGGATCTTGCGATCAAGGGGCTGGAATTCAAGTCCAATATCCGTCCATTGTTTTATGTCTTGATCGGCAACACTCTGGACAGCACCGGACAGCCCCAACGAGCAGTGGATATTTACAGAAACGGACTCGCGATTGCACCTGGATCAGGAATTCTCCATTACAACCTCGGCGTGACGTTGACCACGAGCCTTAAGGATGCCGCCCAGGGAAGAACTGTATTCAAGCAAGGAGCGCTTGCGGACCCAAACTATCCCGGAATCCAGTTTCAGCTTGCCGCATCCTTTGCAATGGACGATTTGAAAACTCCGGCCCTGCTTGCAATCAGCCGATACCTGGTGCTGGACCCAACCAGTAGCCGGGCCGCAGCCGGCTACAACCTCTGGAGGCAGATGTTGAATGGGAACGCCCGTCCGCCGGATCAAAACGGTCAGATCCAGATACTCGTGAATCCGAATCAGAAAAAAGACGAAGGAAACCTGCAGGTGTTGGACACGGACATCAGCATGAGCAAGGTGCTGGCATTCAAATCCTCGGCGGGCAAATCTCAGATGCAGAGTCTGTTCGAGCAGGTCGATAGCTTATTCAAGATGTATGGAACCAGGCCCGCGGGTGAGGACAGGGAAAAAATGCTCTGGACGTACTACATGCCGTACGTTGTCGAAATGCAGCAGAAAAACTTTGTCGAGCCCTTCGTTTACTACGTCAGCCAGCGATCGACAGTTCCCGGAGTCCGAGAGTGGCTGGCTGCAAATCCGGATCGTGTCAAAGCCTTCCTTGATTGGTCGAAAAACTACTCCTGGCCAAAACCGTGACGTGGGAATAGATCCGCGGGGGAATAAATTCGGGATGTACCCGGAATTTCGGCTTAATGAGGGAAGGTTATCCGCCTGCCCAAAGTTGGAATCGCACGTTCCTCGGCGGGTAAAGAGCAGTGTTGAAGCGTGAGGACCAATACTGCAGAGACACTGGAAATGTGCATCGCGTTTTTCGCGATCTCTCTCAGGGGTATCGCGCCCCTCGTTGAAGCTACAGGCATTCACAATGCCCTGGAGCCAACCCGGGAATTAATCTGTGATTAGCTAACGAACCAGGTTGGAGTCGATCAAGAGTCAGGAGCCAATGGAAATAATTTGAACAGCGGCGCCGCTATTGCGGGTCGAGCACCAGTTGCAGCCCCGCAATATCCTTGTCTGCGACAACGACATTCACAGGAGAACCTGCCACACTCGATGAACTGCATCCCCGGCACGACCTGAGGACAATCGCCTGGTATGTTCGAGGCGACACGTTTCTTACAGTAAACGAGTTGTCAGCCGAGACTTCCGCCTCAACGATCAATCCTGACTGTCGAAGATTCTCTACCAACACGACGCGTACAAGTTCCCCCGCCTTCAGGCTGGCTATTCCGGTGACGCGGCCGGTGACCTTGCGCAACGAAGGATCCTGCATCGACGCCACGACTGTCTGCGGTTCCTTCGTGGCTCCCAAAATCTCCGCGAAACTAGCTGGCGCGCGATCCGCCTTCTGCAGGTCGACCAGCTCCGAGATCGGCGCCAGCGTCATTACCAAACGATTCGGGTCGGTATTCCAGGTGGCGTATGGAGTTCTCATCGCCCATCGTATGAAGATGCTCAATGGGTCAATCGGCAAGGTCGCAACATTGGCTTGAAATCTCTTCAGTGTTGGACCGGAAAGGTAGTACTCCACGTTTGAAACATAGAAAGCGGCAACTGTGGAATTGCGTTCTTTGAGGTAATCCGAAACCTTTCGAATGGTCGAGGGTCCCGCGAAGTCTCCAACGAGAGGAACAATGAGATTCTTTCGATGCAACTCGCGCACATACTGGTACGCGGCTTCCGATGACAAATAGCTCCACGGCTGACCATTCCTGTCCGTGGCGGTCATCAGATTTGTATATGTAATGGGAACTGCCGGAGAAGGCCCGCCCGGACTCGCAAATTCGGCCGTGATCGACGGCCCGCCGCGGTTGAAGATTGTGTAAATGAACTCGATCGTGGCAAGGTCGTCGTTACTCAGCCCATACTTATGGTTTGCCAGGATGCTCCTGACCCTCTCCATATTGCCCGCCAGACCTTCTTTTGGCGCGGCCTCATAGGATGCCATCAGCGCCGCGACGCTTGTCGACGCGCTGAGACCGTCGGGTCGCCGCCGCGAAAAAAGAAGCGACACAAAATCCGCGCGATCCGGTGCCAGCTCAAACAAGGCTTTGAACAACAGGACGTCCAGCATGTTCTGCCGGCGAATATCGATAATGAACCCGATTTTCGATTGCAGTGCCCACATGTAAGTGAAGTTCTGCTCCGGCCCCACTCCGAGATAAACCCCACCGGGTTTGATTAATTGCTTGAGTGGAGGAATGACATCTTGAATGGTCGGTTCATTCGAGATCCAATTGTCGCCAGTGTATTGTCCGGACGGCTCGGAAAGCTCCGTAATCGTACGCCAGAAGTCCTGATCACTGATCTGCTCCGGCAGTCCGCGGACTTGCCCGGATGAGGTGCCGACAAGGTTACAGAGGAAGAGCAGGGCGACAATGAGGATGAACCGAATGGGAACCCGTTTGTCCACGCAAAACCTCCAACCCTGGGGATTGCAGCACGATCCTATATGACAACGCCGAAATCGCGATGGTTCGATAGCGACGGCAATCTTGCGGTTACCTGGGATGATTGCCTTGACTTGCAGCCAAATCTAACACAAACCGTGGAGGACTCGTTAGTTTTGTAACATTACAATTCACGGGACATCGAATGGCACAGAAGTCAGTTGTCTTTTATGAATTTGGACGGCATTTAGTGAAGGTATCAGCGGAATAATGTCGATTGTCCCCAAAAAGTCGTCCAGCGCATACCGATTCAGCCACGCCCACGGCAGCGACAGACGTCTCCGTGTCTGCATTGCGAATCGGCGCGACCGCCAGGTTCTGGAGTCCGGCCTCAATGTGGGAAGACGTTTTAGGATCTGGCGGACCGCATCGCCTGATCGACGGGAAATTCTGAGGCCGGCCTGCCTCGCTTGGTTGCAGTCTCCGCGCGCGGCTGCTCCCGCTTTTACTAATCCACTTGGCGTGTAACCGGCAAACCGTAGATTGAGTATCCGATGGGATTCCACAATTCATGTTTCCGATTTGCTAACGACAATACGTCCACTGAACTGCGATTCGTAAATATGTCGGCGTTTTTGGCGAACTAATGGGAACTTTTTGGAACTCTTCGGTGTCCAACGTTCAATGACGCGCCTAGCTGTCACCATCTTCTTTTTTTTTCTGCTGACGCTAAACTTGGTCAACATGGCACAAGCACAACCACCTCAAACTCCAAATATCGATGCCCAGCGAGCCGCTATGAAGAGGCTCGATTTCCTCGTCGGCGAATGGTCCGGGCAGGCTTCTGCGGCCCGCGGACCGGGTGTCGTCGTCGAACTTGAACAAAGCGAAGTGGCACAATTCAAGCTGGACGGACTGGTGCTGATGATCGAGGGCGTTGGACGAACGAAGTCCGACGGCAAGTTAGCCCTTCAAGCGCTGGGACTAATCTCCTTCGATGACGCTTCGGGTGCTTATCGAATGCGTGCTTACAACGACGGCCGGTGGCTTGAGACTGATGTGAAATTGCTGGAAGATGGCAAGGGCTTGAGTTGGGGCTTCTCCCTCGGCGAGATCAGCACGAAGTCAGTCTTGCGAATTAACGACAAGGGTGAATGGACGGAACTTGCAGAGATCACAGTCGGTGCAAGAGCCCCCCAAAAACTGATGGAACTCGTCGTTCGGCGTGCTACTCGGAGATAGAGCCCGCAAAGTCGCCCTGGGTTTACCAATCGCGTGCTACGCCCCTCAGTGGATGGATAACCGGCAAACCGTAGAAGTGGCCGTGGACCGAATCGCAAGCACGTTCAGTTTCCGAGATGCCGACAATTCTGGACCTGAAAAACGCTTTGCTAAGATGCGAAGCGTATACTCTAATCTTTTTTCGGAGGCAAACCATGACGGGTCCGACGGGAAAGATCAGCACTAATAATTCGGAAGAGCTCTTCAAATATGCTGGGCTCGAAATTCGTTTCCTGCTCACTTCTTCGGACTGCAACGGCACTATGTCCGTTTTCGAATTCTCTGTGCCTGCCAGCTTTAAGATCCCTGGTCCGGCACACCGCAATGACGGTTACGAAGAGATGATCTATGGCCTGGAGGGGACACTCACCTGGACCGTTAATGACACGGATGTCCAGGTGGGGCCCGGGCAGGCGCTATGCATTCCGCGAGGTGCGTCTCACCGCTGGGCCAACAACGGGACTGTGCCCGCAAAGCAACTCACTGTCATCAGCCCTGGCGTGATGGGCCCCGAGTACTTCCGCGAGGTGAGTCAGCTTTTGAGCGCCGGCGGGCCTCCAAATCCGGCTGCGATGGCTGAGACCATGAGACGTCATGGGATGACTCCGGTGCTGCCTGCACCAACAGCCGAGAGCACTCGTAGTCAGTAGTAAACGGACAATTATCCGGGACAAGTCGCCCACCATAGGATCTCCACAAGCAGACGCCGAAGTGTTTCACGATATTTGGGTGCATCAACTTCAACAGAAGCGGGTTGGGCTTTCGACACGCGGGAGACAGGTCGTTGAACGAGACTTTCCCAATAATGGCGCGCAATAGCAGGTGCGACCTGGTTTCCGCGAGTTCAAGTTGCGGTATTGTCGGTTAACCGTAGAAGGAATGTTGAAGCGCGGCCTTGTTTTACGTGGGTGTCTTTCTTCCGAAAGAAACGGATGCGCGATCGAGATGTCGCTCGCCCGTTGCGCGCACCAGCCCTAGAGATTCGGATCGGCGCTGCCGACCAGTTCCAGATTCAATCCGTTGGGATCTTTCACAAAGACGTTTCGTGTGGTCTCGTTCCACTCGACGAGTTCCTGATCTTTCGAAAGGACGCGGCCGCCGCTGGCTTTGATCTTCGCGAGGACATCGCGGATGTGGCCGATCCGAAGCGCCATGCCGCAGGCCATGGCGTCCGTGGGGCGTAGGTCGAACGGTTTTCGCGGCACGCCTTTGACTTCGATGAACTCGACGCGTGCCGTGCTTCCGGAAATGATCCCGCTCGAGATGCGATAGGACGCGCCGCTGGGCAGTCCCATCAGATTGAGCATGGCGGCATCATTAGAGAACGGACCGGCTTTCGGCATTTCCATGCCGAGCACGCCGTTCCAGTATCCCAGCGTCTCGTCCATGTCGCGGACGGTCACTCCCAGGATCGCGCCAACGATGGGACTCGGCGTCGCCGTCACGTTTGCATTCGCGTTGCCGCCGCGTCCCGCCTGCTGAGGAAGTCGGTCGGTGGCGGCGATATCGGCCGCCGTGGCCTGGATCGCCTCAATGAAATAACCATCCGGGTCCCGCATGATGATGGCTCGCGCGTTGCCAATCGGCGTCGGCGCCATGATCGGCGCGCCACCTTGGGTGACGATCGGCGCGTTCACTTTCTTCGCATTTGCTACGACGGCGTCAAGGTCTCGGACGAGTATTTTCATCATCGGCGCGCCGGGATCCTGAATGTCGGGCTGCAGGTTCATTTGGCGATCGAGGTCGCCGAACTGCGTCAGTTCGAAGTTGAACGCGCCGCGCAGACTTGTCATCGCGTAGCGCAACGTCGCCGTGGGCGAGTTCGTCAGGATGCGGGGACCCTTTGGATCAAAATCGCTCGCCCGTCCGCTCAATGCGAACACGTCCCGGTAGAACGCAAGCGTCTTTTCGATGTCGTTCACCGAATGGATGGCATGCATCAGACCGATAACGCCGGTCTTGTTCGTGGGATTCTGCGATGGTCCCTGCGCGCTTACGAGAGAGGACGAAAGCAGGAGCGACACGGCAATGACTGAACGAACTCGCATAGGGGATCTCCTCCGTGGCGGGAAGGATACCATCTTCGAATTGTGAATTGTCACCGTGTTCAAAGTTATTCGTGACGATCGTCTTTCCAGACATTGCAATTTTTGAGTAATTGCCGGAGGCTCTGTTAGACTCCGCCGGGCCGTTGCCTCAAATCATGATCGGAACCAGAATCGCACAATACGAAATCACCAGCCATCTGGGAACAGGTGGGATGGGAGAGGTCTATCAGGCCGTCGATTCGAAGTTGGGCCGCAGCGTCGCAATCAAGTTCCTTCCTGAAGCTTTCGCGCACGAGGCGGAGCGTGTCGCCCGGTTCCAACGCGAAGCTCGGGTTCTCGCGTCATTGAATCATCCCAATATTGCAGGCATTCACGGATTGGAAGAGATGGGCCTTCGCTATTTTCTGGTGATGGAACTCGTCTCGGGCGAGACACTGGCAGAGCGGATCAAGCGCGGCACCATTCCCATTGGTGAAACCGTATCGATCGCGAGCCAGATCGCCGATGCACTGGAAGCCGCGCACGAGCAAGGCATCGTTCATCGCGATCTAAAGCCGGCCAATATCAAGATCACGACCGAAGGCCGCGTGAAGGTTCTGGATTTCGGACTGGCGAAAGCCTGGACGGACGATCTTGATGTCAGCTTCTCGAACTCGCCAACGCTGAGCCTTGCCGCCACGCAGAATGGCGTGATCATGGGCACAGCAGCTTATATGTCGCCGGAGCAGGCCATGGGAAAGTCGGCAGACCGACGCAGCGACATCTTTTCTTTCGGAACAGTTGTTTTTGAAATGCTGTCTCGCGAGTGTCCCTTCAAAG
>Ga0163163_10003482_pt1 | contig 13369 bp, 15 predicted proteins | sample S65metaG_FD_119766 | JGI IMG/M metagenome (GOLD analysis project Ga0163163, IMG submission 119766) | Switchgrass rhizosphere microbial communities from Kellogg Biological Station, Michigan, USA - S6-5 metaG | ecosystem: Host-associated > Plants > Roots > Rhizosphere > Soil | place: USA... | reverse complement strand
GCAGGGTTTACCGTCGACTTCGACGTTGACGACGTCGGAAGGCGGGGCTGCCGGTGGCGTAACGGGAGGAACCGCGCTCATGCCGCCCTCTTTGCCGGATCGTCGACGATGCTTCTGCCGCCATTGTCGATCATGTATTCGAACTCGTGCCGGTAATGCTTCATGAAGCTCTGCACCGGCCACGCCGACGCGTCGCCGAACGCGCAGATGGTGTGGCCTTCGATCTTGTTGGCGACGTCGACCAGCATGTCGAGGTCGGCCTTCTTGCCTTCGCCGGCGAGAATGCGCTTGACCACGCGGTTCATCCAGCCGGTGCCTTCGCGGCACGGCGTGCACTGGCCGCACGATTCAGCGTAGTAGAAGCGCGTGATGCGCTCGAGCGTCTTCACCATGCAGGTGGTGTCGTCCATCACGATCAGCGAGCCGGTGCCGAGCGCCGAGCCCGCCTTCTTGACGGAGTCGTAGTCGAGGTTCGCCGTCATCATGATGTCGCCGGGCACGACCGGCACCGAGACGCCGCCGGGAATGACAGCCTTGAGCTTGCGGCCGTTACGCACGCCGCCGCAGATCTCCAGCAGATCCTTGAACGGGATGCCGAGCGGCAGCTCGATGTTCTGCGGCTTGTTCACGTGGCCCGAGATCGAGAAGATCATCGTGCCCGCGGAGTTCGGCACGCCGAGGTCGACGAACCACTTCGCGCCCTTGCGCAGGATGGTCGGCACCGAGGCATAGCTCTGCGTGTTGTTGATGGTCGTCGGCTTGCCGTACAGACCGAAGTTCGCGGGGAACGGCGGCTTGAAGCGCGGCCGGCCTTGCTTGCCTTCCAGCGATTCGAGCAGCGCGGTTTCCTCGCCGCAGATGTACGCACCGGCGCCGATATAGGTGTACAGATCAAAATCGACGCCCGAGCCGAGCAGGTTCTTGCCCAGCAGACCGGCGCTGTACGCTTCCTTCAACGCTTCTTCGAAGCGCGGCACGGGCTCTTCGAGGAACTCGCCGCGGATGTAGTTGTAGCCGACGGTCGCGCCCATCGCGTAGCCGCCGATCGCCATGCCCTCGATGAGCGCATGCGGGTTGTAGCGCAGGATGTCGCGGTCGTGGCACGTGCCCGGCTCGCTCTCGTCGGAATTGCAGACGACGTATTTCTGCGGAGCCTTGCTCGGCAGCATGAAGCTCCACTTCATGCCGGTCGGAAAGCCGGCGCCGCCGCGGCCGCGCAGACCCGAGGCCTTCACCTCTTCGATGATTTTTTCCGGCGCGGGCTTCTCGCGCAGGATGCGCTCCCAGGCTTCGTAGCCGCCGATCTTGCGATAGGTCTCGAGCTCCCACGGGCGCTCCAGGGCGAGCGGCTCGAAGCAGACGAGATTGCGCGGGTAATCCTTCATGACAGTGCTTACTTGTGGCGTCTTACTTATGCCTGTCGAGAATCTCGTCGACCTTCTCGGGCGTGAGATTCTCGTAGTAGACGTGGTCGACCATCATCATCGGCGCATTGTTGCAGGCCGCGAGGCACTCTTCTTCGCGCTTCAGATAGAACCGGCCGTCAGCCGTGCTCTCGCCGACCTTGATGCCGAGCCGCTTCTCGATATGAGACTGCAGCTCGTCGCCGCCGCACAGCATGCACGAGATGTTGGTGCACACCGAGATCCAGTGACGGCCGACCGGCTGGGTCTCGAACATCGAGTAGAACGTCGCGACTTCATAGACCTGCACCGGCGGCAGGCCGAGATAGTCGGCAACTGCATCCATGGTGTCGCGCGTCAGATAGCCGGCGTCGTGCTGCACGGCACGCAGCGCGGCGAGCACCGCGGAACGCTTGCGGTCCGGCGGAAACTTCGCGATCCACTGATCGATCTCGTGGCGCACGTGTTCCGACAGAGCTGAATTCTTGCTCTCGCTCACCGGTCGATTTCCCCGAAGACGATGTCCTGCGTGCCGATCACGGCCACGACGTCGGCGAGCAGATGGCCCTTCACCATTTCCTCCAGCGACGCGAGATGCGGGAAGCCCGGTGCGCGGCACTTGAGGCGATACGGCTTGTTCGCGCCATCCGACACCAGATAGATGCCGAACTCGCCCTTCGGCGCTTCGACCGCGGCATACGTCTCGCCGGCGGGCACGCAGTAGCCTTCGGTGAACAGCTTGAAGTGATGAATGAGCGATTCCATGTCGCCCTTCATCTGCTCGCGGCTCGGCGCTGCGACCTTGTGATCGGAAGTCATCACCGGGCCGGGATTCGCCTTCAGCCACTCGATGCACTGACGGACGATGCGATTGGACTGCCGCATCTCTTCGACACGCACCAGGTAACGGTCGTAACAGTCGCCGTTCACGCCGACCGGAATGTCGAAATCCATCTTTTCGTAGACTTCGTACGGCTGCTTCTTGCGCAGATCCCAGGCGATGCCCGAGCCGCGCAGCATGGGGCCGGTGAAGCCGAGGTTCAACGCACGCTCGGGCGTCACGACGCCGATGTTCACTGTGCGCTGCTTCCAGATGCGGTTATCGGTGAGCAGCGTCTCGTATTCGTCGACCGCTGCCGGGAAGCGCTCGGTGAAGTCCCAGAGGAAATCGAGCAGGCCGCCGCGGCGACGCTCGTTGAGCTGGTCGACATCCTTCTGCGTGCGCCACTTCGAGGGCTGATACTTCGGCATCGAATCCGGCAGATCGCGATAGACGCCGCCCGGCCGATAGTAGGTCGCGTGCATGCGCGTGCCCGAGACGGCTTCGTAGCAATCCATCAGGTCTTCGCGCTCGCGGAAGCAGTACAGGAACACCGTCATCGCACCGATGTCGAGGCCATGCGCGCCGAGCCACATCAAGTGATTCAGGATGCGCGTGACTTCGTCGAACATCGTGCGGATGTACTGCGCGCGCAGCGGCGCCTTGATGCCGAGCAGTTTCTCGATCGCGAGCACGTACGCGTGCTCGTTGCACATCATCGACACGTAGTCGAGGCGGTCCATGTAGCCGATCGATTGATTGAACGGCTTCGACTCGGCCAGCTTCTCGGTGCCCCGATGCAGCAGCCCGACGTGCGGGTCGGCCTTCTGGATGACCTCGCCTTCCAGCTCCAGCACCAGGCGCAGCACGCCGTGGGCAGCAGGATGCTGCGGGCCGAAGTTCAGCGAGAAGTTACGGATCTCTGCCACGTCAGACTCCGGGCGGCGCGTCTTTCAGCGCGCCGTCGTAGCGGTTGTCCTCGCGGATCACGCGCGGCACCAGGGTGCGCGGCTCGATGCTCACCGGCTGATAGACGACGCGACCTTTCGCCGGGTCGTACTTCACTTCGACGTTGCCGATCAGCGGGAAATCCTTGCGGAACGGATGCCCGATGAAACCGTAGTCCGTCAGCAGACGCCGCAGATCGGGGTGATCCTTGAACAGGATGCCGTACATGTCGAACGTCTCGCGCTCGTACCAGTTGGCAGACGCCCAGATGTCGACGACCGAGTCGATGACCGGCGGCTCGCCTTCGCTGGTGAAGCTGCGCAGCCGCAGCCGCCAGTTGTTGGCGATCGACAGCAATTGATACGAAACGGCGAAGCGGCCTGGGCGCGCCTCGCTGACATTCTCGCGAATGCGGTTCACGCCGCGGCTGAAGCCGGTAGCGGTGGATCCCAGAGTGCTCCACTCGTCGCGGCCGTAGTCGAGATAGTCGACGCCGGAAACGTCGATGAGCTGCTCGAAGCCGAACTGCGGATCGTCGCGCAGCACACGACAGACGCTGCGCAGATCTGCAGCGGCAACTTCGAAGGCGACGTCGCCGGATACTGCGGGGAGCGCGCGCATTTGCTCCGCGAAGCGCGCCGCCACTCTCGAGGCCAATGTCTCGGTGCGTGAAGTCATGTGCGCAGTCTCAGCGGGCGATCGTGCTCGTGCGACGGATCTTGTTCTGCAATTGCAGGATCCCGTACAGCAACGCTTCAGCCGTCGGCGGACAGCCGGGCACGTAGACGTCGACCGGCACGATGCGATCGCAGCCGCGCACGACGGCGTAGGAGTAGTGATAGTAACCGCCGCCGTTGGCGCACGAGCCCATCGAGATGACCCAGCGCGGCTCGGGCATCTGGTCGTAAACCTTGCGCAGCGCCGGCGCCATTTTGTTCACGAGCGTGCCGGCGACGATCATCACGTCCGACTGACGCGGGCTCGGACGGAACACGACGCCGAAGCGGTCGAGGTCGTAGCGTGCGGCGCCTGCGTGCATCATCTCGACCGCGCAGCATGCGAGGCCGAAGGTCATGGGCCACATCGAGCCGGTGCGCGCCCAGTTGACGACGGCATCGAGCGTCGTCGTCATGAAACCGCGCTGCGTGACAGCCTGGTCGGGCGTCTCGGCGGTGGGAGCCGTCAGTCCCATTCCAGCGCTCCCTTCTTCCACTCGTAGATGAAGCCGACCACCAGGATCGCGAGGAAGATGCCCATGGCGGCGAGCCCGACCTTGCCGATCGTGCCGAGCGCCACGGCCCACGGAAACAGGAAGGCGATCTCCAGATCGAAGACGATGAACAGGATCGCGACCAGGTAGTAGCGCACGTCGAATTTCATGCGCGAATCGGAGAACGCTTCGAAGCCGCACTCGTAGGCGGAGAGCTTCTCCTTGTCCGGGCGACGCGGACCGAGAAACCAGCCCGCTCCGATCAGCACCGAGCCGAGCACGAGGGCCACGCCCAGGAAAATCAGGATGGGAACGTAGTTCTGCAGCATTGGTCTGGAAGCTTCAGTGCCGGCTGGCACGATGCGCGGCCGGCGGCGGGCGCGGATTGTAGCAGGTGTAGCGACCTGCGCGGGCCCTGCGATTTTGGTGCGGCTGGTCGGACTCGAACCGACACGGATTGCTCCACCAGCCCCTCAAGCTGGCGTGTCTACCAATTCCACCACAGCCGCATACAAAATCGCAGAGCCTTGCCGACGCCGTCACTGCTGCGGCGGTTGCCCCGTCTGTGCATCGTTGCCCGCATTGTTCGCCGGCGCGGCAGGCGCCTCGACGGGCTGAGCAGTCCCATTCTCTGGCCCATTCTCTGGCCCATTTTCTGGCGGCGCCTGCTGCGTAGTCGGCACAGGCAGCGGCGGTTCTTGCGTTTGCGTCTGCGGCACCGTGACGCGATCGATCACGCTCTTCGGCGCTTCCGGCCGGCGGCCGCCCAGATAGGCGAGCGTCAGGCTCGACGCGAAGAACAATGCCGCCAGCGTTGCCGTCATGCGCGACAGGAACGAAGCCGAGCCGCGCGCACCGAACACCGTGCCCGATGCACCTGCGCCGAAGCCGGCACCCGCATCAGCACCCTTGCCCCGCTGCAACAGTACGAGACCGACGATTCCCGCAGCGATCAGTACGTGAAAGACGATAGTTGCAGTGTGTAACCAGTTCATGTGCGCACTAGTGTGTCTGCGCCGCTGCGCAGATCTTCAGAAATTCATCGGCCTTCAACGACGCGCCGCCGACCAGGCCGCCGTCGACATCGGGCATCGCGAACAGCTCGCGGGCGTTCGCGGCCTTGACGCTGCCGCCGTACAGGATGCGAACGTCGGCGGCAATCTTAGCATCCCGGGCCGCAACCGCGGTCCGGATGTGCGCGTGAACTTCCTGCGCCTGTTGCGGCGTGGCGTTCTTGCCGGTCCCGATCGCCCACACGGGCTCGTACGCGATGACGGCGGCGCGCAGTGCTGCCACACCTGCAAGATCGAGCACGGCCGTGAGCTGCCGCGAAACCACCTGCATCGTCTGGCCGCGCTCGCGCTCCTCGAGCGTTTCGCCGACGCACAGGATCGGGATCAATCCCTGCGATTGCGCCGCGAGAAACTTGCGCGCCACCAGCGCGTCGTCTTCCTTATATATGGCGCGACGCTCGGAATGGCCGACGATGACGTACTTGCAGCCGACGTCCTTGAGCATGGCTGCCGACGCTTCGCCGGTGAAGGCACCGACCTGCTCGGCGCAGACCGACTGCGCGCCCAACGCGATGCTCGAAGCCTTCAGCAGCCGGCCGACTTCCCACAGGTAGACGAAGGGCGGACAGACAGCGATATCGAACGGCGTCTGGTCCGGCAGACCGAGCAGCATTGCCTCGATCAGCTCGGCGTTCTCGGCACGCGATCCGTGCATCTTCCAGTTCCCGGCGATCAGCGGGCGCCGCATCGCAGTACCTCGTATCCGAAATCGTGAGTCGCGGGGGTCCCGCGGAGGGCGCGGAGCTTAGCGGCGGTGCGCTATGAATGCAACGAAGCGCAGGTTACGAGCTTCGTTGTCCCGGTGAGGCAAGGGCACGCCCTTGCCGCAAGCGGGACCAGCCACCTACGCCGCTTTGGCCGCTGAAGCCACCGAGGCCGCCAGCTCTTTCGCAATCTCGCGCACCAGCTTGTCGTCGCTACCTTCGACCATGACGCGGATCACCGGTTCGGTGCCCGAGGGTCGCAGGACAATGCGGCCGCTGGTACCGAGCCGGCCTTCGGCCCGGGCCACGGCTTCCTGGATCTGCGGCGATTTGCTGGGGTCGATGCGGGTCGCAACCTTCACGTTCTCCAGCACCTGCGGGTACTTCGGCATCGGCGCGGCCAGCTCGGCGAGGCTGCGCCCCGTCTCCTTCATGATCGCCAGCACCTGCAGTGCGCTGATCAGCGCATCGCCAGTGGTCGTGCGATCCAGGCACAGCAGGTGACCGGAAGTCTCGCCGCCGAGCGTGCCGCCGAGCTCTTTCAGCATCTCCAGCACGTAACGATCGCCGACCTTGGCGCGGTGAAACTGGATGCCCTCCTTCGTGAGCGCATGTTCCAGGCCCAGATTGCTCATCACGGTGCCGACCACTGGCCCGACCAGCTGCTTCCGTTCCTTGCGTGCGCGCGCAATGATGTAGAGCAGCTGGTCGCCATCGACCAGCCGACCGAGGTGATCCACCATCACCAGTCGATCGCCGTCGCCGTCGAGCGCGATGCCAGCCTGCGCCTGCACGCCCGGCACCGTCAGCTGCAACAACTCCGGCGAGGTGGAGCCGCAGCTCAGATTGATGTTGCGGCCATTCGGCGAGCAGCCGATCGGCACGATCTCCGCGTTGAGGTCCGCGAGAATGCGCGGACCGACTTTGTAGCCCGCGCCGTTCGCGCAATCGATCACGACCTTCATGCCCGTCAGGTCGAGACCGGGCACGGTGGAGATGCAGAATTCCTGGTAGCGCGTGCGCGACTTGTCGACGCGCATCGCACGGCCGAGCTTGCTGGAGGCGCTGGTCACCGGCGGCTCGTCGAGGTGCTGCTCGATGCGCATCTCGATTTCGTCCGAGAGCTTGGCGCCGTCGGCATCGAAGAACTTGATGCCGTTGTCGTCGTACAGATTGTGGGATGCGCTGATGACGACGCCGAAGTCGCACTCGAAGCGCTTCGTCATGTAGGCGATGCCGGGCGTAGGCAGCGGGCCGATCAGCATGACGTTGACACCGGCGGCGACGAAGCCGGCTTCGAGCGCGGCCTCGAACATGTAGCCGGACAGCCGCGTGTCCTTGCCCACGAGCACGGTGCCGCCCTCGGGAGCGAGCACGCGCCCTGCAGCGCTCGCGAGCCGCAGCGCGAAGTCGACAGTCAGAGGATGCTCGCCGACACGCCCACGCACGCCATCCGTTCCAAAGTATTTTCGTGCCACGATCAGACTCCCCTGGAATAACCCGCTGCGCGCAATGCGACTGCAACCTTTACCGCATCGACGGTCGCCGCGACATCGTGCGTGCGTACGATACTCGCTCCGGCCAGCACTGCGGCTGTCGCCATCGCGACGCCGCCGGCAACGCGCTCGTCGACGGCTCGGCCGAGCAGCGTACCTAACATCGACTTGCGCGATACGCCAATCAGCACGGGCCAGCCAAGCGCCGTCACCGCCGGCAAGCCCGCGAGCAAGGCGAGATTATGCTCAAGACGTTTGCCGAAACCGATACCCGGGTCGACAACCAGGCGATTCTTCGCGATGCCGCTCGCGAGACAGGCTTCCGTCCGCTCGCGCAGGAAGTCACGCACTTCGGCGACGACATCGCTGTAACGGGGATCGGACTGCATCGTTCGCGGCTCACCTTGCATGTGCATCAGGCAGATTGCCGCGTCAGTCCGGGCAGCGGCCTGCATCGCGCCCGGCTCACGCAGCGCGCGAACGTCGTTGATCATGCTGGCGCCGGCGTGTACCGCCGCAGTCATCACGGCAGGCTTGCTGGTGTCGATTGAGATCGGGATTTTCGTGCGGGCTGCGAGCGCCTCGATGACCGGTACGACGCGCTCGATTTCTGTTTCGACGCTGACGGACGGCGCACCGGGCCGCGTCGACTCGCCCCCGACATCGATCAGTCCCGCGCCCTCGTCGATCATGCGCAACGCATGCGTAACGGCCGCTACGCTGTCCGCGTAGCGGCCGCCATCAGAAAACGAATCGGGCGTGACATTGATCACGCCCATGACGAGAGGAGTAGAGAGGTCGAGCGTCAGTGCTGGCTCGCGGGCTTGCCGATCGGAGCTTCCGGCTTGTCGCGATCGCGCGCCTTGCCGCCGCCCGTCGTGCCCGTGGGCGAATCGTCCCAGTCCGCCGGCGGCTTCGGATCGCGGCCTTCCATGATGTCCTTCAGCTGCGACTCGTCGATCGTCTCGAACTTGATCAACGCCTCGGCCATCTTGTGCAGCTTGTCGAGATTGGTCTCGAGCACGTTCTTGGCGCGCTGGTAATTCGAGTCGATCAGCCGGCGCACTTCTTCGTCGATGACGTGCGCGGTGACGTCCGACACCTGCTTGTGCTGCGTGACCGAGCGACCCAGGAACACCTCGCCCTGGTCCTCGCTGTACGTCAGCGGGCCGAGCTTGTCCGACAGGCCCCACTTCGTGACCATGTTGCGAGCGATCTCGGTGGCGCGCTCGATGTCGTTCGACGCGCCGGTCGTCACCGACTCGACGCCGAAGATGATTTCCTCGGCCAGACGGCCGCCGAACAGCGTCGCGATCTTGCTCTCCAGGCGCCGCTTGCTGATGCTGTAGCGGTCGGTCTCGGGCAGGAACATCGTCACGCCGAGCGCACGGCCGCGCGGAATGATTGTCACCTTGTAGACCGGATCGTGCTCGGGCACCGACAGGCCGACGATGGCGTGACCCGCTTCGTGATAAGCGGTGAGCTTCTTCTCCTGCTCGTCCATCACCATCGAGCGCCGCTCAGCGCCCATCATGATCTTGTCCTTGGCGCGCTCGAACTCGTCCATCGTCACGGTGCGACGATTGGCGCGAGCAGCGAACAACGCAGCTTCGTTCACCAGATTCGCGAGGTCGGCGCCGGAGAAGCCCGGCGTGCCGCGCGCGATGATGTTCGGCTTCACGTCCTCGGCAAGCGGCAGCTTGCGCATGTGCACTTTCAGGATCTGCTCGCGGCCGCGCACGTCCGGCAGCGGCACGACGACCTGACGGTCGAAGCGGCCTGGGCGTAGCAAAGCAGGATCGAGCACATCCGGGCGGTTGGTCGCGGCGATCACGATCACGCCCTCGGTGCCCTCGAAGCCGTCCATCTCGACCAGCAACTGATTCAGCGTCTGCTCGCGCTCGTCGTGACCGCCGCCGAGACCGGCGCCGCGATGACGACCGACCGCATCGATTTCGTCGATGAAGATGATGCACGGCGCGTGCTTCTTCGCCTGATCGAACATGTCGCGCACGCGCGAGGCGCCGACGCCGACGAACATCTCGACGAAGTCGGAGCCGGAAATCGTGAAGAACGGCACCTTCGCCTCGCCGGCGATGGCGCGCGCCAGCAGCGTCTTGCCCGTGCCCGGCGAGCCGACCATCAGCACGCCGCGCGGGATCTTGCCGCCGAGGCGCTGGAACTTGCCCGGGTCCTTGAGGAACTCGACGATCTCGACGACCTCTTCCTTCGCCTCATCGACGCCAGCGACGTCGGCGAAAGTGACCTGCACCTGATCCTCGCCCAGCAGTCGCGCGCGGCTCTTGCCGAACGACATGGCGCCGCGGCCACCCGCGCCGCCCTGCATCTGGCGCATGAAGTACACCCACACGGCGATCAGCAGCAGGATCGGGAAGGAGGAAATGAACAGCTGCATCAGGAACGACTGCCGCTCCGGCGCCGTGCCGTCGAACTTCACGCCCGACTTCTCCAGCAGGCCGATCAGCGCATCGTTGTCCGTCTCGGGGCTGTAGACGATGAACGGCTCGCCGTTGGTACGCGTGCCCTTGATGACGTCGGTGTGCTTGTTGACCTTGACCTCGGCGATGCCCCCTTCTTTCACCTGCTCGAGGAACGTCGAATACGGAATGTCCTGCACCGCGCCGGATCGCGCGCTGAAATTGCTGACGACCGTGGCCACGACCACGGCAATCACTATCCAGAGGACGATGTTCTTGGCTAGGTCGTTCAAAGGGCGCTACCTCGGAAGGGGCGAAAACAGCGGCGGGAGGTGGGCTTAGAAAGGGTCTCAAGACGGAATGTCGACCCGACACTACTACAACCCGGTCCGGCATTGCCATAACCGGGTCCCTGCATTGGCGAAGTGGGTCCGGGGTCGGAGGTCATGGACAGGAAGTGGGGAACCTTCATCCAGAATTAAAGGTACGCGCCAGGAGATAAAGTTCCGGGCTGCGCTGCCGCGAGGCCGGCGGTTTACGTACCTTGACGGTCGCGAACAGCCCGCGCAGCTGCTGGACGTAGGGCTGAAAGTCCCGGCCCTGGAACACCTTGACGAGGAAATCGCCCCCGGGGGCCAGCGTCTTGCCTGCGAAGTCGAGCGCCAGCTCGGCCAGGTGCATCGAGCGGTCCTGGTCGACAGTCGCAATCCCGGTCGTGTTCGGCGCCATATCGGACATGACCACCTGCGGGCGGTCCGAGCCGAGCAGGGTCATCAGTTGCTCAAGCACGGCGTCCTCGGTGAAGTCGCCCTGAATGAACTCCACGCCGTTGATGGCATCCATCGGCAGGATGTCGAGCGCCACGATGCGCCCCCGGCCCTGCAGCACTTTGCCGGCATACTGGCTCCAGCCACCGGGTGCTGCACCGAGATCGACGACGGTCGTGCCCGGACGCAGGATGCGGTCGCTGCGCTGGATGTCCTCCAGTTTGAACAGCGCGCGCGAGCGGTAGCCGGCCTCGCGGGCGCGCTTCACGAAGACGTCGCTCTCGTGTTCCTGCAGCCAGCGCTGGCTCGATTTGGTACGTTTAGGCATGCACTCGAATCTGACCGAGAAACAGAAGAAGCACCTGCGCGGCCTGGCTCACGCCCGCGAGCCCGTCGTGATGATCGGCCAGGGCGGCCTGTCGCCGGCGATCACCGCTGAGCTCGAAACCGCACTCGGCGCTCATGAGCTGGTGAAGGTACGCGCTCGCGTCGGCGATCGCGACCAGCGCGACGAGATCTTCGCCGAACTGGTCAAGCAGACGAAGAGCGCTCTGGTCCAGCGCATCGGCAACGTCGGCGTCTTCTACCGTGCGCGCAAGGACAAGCCGCGCATCATCCTGCCGGCCGATTGAAGCGCAGCACCAGCAGCAGCGCACCGAGCGCGGCTGCGACGAACAGCACCGCCGCCAGGCCGTGCAGCATTCCGAAGCGACTCATGTCATTGGCCGCGCGCGCCGCAGCCATCATCGGCGAGAGAACGAGCTCACTGAGAAGCGGAGCCGCAGCTGTTGCAGCGACCAGCCAGGCGGGAGTGAGCCGCGTCGCGAGCGGCTTGTGCACGAATGCAGCGGCAAAAAGTAACAGCGCGCAGACTGCACCGAGCCACGTTGCGATCTGAAACAGCGTCCCTGCGAGTTGCCCCGCTGCATGCCGCTCGAGAACGGCGAATGCCGCCGGCGCGGCGATAGCGCAGATCGTCCACAGGCTGCCAGCCCACAGAGTCAGGACGACTGCCGCAAGTCTGCTCACACGTATTTGACGGCGACGATCTCGTACGTGCGCGTGCCGCTCGGTGCGACCACGTCGACGACGTCGCCCTGCGACTTGCCGACCAGCGCGCGCGCGATCGGCGACGACACCGAGATCAGGCCGCTTTTGATGTCGGCCTCCGGGTCGCCGACGATCTGGTAGACGACCGCATTGCCGTCATCCTGATCTTCCAGGTTGATGGTCGCACCGAACACGACCTTGCCGGTCGCCGGCAGGCGCGTGACGTCGATGATCTCCGCGTTCGACAAGTGCGCTTCGATGTCCTTGATGCGCCCCTCGCAGAAGCTCTGCTGCTCGCGCGCGGCGTGATACTCGGCGTTCTCGCTGAGATCGCCATGGCTGCGCGCCTCGGCGATAGCCTGGATGATGCGCGGCCGGTCTTCGGTCTTGAGCCGTTTCAGCTCGACGCGCAGGCGCTCGGCACCCTTCAGCGTCATAGGCATCCGTTTCATGACGCGCTACCTTCGGAAAGCGCAAGCGCCGGCAGGGATTGCGTATCGCTGGATACGGCCTGGTGCAGGTCCTGCAGCCGGTTGACGTCCACTTCGTTCATGTGGGCGATCGCGTCGCAGGTCGCGAGACCCGCGGCGACGGTCGTGTAATAAGTGACTCGCTTGTGCACGGCCTCGCGCCGGATCGAGCGCGATTCGAAGATCGCCTGCTTGCCTTCGGTCGTGTTCACGATGAGCGAGATCTCGTCGTTCTTGATCATGTCGACGATGTGCGGGCGCCCTTCGCGCACCTTGTTGGCGGAGCGGCAGGGAATGCCGGCGTCGCTGATCGCCTTGGCGGTTCCTGACGTCGCAACGATTTCGAAGCCCTGCGCGACGAGACGTCGCGCAAGCGTTACCGCCGCAGGTTTGTCGCGCTCGCGGACGCTGATCAAGCACACACCGCGCGTCGGCAACACGACACCGGACGCGAGCTGCGCCTTCGCGTATGCCTCACCGAACGATGCTCCGGTTCCCATCACCTCACCTGTCGACTTCATCTCCGGGCCAAGAATCGGATCGGCTTCCGGGAATTTCGCGAACGGGAACACCGACTCCTTCACGGCGAAGAACTTCGGCACGCGCTCGACTGTCATGCCGAGGTCCTTGAGCTTGGCGCCGCTCATGACTCGCGCCGCCATCTTGGCCAGCGGCACGCCGGTCGCCTTGGAGACGAACGGCACGGTGCGCGACGCGCGCGGATTCACTTCGAGGATGTAGACGATGCCGTTCTGGATCGCGAACTGAATGTTCATCAGCCCGACGACCTTGAGAGCGCGCGCCAGCTTGCGTGTCTGCTCCTTCAGATCATTCTGAGTCTCGGCGCTCAAGCTGTTCGGCGGCAGCGAGCAGCCCGAATCGCCGGAGTGCACGCCCGCCTGCTCGACGTGCTCCATGATGCCGCCGATGTAAACGTCCTCGCCGTCGCAGATCGCATCGACGTCGACTTCGATCGCGAGATCGAGGAAG
>Ga0163163_10003481_pt1 | contig 13370 bp, 16 predicted proteins | sample S65metaG_FD_119766 | JGI IMG/M metagenome (GOLD analysis project Ga0163163, IMG submission 119766) | Switchgrass rhizosphere microbial communities from Kellogg Biological Station, Michigan, USA - S6-5 metaG | ecosystem: Host-associated > Plants > Roots > Rhizosphere > Soil | place: USA... | reverse complement strand
CGAATGGAATGAGGATCTTCATCGAGCGCTCCGTCGCGCAGGTCAACGATGGATGCGCTCATGTTATTGGCGGTTGGGAGTGTCTCGCGCTGAACCAGTCGATAGTTGCGCGTCTCGGTCTCGTAAAAAGTAAAATGACCGCCGGCTATATCGCAGGATTTACGGCCGCCGCTCGTGGGTGCACAAAGGGACTCGAGTCCGCAGCGCGCAGACCGCTTCGGCTTCGCCGAACGCTGATCGCCCCGGCACTATTGCGGCGATACTTCGCTCGCGCGGGTTACGAGCGCCGCCAGCGCCTCGTCGCGCGTGCCACGCCCGTCGAGCCAGGGCTGCCAAATTTCCACCAGCAGAGGTTTGAGCCGGTCAGCCGGCAGTGTCGCGCCCGATAGCCGGAGCGACCAAATGTCGATCGCGTCGGCCATCGGCACGTGCTTCGGATCGACGCGTCGCACGGCCTCGCCCGACGTATAGAAAATCAGCGCGTGTGTGAGATCCCGCGGGATGCGCGCGCTCGGCGCCGCTTCGCGCATTGCGGTAACGGTCTGTCTGTCCCACTGATGCATCGCCTCGTGCAACGTCCATTCGCCGTCGTGCGCGGTGAATTCGCCGCTGTGCGATGGCGCTGCGCCGCCCGCTTCGTTCACGAACCGATACGAGCCGGCCTTATCGATCGTGAGGGCCCACTGGCCACCTGGCACGGGAATGCTCCAAGTCCCGACCAACGACGGATCGACGGGCGACTTCCGGCCGCAGCCCGAAGCGAGCAGGGGCAGCGCCGCGACCAATAGCCACGTCGCGAGGTCGAGCCGCGCCTGCCTATTGCCGTTCCTAAACCCCATGAGCCTTCGCCGTCGTTCGCGTGGACGGGCTAGCGTAGCGCCGGCAAGGGGCGCGGGCCAGTTGGCGCCGTCCGACGGCAATTGAAAACGTCGCGTCGCGGTGCCAATCTGCGTGTTCTCGTCCACCGGAAGCGCGGATCCGTCGGCGCAGAAGAACGGGCACTGAACCTCTAGCAAACAACCGCGCGCGTCGACCAGAGTTCCATTTTCAATAGCCGACGATCACGCTCGGCGCCAGGCATCCATGCCACAACATCCAACGATCACGCTTCGCTACTTCGACGCGCGCGGGCGCGCGCAGCCGCAGCGCTATTACTTCGCTGCGCGCGGCATCGCCTACACCGACGAGCGCGTGTCGCTGACCCCGGGCGGCAGCAACCCATGGCTCGAGATGCGCGAGGATCGTCCGCGCGTCGGCCCGTTCCACAAGCTGCCGGTGCTGCACTACGGCGATCGCATGCTCGCCGAGACGCTCGTGATCAACGCGTTCCTGCACCGCGAGCTCGGCGACGAGGCGCTGCTCTCAGAAACCGAAAACCTCCGTCACGCAATGCTCGTTTCGAGCCTCTATAGCGACATCGTGATGAGTGTCGGGACGACGCTCTGGGCCGAGGCTATCTCCGTCGGCCTCGACTATCCCGCGTTCGTTCGCCAAGTGCTGGGTCGAATTCGCGGTCTACTCGGCCGCATCGACCAGACGCTCGCGGAGTGGGGCTGGGCGGCTGCGATGCGCGGCCGGCCCGTGATGCTCGCCGACTGCCTGCTGTGGGAAGAGCTCGACTCGGTGCAGCACGTGTTCGGCGAGCACGTCGGTCTCGACAATTTGCCGACGCTGTCGCGGCTTTATTTGGAAGCCCCGGGGCGCGCTGTGTTCCAAAAGGTCCTCGCGTCGCACCCGGCGCCGATCACGGGGCGAGGCACGGGGGCCGAAACGGAGATCATCGGCCGCATCCGGAGTTATCTCGCGGCCTAACTAGCGCGCCCGCTTCGCGGTGATCGTGCCCAACGGCAACTTCGCCGAGAAGCCCACCACACGTTCGTTCGCGTCGACCTCGAACGCGACGTCCGCGTCGAGATCCGGCAGATAAAACTCCTTTTCTGACGTCGGCTTTAGCTCGTAACGCGGTGTGCCCTCGGAAATCGCGAACAGACGACTACCGTCGAGCTGCATCTTGATCTCGACGGTTTGGTCGAGCAGATACGAGCCGACGTAGCGGCTCAACACGTCCGCCGGAAGCTCGATCGTCTTCCGTTCGCGCGCCTGCGCAGCCCGGGCGGCAAACGCCTTCCCCGGCGTGATCGGCGGGGGCGGAGTCGGGCGTAACGCGAGCCACGTCGCGCAGAGCAGCAGCGAACCGACCAAGAACGCGAGCGGATGGATCTCGAGCCTCACGTTGCCTCCCGTACGTCGGGCGAGCGCGATATCAGTGTTTCGGCGCTCACGTTGCGGGCCGTACGGTCGAGTCCGCGCGACACAGCATCCAATCGAGCCGCGCCCAACGGCGAGCGGCGAGCTGGCGGAAAGCGAGCGCGGCCACCGCGAGCCCGGCGTACAGCGCGACGATCGTCGCGGGCGGCGTCGTCGCGGCGCCGGTGTAGATCGACATCATCAGCAGCGCAACCATCGTTGCGGCCGCGAGCACGCACTCCGTCCAGCCGAGCGACGCCGTGACGATGAGACCGAGATACGTGCTGAGCGTGGTGCCGAGCATCAACAATCCGAGCCAGAGCACGAGCATCCTGGTCGGCAGCTCGAGCCAGCTGCCGACGGCGACCAGCGCCACGAGCAGCACGCCGAGCACGAAGCAGTTGTGACCCCAGAACGCGCGCTCCGCGCGTCCGAACAGCTCGGCGCGCGTCCAATGCGTGCGCAGCCAGAGCGCGCGGGCGCGCGTAGCGGCAACGGCTGTCAACCCGCCGGACACGACGCTCAGTATCGTCATGACGGCGAGCAGGGGATTCGGCGCGTCTGCGGCGTACGGATGGTAGTCGCGTAAGTAGTAGGTCGCGATCGCGATCGGCACGATCTGGCCAAGGGCGAGCGGCCATGGGTTCGCGGTGCCGAACATGAAATCGACCTCGCGACCGCCGCCGCGGTACGAGGCGCCGCCGAAACGCTGGGCGAGCGAGTGTCGCGTGCCGCCGTAAGCGAGCTTCATGCGCGGCGCGAGCAGGACACCGGCGGTGAGCGTGGCCCAGAGCAGCGCGCATGCGATCCATACTGGGGTGATCGACGTGCCAGGGACCTGGTAACGCAGGGGCACGACGAGCGTCGCTACTGCCGCAGCCACGCCGAGGAGCTTGCCGATGCTGCTGCTCCGGCCGATGAACCACAGCACGCAGTAGAGGATCGTGTTGGAGGTGAGCGAGACCAAGAACCCCCGCCGGAACATGAGCAGGAAGGGAAAGCCGGCGTCCATGAAGAAGAGAGTGACGGTCGTGCTCGCGACCAGGGACACGAGCGCGACGGTGCCGAACGCGCTCGCGAGTAGCTTCACTCGGCCGTAAGGCAGCACATACGCGTAGTGGCTCGTCACGAGCCGCATGGACATCGAAGGCAGCAGTGATGCCCCGAATATGAAGCAGAGGACTCCGGCTACAGGCGCCATCTGCAGCGCCGCTTCCTCCGCAAGCGAGAAACGAGACGGCAAACCGTGCTGCGCGACGAGCGGTGGCAAGTAGAAGAGCACGGCGCTGCCGCCAACGATGGCGATGAGGCCGAGCGCCGTCACGATCGAGAGCAGCCTCGTGCCCGTGAAGTACGCGAGCATCAAACGGGCGACGGCCTTCACCGGTGCAGCTCCAGGAAGATGTCCTCGAGCGTGAGCTGCTCCACCTCGATCTCGACGCCGAGCTTTCCCGCGGTCTCGCTGTGCAGCCCGTCGCTCCAATCACGCACGACGACGGTCGCGGAGCTTCCGTTGCGCTGCACCGATAGCGCGCTCGGGATCGCAATCGTGTCGGGCAGCCCGCGCGGTGCGCGCAGGTGCAGGCGCACGATCGAGTCCTTGAGCGCGTCGAAGTCGCCCTGCCAGTAGAGCCGATGGTCCTTGACGATCCAGATCTTGTTCGCAAGTCGCTCGACGTCGGACACGATGTGCGAGGAGAACACGACCGCGCGCGCGCCGTCGGCCGCGACGTCGATGATCTGCTCGAGGAACTGACGGCGCGCGACCGGGTCGAGGCTCGCGACCGGCTCGTCGAGGATCAAGAGGTCGGGGCGGTGGCCGAGTGCGAGCAGAATCGACAGCTTCTGGCGCTGGCCGACCGACATCCCCTTGATGCGCTCGCCGAGGTCGAGCTCCCACTCGCGCGCGAGCCGCGTGACGAGCGCGTCGTCCCAGCGCGGATAGAAGGATGCGATCACTCCGATCTGGTCGGCGGCGGTGAGCTGGTTCACGAGCTCGTCTTGTTGCGGCACGAACCCGAGCCGCGCCTTGGCCGCGCCCGGTAGGCGATAGCTCGCGTGACCGAACAGCTCGACGCCGCCGGCGGTTGGCGGCGTGAATCCCAGCATGAGCTCGAGCAGTGTGGTCTTGCCGGCTCCGTTCTTGCCGAGCACGCCGACGATGTCGCCGGGCTCGACCGTGAACGACGCGTTCTCGAGCACGCGCTTGCCGTAGAACGCTTTACCGAGCTGGTGTGCGACGGCGTACGGAACGCTCATCCGTTTTCTCCCAAGTATTGCGTAGGGCTTTCGCGACGTCGCTTTCGCCGAGCTCGAGCTGACGCGCCGCGAGCACGAGCTGCTCCAAGTGCGGCTCGAGCTGCTGCAGTCGCTTCGGGGCCGGTGACTGAGCGCGAGCGACCTTCGCGATCGTCATCGGTTTGCCGCGGTTGCGCTCGAGCACTCCTTCGGCTTCGAGGAGGCTGTAGACCTTCGACACCGTCATCGGATTGATCGCGTGCTGCATCGCGAGATCGCGTATGGAAGGGAGCTCGGTGCCGGGTTGAAGCTGACCGCTAGCGGCCATGCGGCGGATCTGCTCCGACAACTGACGATAGATCGGCACGCCCGAGTGCGGCTTCAGAATGAACATGGCGAGCTGCCTTGGTGCATTAGTGCAATGATGCACATGGCTACTTGGGCGGTCAATGGACGCGTGGCGACTCTGCGACAAGCGTCACGCTCGAGTGCCAGCGGCGGCGAGGTCAGCGTCCGGGCACGGCTCGGAGCGCCATAGTGTTCACTCGGGCAGACTGCTAAGCTCTTTCCGAACCTCGGTTCTGTTGCGACCTTCGCAAGCGAAGGTCCGGCCGAGTCATCGGCAAGAGGAGCGATAGGGGAGCTCATGCTGCGTGGGGTCGTTGTCGTCGCGACCATCAGCGTGGTGCTGGCCGCATGTGCGCCGGGTAAAGGGCCGGCGCAAGGCGGTGGCGCCGCGGCTCCGGAGCCGCCGTGGACGACGCTGTTCGACGGCACCAGCCTCGCCGCGTGGACGACGACCGGCGACGCGAACTGGCAGGTCTCGGACGGGGTCGTGGCCGCGGACATGGGCGCCGGTTTTCTCGTGACCCACGAGTCGTATGGTGATTTCGAGCTCGAGGTCGAATTCTTCGTGAGCCCCGACGCGAACAGCGGCGTGTTCCTGCGCTGCGCGAATCCCGCGAAACCCGGGGCCGCGACCTGCTACGAGGTCAACATCTTCGATCAGCGTAAGGATGCGACCTACCGTACGGGCGCGATCGTCGGCGTCGCGAAGCCGATGGCCCAGATAGACGCCGGCAATCGCTGGAGCACCTATCACATCGAGGCGCACGGCCGGCGCCTCGTCGTGAAGCTCAACGGTCAAACGACCGTCGACGTCGAGGACGACAAGCTCGCGGCCGGGCCGATCGGCTTGCAGTACGCGGCCGGCCAGGTCAAATTCCGCAGCGTCCGGATCCGCCGGCAGTAGCGGCCCGACGGAGCGGCGGACAACGATGTCGGACTCGAGCCTCGATAGACATACCTCGCAAGACCTCGGCCAGTTCTGGAAGAGTTGGTTCAAGGATCCGAAGCTGATCGGCGCGGTCGCGCCCAGCGGCCGCGCGCTCGCAAAGCTTATGTCGACGGGGCTCAAGCCCGGAGCGCGCGTGATCGAGCTCGGCGCGGGCACCGGCACGGTGACCGAAGCGCTGCTCGACACCGGCGTTCGGCCCGAGGATCTCTATCTGCTCGAGCGCAACGAAGCGTTCTTCGAGATCCTGTCGCGCCGCTTTCCGCACAGCCCCCTGGTCGCGGCGGATGCGCTCGAGCTGCGCGAGCGGTTTTCGGACCAGCTCGGCACGTTCGATTTCGTCGTGAGCGGGTTGCCGCTGCTGCTTTTCGAGCCCGCGCAGAAGGCGCAGCTCTTCGAGCAGATTTTCGCGGTGCTCGCGCCGAACGGCGCGTATCAGCAGTTCACGTATGGTTTGCGCTGCCCGATCGACCGCGAGAACCGCGAGCGGCTCAAGCTCAAGCGCAAGCTGCTCGGCTGGGCGGCGATCAACCTTCCGCCCGCGTTCGTCTACCGCTTCACGCGCGCGTAGGCCGCCGCCGAGGCGCGGCCGCCGATGGCCGTTCCCGCGACACGCAAGGCGCCGTCCCTGGGGCTCGGGTGCGCACATCCCTGTGCGCACACGGTCGCGGGAACGGCCATCGGCGACCGCGCCTCGGCGGCTTCGTGCCAGGGCCTTGCCGGTCAGGCGTGTTCGAGAAGAGTGGCGACGTGCGTCGCGATTGCGAGGGACGCGGTGAGCCCCGGCGACTCGATTCCGAAGAGCTGCGCGATGCGCGGCGCCCCCCGCGCCGTTTGCGCGTGAATCGCGAAGTCCGCGGCCGGCTCTCCCGGACCGTTGATCTTCGGCCGCGCGCCCGAATACGCGGGCTCGAGGCTGCCGTCGGGGATTGCGGGCCAGTAGGTTCTGATCGCGGCATAGAACGCGGTGGCGAGGCGCGGATCGACGGCGTAATCGAGAGCCTCCGCTCGCGTACCGGCCGGCAGCCACTCGACGTTCGGCCCGAAGCGCGTGCGGCCCGCGAGGTCTAGGGTCGCATGAATGCCGAGACCGCCGTCCTCGGGCACGGGATAGACGAGATGGGTGAACGGGCCTTTGCCGTGGCAGACGAAGTAGTTGCCTTTCGCGAAGCGCGGCTGCGGCAGGTCGAGGCTGGATTGAGCTACGAGCCGCGCGACGTCGAGCGCGTGCAACCCCGCGGCGTTCACGACGAGGCGAGCGGCGAGCTCCGTCGTGTCGCCGTCCACGTCGCACGACAAGCGCAGGAGCTCGCCGTCGCGCGCGGCGGCTACGCAGCGGGCGCGCAGCGCGATCGATCCGCCCGCGCGCTCGAGGTCGCCGCGGTACGCGAGCATCAACGCGTGGCTGTCGACGATTCCGGTCGACGGCGACCAGAGTCCCGCCACGGCGCGCGCCGCCGGCTCGAGCGCCGCGATGTCGCGCGCGTCGAGCGATTCGAGGTCGGCAACGCCATTCGCGAGCGCGGTTCGCTCGAGAGCGTCGAGCTTCGAGCGCTGTGCGTCGTGCACCGCGACGATCAGCTTGCCGCAGCGTCGGTGCGGAATGCTTTTTTCCGCGCAGTATGCATAGAGCCGCTGCCGGCCTTCGACGCAGAGCCGCGCTTTGAGGCTGCCCGTCGGATAATAGATGCCCGCGTGAATCACCTCGGAGTTGCGCGCCGACGTCTCCTCGCCGATCGCGCGGTTCTTTTCCAGCACGATCACCTCGCGGCCGCGCATGGCGAGCTCGCGTGCGATCGCTAGTCCGACGACGCCTGCGCCGATCACGACGGCATCGACGACGTCGCTCATCGCGCCGATGCCTCGAGGGCCGCGTGCGACGACCGATCGCGAGCGCCGCGCGCGCCGCCGTCGGCCGCGGCGTTCGTGCTAAGGTGGCGCCCTTTCGCAAAGGGCAGGACCTCATGACCGAGCAGACGAAGACGGCCGAAGCGTTCGCTACGGTGCTGCGCACGCGTCGTTCGATCGATCTCTACGAGCCGACTCCGGTCGACCCGGCCGTGCTTCTCGAAGCGATCGACGTCGCGCGCTGGGCGCCGAATCACAAGCTCACGCAGCCGTGGCGCTTCTATCTCGTCGGCCCGCAAACGGCGGCGGCCATCATCGAGCTCGCCGCCGAGATCGACACGGCGAAGAAGGGCGAGCGAGCGGGCGACGCGCGCCGCGCGCGCTGGAAGGCCGTCCCGGGCTTCTTCGTGCTCACGTGCGTGCGCAGCGACAGCCCGATGCAAGAGCACGAGGACTACGGTGCGTGCTGCTGCGCCGCGGAAAATCTGATGCTGTATCTCTGGCAGCGCGGCATCGGCACGAAGTGGAGCACCGGTCGCGTCACACACGATCCGCGCTTCTACGAGCTGCTCGGTATCGACGCGACGAAAGAAACCGTCGTCGGCTTCTTCTTCTATGGAGTGCCGAAGGTGGTGCCGGAGCAAAAGCGCAAACCCCTCGAGGAGATCGTGTTGCGCAGGCCGTAGCGCGCTGCAACGTGAGCGCACGAGTCGCGCCGCCCGCTAGAGCGGTGTGCCGGGCTTCGGGGAGCCGCGCAGCCACGCGACGCCTTCGGCATAGAGCTTCGCGACCTCGGCGCCGCGCACGCCGGGGAGTCCGAGCTTCACGTTGAATCCCGCCTTCGTTTGCAGATAGCCGAGGTGTCGGTAGCCCTCGGGGAACCTTGCGAGCAGCTCGCGATCGAGCGCTAGCTTCGCGCCGGGCTCGACCGGGTCGAGGCGGTCCTTCTCGTAGATCGGCTGCCGGCGCACGATCGCCCAGCGCTGCGCGCGCTGCTCGAAGAAGTCGTAGAACCGGCCCGTGCAGACCGCGTCGACCTGCACCCCGTCGACCGTCGCGCGTTGGTTGATCGTCATCTTCGTCTGCGCGATCGCACGGTGGCCGTTGACCTCGACGGTCGTCGCGCCAAGGAAATGAATGATGTTCACGCCGCGCTCGAACCCTGAGCGCCGCGCCTTCTGAAATTCGCTCGCCGGCCCCTGGAACCAGGTTGCGGTCATCCAGCCGTCGTCGTGCCAGACCGTCGCGAACTTGTCCCAGTCTCCCGCGTCGCTCGCGACGACCCAGTCGTCGATCACCTCGCGGATCGCGAGTTTCGCGCGGAGGACGTCGTCCATCGAGCGCTAGCGCACCAACCGTCCGCCGCCCGGGCCGCCGAGGCCGCCTGGAGGCACCGAGCCGGAGCCCGGCACGATGATCGAGGACGCCTGCTCGCGGCGCAGCTCCTCGAGCCGGCGCATCGTGCGCTCGAGAGCCCGCTTTGCGTTCTCGCCGAATTGCGCGACGGCGTCTTCGAGCGACTTCGCCTGAACCTCGAACGACAGCGGCAGCGCGCCGGCGGGCGTGAGCACCTGGGTTTGGCCGACGTAGAGGACAGGGCGGGCGGTGTCGATGGCGCCGGTCTTCGTGATCGGCGTCAGCACTTGCAGCGTGCCTACGCGTCGATCCGTGAACGTCTCCTCTTTATAGAGGTTCGCGCTGTCCATTGCGATGTCGGCATCGCTGAGATCCTCGGCTGCCATGGTCGTTCCTCGTCGTCTCGTCTTCTGGCGCTAACGGGCGCCGCGATTACATAGGCTAGCATTTTCCGTGCCGAGAGCGGCGGCGAAGGCAGGCTCAGGCGACGCGCCGCAGCACGTGACTCACGACCGTTGCGCCGGTGCCGCCTATGTTCTGGACGAGCGCGAGCTCCGCGTGCCGAACTTGATTCGCGCCGCCCGCCTCGGTGAGCTGCAGATACGCCTCGACCAGCTGGTAGCAGCCGGTTGCGCCGACCGGATGGCCGCGGGCTTTGAGCCCGCCGAAGGTCGCTATCGGCAGGTCGCCGTCGAGCGCCAGACGGCCTTCGGCCGCGAGCCGCGCCCCGGTGCCGCGCGCAGCGAACCCGGCGGATTCGAGCGTGAGAATCGACATGATCGTGTACGCGTCGTGCAGCTCGAACAGGTCGAGCTCGCGGCGCTGGACGCCCGCCTGAGCGAGCGCACGCTCGGTCGACGCCTCGACGGCATCGAGCTTGAGCGGGTCGGGGCGGCGCGATAACGCGAGCGGCGCCGTTGCGGCCGCCGACGCCGCAATCTGGACGCGCGCTCCGCGCGCGAGCGCCGCGGCGGCCCCGGCCGACGCGAGCACGATCGCGGCCGAGCCGTCGCAGATCGGCGAGGCATCGAACACGCGGATGGGATCGGCCACGACGCGCGACGCGAGGTAGCCGTCGACGTCTATCTCTCGGCGCAGCAGCGCGTTCGGGTTGGTGACCGCGTTGCGGTGGGCGGTGACCGCGAATGGCGCGAAATCCTCCGCGCGCACGCCGTACTTTTCCATGTAGGCGCGCATGAGCTGCGCGTTGAGCGACAGGAACGATTCGCCTCCGCCGCCTTCGAGCTCTTGGTCCGCGGCCGTCGCGAGCGCGCGCGTGACGGTGTCTCGATCGACGTGCGTCATCTGCTCGATGCCGCAGATGACTACCACCTCGTGCGCCCCGCCGGCGACGGCGACGTAGCCCGCTCGCGCGGCGGCGCCGCCCGACGCGCACGCGGCTTCGACCGTCAGCGCCTCTATCCCCAAGAGGCCGGCATAGTCCGCGATCAGCCCGCCGAGCTGCTGCTGGTTGGCAAGCAGGCCCGACATCATGTTGCCGACGTACAACGCGCCGACTCGCTCGGGCTCGACGCCGGCGTCCGCGAGCGCCGCTTTCACCGCGGCCGCAGCGCGATGGCGGCCGCCCATGTCGGTTTCCTTGCTAACCGGCGTTTGGCCCACGCCGACGATGAAGACGTCCCGCACTCGACCTCAGCCCCGGTTTTGCACGCGCGCATGATCGCAAACGCGTAGGCGGAACGCCATGCGTCGCGCGTGAACGACAGCACAGATATGATCGCGCGACTTAGGTTGGGGGAGACGGCGTTGGCGCGCGAAACGCGAGTGCTGTTGATCGGGTTCGGGAACATGGGCCAGGCGCTCGCACGCGGCTGGCTCGCGCGCGGCCACGCCGCGGCCGCAATTCGAGTCGTCGACACGGCTGCCGGCGCTCGCTCCGCGGCGGTGGCGCTTGGGCTAGCGGCGAGCGAACGAGTCGACGAGTCGCGGTCCGCCACGGCGCCGGACGTCGTCGTGATCGCGGTGAAGCCGAATCAGCTCGCGGCGGCTCTCGTCGAGCTCGCGCCGGGCGCGCGCGGCCCCGTGTTTCTGTCGATCGCCGCCGGAAAGACGCTCGCTCAGCTCGAGGCGGGCTTGAGCGCGGGCGCGGCCGTGGTGCGCGCGATGCCGAATACGCCGGCCGCGATCGGCCAAGGCATCAGCGCGCTCGTCGCCAACTCGGCCGTGACGCCGGCGCAGCGTGCGCTCTGCGAGGAGCTGCTCGGCGCGGTTGGGGCGACCGCGTGGCTCGACGACGAAGGCGACATGGACGCGGTGACGGCGGTGTCGGGCAGCGGGCCCGCGTACGTGTTCTTGTTCATCGAGTGTCTCGAGCGCGCGGCCATCGACGCCGGGCTCGCGCCCGAGCTCGCTCGCCGGTTGGCGCTCGCGACGGTCGCGGGCGCGGGGGCGTATGCGGCCGCGGTCGACGAGCCGGCCGCGGAGCTTCGGCGGCGAGTCACGAGCCCCGGCGGCACGACGCAGGCGGCGCTCGAGGTGCTAGGCGCGGAGCGCGGCCTCGGCGAGCTCATGGGGCGCGCGGTCCGTGCGGCGGCGAAGCGGAGCCGCGAGCTGTCCGCGGTCTAGGTTCGGGTCTATTCGAGCCGAGGCCGCGTGGAGTCGCGCGGCGGAGAAGAGCTGATGGGTTACTACTTGGAAGAGTTCGAGGTCGGCCGCGTTTTCGAGCACGCGATCCGACGCACGGTCACCGAGACCGACAACGTGCTGTTCAGCACGCTGACGCACAACCCGGCGCCGCTGCACATCGACCACGAATACATGCGGACGCAGTCGGAGTTTGGCCGGCCGCTCGTGAACAGCTTCTTCACGCTCGGCTTGATCGTCGGCATCTCGATCCACGAAACGACGCTCGGCACGACGGTCGCGAATCTCGGCCTCGAGGACGTGCGCTTCCCGAGCCCGCTGTTCGTCGGCGACACGGTGCGAGTCGAGACCGAGGTGATCGCGAAGCGGGAAAGCCGTTCGCGGCCGTCGAACGGAATCCTCACGCTCGAGCATCGCGGTTACAACCAGCACGACGCGTTGATCGCGAGCTGCCGGCGCGCGGTGCTGATGTTGCGGGCGCCGGCGGCCACTTCGAAGAGCGAAGCAAAGCGCAAGACGCCGAAAAAGAACGAGCCCCGCAAGCGGGGCTCGTCCTAGATCGCAAAGGCTGCGACGCGTTGCGAGCGGCGCTAGTTCGCGCTGTCGTCCAACATCGCGTCGACCTTGCCGAAGAACACCGAGACGCCGTTCGCAGTGAGCGTGTTGCTGCCCGCGTCATAGGCGCCGAACGCGGTCATCGAGGTGGCAGCGTCTCCGGCCGCGAGCCGCGCCGCGAGCTTCGTCTCGAAGTCGGCGAAGTGCTCGAACAGCTCGACGTGGCCGGGCTCCCAGACGCCGTACATGCCGCGGTCCGCTGTCGGCGCGATCGTTGGCCCCGACCCGAGCGTCAGGATGTCGAGCTTCTGCATGCCCGAGAGGATGAAGTGCCGATCGCCGATGCTCGCGTTCGTGATGTCGATCACGAGGCCCGTCGCGCTCATGCTGACGAACGGCGCCGTGGTGCCGGTCGCGCCCCAGCCGATGCCTAACGTGGACGGCAAGTCGAGATGGTCGACGACCGTGGCGCCTACGAAGTCCGGCGGTGCGCTGCCGAATGGCGAGACGAACCCGATGACCTTCGCGGCTTCGCCGGCCGAGACGTTCGCGAGCGACAAGTTGCCCGTTTGCACTTCGTAGTTGTTGGGATCGGCGTCGCTCGTCGTCGCACCGCCCGTGCCCGCGAAGTTGAACATCGCGATGCCGAGGCGATCGATCGAGCGCAGCTGCAGCGTGAGCGTGCCGGCCACGACGGATTTCACCGCGCCGTGCAGCTCGGTCGGCTGGAGTCGGACTCGACCAGCGGTCGCGTCGAGCGTCGCGGGCGTCGCCGCGACGCTCGGACCCATCGAGCCCTCGCCCATCGACCCGCTGCCGCTGTTCGATCCGCCGCCCATCGCTGCGGGCTCGGTGAGAGTGCCGAGCGCGACGATGCTCTGGCCGACCGAGATCGCGCTCGCGTCGACCGCGGCGGTGCTCCCGGCCTTCGTCACCTTCGTATTGGCGCCGACGGTGATGATCACCGTGCGCTGGAAGTCGAGCTGGTGATCGTGGTGCACCGCGAACGCACCCTTCACCGTGAGCGTGTCGCCGCTGCGCGAGACGACGTTGCCTTGCACCGCGTCGAGACCCTCGCCCGGCACGCTGGTGCCGGCGAGCACGGTATCCGCGGTGAAATCGCGCGTCGACGTGTCGAGAGTGCCGATCGCGAGTGTCACCGTGTTCGCGGCTTCAGCTGCGAGCGCCTTCAAGCCGTTGGCGCCCGTCGAGGCCGCGCCGTCGATCT
>Ga0163163_10003480_pt1 | contig 13373 bp, 12 predicted proteins | sample S65metaG_FD_119766 | JGI IMG/M metagenome (GOLD analysis project Ga0163163, IMG submission 119766) | Switchgrass rhizosphere microbial communities from Kellogg Biological Station, Michigan, USA - S6-5 metaG | ecosystem: Host-associated > Plants > Roots > Rhizosphere > Soil | place: USA... | reverse complement strand
GTTCACCTTACATGCCTCGACAAAAAAAGGGAATCGCCCTTCTTACATCAGGGCAAGCAAACCAGATATTGCAATACCACTCTATGAAAAAATGATCAAGCAATTATCCATTGACCTGGGTAACGAAATTCAAACAGGGGTCTTTGGTGCAGACATGAAGGTTGAGCTGCTCAATGATGGACCTGTAACTATCGTCATGGACACCAAGAATAAGGAATGATTTTAACACGAATTCTAGGCGAATTACACAAAAAATGACCCATACAAAAGCACGAATTTTTAGCTGAATTGCGCCAACGTGGCCGACATTATTCTAAAAGAAGAATCGTATAAAATAGTCGGAGCATGTATGGAGGTTCACCGAGAATTAGGCATGGGGTTTAAGGAAGCCGTCTATAAAGATGGATTGGAATTAGAATTCGACACCTGTAAAATCTAGTTCAGACGCGAAAAGCCATATATCATCCGCTATAAAGGAAAGATCTTACCAAAAAAATATTTTGCAGACTTTGTAGTTTTTGATTCGATAATATTAGAAGTAAAAGCAACCCCGGTTATCATCAATCCTTCGTATATCAAACGATCAATTATTTAAAAGCCTCCGGGATCAAATTAGGTATAATAGTGAACTTTGGTAGTAAGTCACTCGAATATAGACGAGTAGTATTTTAATTCTTGTAGTTCGAAAATAATTAGTGCTACTATTGCACTCCAATCTTTTCGGTAAACCTCTTTCCCCCCTGCAGCTCCAGCATCATAAAAACAAATTTCTCTTTGGGCGGCATGGTAAAATTATAAGAAGAGGTTTCAATATTGGATTGTTCGACAAACCTGTCTCCGCTTGATGTCCAAACGATGATCTTGTTAATGTTTTTATTGCTTTGAATTGTAATCTGCTTGCCATTGGTCAGCACCCGAAAAGGCCTGCTTTCTGTTTTTTCCGAAGAGGATAACTTGTTCTTAGGTCCACCTGGGTCCTGGGCCATTGAGGAACTAACAATACAAATAAAGAATGTTATCACCGCTAGTTTGCGGATTACCGGATACATCATAGAATACCAAATTCAGGTTAGGAAGATTTTTTTGTAGTTTCCAGAAAGGGCGGGAAACGTCTCAAACGGCAATAATCGTGCTATATTGCATGAACCATCAAAAAATTTTGTTATGACTCTCCAGGAAGCACAGCAAAATATCGATCAATGGATCAAAACAACAGGTGTTCGTTACTTCAGCGAGCTGACTAACATGGCTATCCTGACGGAGGAGGTAGGTGAAGTAGCACGATTGATGAGCCGTAAGTATGGTGACCAATCCTTCAAGGAGTCGGACAAGGAGAAAAATCTTTCAGATGAATTGGCTGATGTTCTCTGGGTGCTCATCTGTATTGCCAACCAAACAGGAGTTGACCTGACTCAAGCGCTGCGAAGAAATTTTGAGAAGAAAAACATAAGGGACGGTCAGCGACATCAACGAAATGAGAAGCTGAAATAGCACTTTACTATAAAAAAAGAAGCCCTTTGGCACTATGTATGATTAATTAATTGAATGATCATATTTCCTTTTATGGCGCCAAAAAGAACATGGAAAATCATCAAATGCTCCTTCGCTGATTTTTTTGCCAATAATGTTTTAAAGCTCAGTGCGTCGCTGGCTTTTTCAACAATATTCTCATTACCGGGTCTGCTTATCATTATTATATGGATCAGTGACCTTTTTTATCGTCGCGAAGTAGTAGAAGGTTCATTGTACAGACAGATGGCAAAATTTGTTGGAAAGGATACGGCGACAAGCATTCAACAGACCATGGAACATTCTCTAACGGGAACGAACAATCATTTTGCAACGGTCATAGGGCTAATTTCCCTTATTATAGGAGCCACCGGAGTGTTTGGAGAGATCCAGGATTCTATCAATAAACTGTGGCGCTTAAAAGCCAAGCCAAGGAAAGGACGAGGTTTATTCAGGTTCATTGTTAACCGTCTGCTCTCATTTTCCCTGATCATAAGTTTTGGATTTATCTTACTTGTCTCTCTTATTATTAATGGAGCAATGGATCTCCTGATCACCCATCTCCTCAAAAATTTTCCCAGTGTTACCGTTATTGTTGCCTACATCATCAATATTATTCTCACATTTTTGATAACGGCTCTTGTCTTTGGACTCATATTTAAGATTTTGCCTGATGCTAAGATCCAATGGAAGCATGTCAGGGTCGGCGCTTTTACCACAGCCTTCTTTTTTATGGCTGGCAAATTTCTAATCAGTTATTATTTGGGCCATAGCACTATGTCAACTGCATATGGCACGGCAGGATCCGTGATCGTCATTCTCTTGTGGGTTTATTACTCCTCTGCGATTCTTTACTTTGGCGCCTCATTTACCAGGGAGTATGCTGTCGAGACCGGGTCCCGAATCTTTCCCAGCAATTATGCGGTTTGGGTTGAAGAGATCGAAGTAGTTTCCAAAAAATCGTTGGCGGAGAATACGAATCAGTCATAAAAGTCAATTAGTCATTGGGGTCATTGTAAACAAAACATAGCTGTGTGACCCATTAGATCTCTTTTGACCATTTGACTATTATCTTTGCGCCCTATGGCAAATGATACAACCAGGTTCCAGGCAATTATTTCTCATTGCAAAGAGTACGGCTTTATTTTCCCAAGCAGTGAAATTTATGACGGTTTACAGGCGGTATATGATTATGGGCAGTGGGGAAGTGAGCTAAAGAAAAATATTAAAGATTACTGGTGGAAAAGTATGACCCAAATGCATGAAAACATCGTCGGTATCGATGCCTCCATTTTTATGCATCCAACTACCTGGAAAGCCAGCGGCCATGTCGATAATTTCAACGATCCGATGATCGATAACAAAGACAGCAAAAAAAGATACCGTGTCGATCATTTGATCGAAGCAAAAGCTGAGGAGATGAGGACTGAAGGAAGGGACGATGAAGCCGCTGGCCTGTTGGATGATATGGACAAGTTGCTCGCAAAAGATGACTTTGACGGATTAAGACAGCTTATTGTCAACCAGGGAATAAAATGTGCTATTAGTAAAACAAGTAACTGGACAGAAGTGCGTCAGTTCAATTTAATGTTCAGTACTCAAATGGGAAGTGTGAGTGATGAAACCAATGAGATCTATTTGCGACCTGAAACCGCCCAGGGAATCTTTGTAAACTTTTTGAATGTCCAGAAAACCGGCCGGCTGAAAATTCCTTTTGGTATTGCACAAATCGGCAAGGCCTTTCGCAATGAAATCGTTGCAAGACAATTCATTTTCCGAATGCGAGAATTTGAACAAATGGAAATGCAGTACTTTATTCGCCCCGGCACGCAAAAAGAATGGTATGAATCATGGAAAGAAACGAGGATGAAATGGCATCTTAGTCTCGGCATACCAAAAGAAAAATATCGTTTTCATGATCACGTGAAATTGGCGCATTACGCGGATGCAGCCTGTGACATCGAATATGACTTTCCATTTGGTTTTAAAGAAGTGGAGGGAATTCATTCACGTACGGACTTTGACCTCAAGAATCACCAGGAATACAGCAAAAAGAAAATGCAGTATTTCGATAGTGAGGTAAACCAGAACTATATTCCCTACGTCATTGAAACGTCGATTGGATTAGACAGGACCATTCTAATGATGCTTAGCGAGGCTTATGCCGAAGAAGACTTGAGCACAGCGGAAAAGCAGGACAGCCGCGTCGTGTTGAGATTTCCATCGAAGATTTCTCCCATGAAATTAGCTGTACTGCCGTTAGTTAAAAAAGATGGTCTGCCTGAAATTGCCAGGACTATAATGGACGATTGTAAATCTCAATTCCGTTGTTTTTATGAGGAAAAGGACACGATCGGTAAGCGCTATAGAAGAATGGATGCGATAGGAACTCCTTTTTGCGTGACCGTTGATCAGCAAACAAAACAGGACAATACCGTTACTATTCGATACAGAGATACGATGCAGCAGGAAAGGATAGCGGCCGATAAAGTGAGGGAAATCGTTTTGAAGGAAATACAATAAGGTCTACACGCAAAGACCCAAGTGTCGAAGGGAACCACAACGAAGTGCACAAGAGTGCGACGCAACCGAAGTTGTACCGGAGATTATTCAGCAACATCAAACACCCTCACCTTAGGCAATATTTCTGTTAAGATTGAAATCTATCAATTTTCTTTCAAGCAAAGTTGCCAGTTCCACAACCGCACGATTGTCTTTTTTCATGGCATCACGGGTGCGTGAAGGGAAAATAGAAACACCAGTATAAATGCTGTAGTGCAAAGTGAGAGTATGACCGTGAAAACTAAATTCCCAGTCAATCGTATCAAAATCATCTTCTTTATTTATGAACCTGATACGGAGATCGCCACTTAAAATATCAGCCACCTGGTAGAAGCACTTCAATCCGCCATCGTCGTCAATAACAGCTTCTGTACAGCCCAAAGTAGTTCGTAGGGTGAGACTCATAGTAAACGGTTTAAGATTTATAAATAGGACTTGCATTTACGATGAAAAGCTGCATCAAGATTCACTATCCTCTAAATTTTGCCTTCCTGGCTTTTTTTTCTTCCTTCTTGCTCATCTCGCCGGAGAGGAGTTTTTCGGCTCCCACATTTCTGCCATCACTGGGGCAGCCATACTTAGGCGGAAATACTTTGTTCCACACACTGCATGATGATAAAATAAGACACACGGTGACTAGTAGTAATATGGAACGGAGGTTTTTCATTCTGTGTCGAAACACTAACGAAACTAGTCATAAAAAATTGCGCCCGAAATAGGAAAACTACGAAAATGAGTTAAGAATGAGGTGAAGAATTCAGAGTTTGCATTAAATTATAATTCATCGAAACCAATCTGCATATTTTACATAATTATTGGCAATTCGTTCGATCTCCCCGCTGACCATTTCCTGCGAAATATTCTTGAGCTTTTTAGCAGGAACACCGGCATAAATACTACCTTCTTCGCAAATGGTATTTTCAAGCACAACCGCTCCTGCGGCAATGATCGAGTTGCTGTGCACCACAGCGTTGTCCATGACAATAGCACCCATTCCGATCAATACATTGTCATGCAATACACAACCATGAACCACCGCATTATGACCGATGGAAACGTTATTCCCAATAGTTGTGCTCGTTCTTTTAAAAGTACAGTGAATACAAGCTCCATCCTGGATATTAACTCTATTGCCTATGCGAATAAAATTTACATCGCCACGCACAACTGCATTAAACCAGATACTGCAGTCATCACCCGTGATCACGTCACCAACGATAGTAGCATTAGGCGCTATGAAACAATTTTTTCCAAATTGCGGGCTTTTATTTTCAACAGGAAGTATGACAGGCATGAATTAATTAAAAATTAAAAATGAATAATTGAAAATTTTTGTCGCCAGCTTATTAATCATATTGAGTCCCGCCAAGGCGGGATTGTGTCGTTCACTTTAGCATTCAGAACTCTATTCAACTTCCAAAGTATTTGCAAATTAGAGAAATTCTCTGCGCCTTTGTGTTCCCCCCAATAGCGGGGCAGGTTTGCGTTTAAAGGCGATATTTGAACAATGAATCTACGGGATATTTTTTTAAGAAATGTCGCACAAACTTCAGGCGCTCCCCTGGCTTTGGAGATCATCAAAGCCGACGGAGCGCTTTTATATGACGTAAACGGAAATGAATATATCGATCTCATTGGCGGTATCAGTGTGGCGAATGTCGGGCATCGCCACCCAAAGGTCATCCAATCGATAAAGGATCAACTCGAAGCGTACCTGCATGTAATGGTATATGGAGAATTTATTGAAACACCGCAGGTACAGTTTGCAAAATTGCTGACAGATCATTTACCTTCTTCCCTCAATTCAGTTTATTTTACCAATTCCGGTGCCGAAGCGACAGAAGGTGCCATGAAATTGGCGAAGCGTTTCACAGATCGAACAGAAATAATTGCATTCAACAGTTCTTACCATGGCTCAACCCAGGGCGCTTTAAGCGTAATGGGAAGCGAATACTGGCGTAATGCCTTTCGTCCTCTCCTGCCCGGTATCTTCCATTTTGATTATAATTCATCGGCCGCTATAAAGGCGATCACCGGGCAAACTTCTTGTGTGATCATGGAAACAGTGCAGGGTGAAGCGGGAATTATTGGGCCCACCAAAGATTGGATACAAACACTGAGAAAAAAATGTACTGAAACTGGGACCTTGCTTATTCTCGATGAGATCCAAACAGGTTTTGGAAGAACAGGCAAACTCTGGGGTTTTGAGCATTTTGATATTGTACCCGATATTTTATTGCTTGGAAAGGCTTTGGGTGGAGGGATGCCTCTCGGCGCCTTTATTGCCGACAAAAAATTAATGTCTGTACTTACCAACAATCCAGTTTTGGGCCATATCACAACATTCGGCGGCCACCCCGTTTGTTGTGCAGCCGGCTTTGCCGCATTAAGGGCACTACTCAATGAGGAAATGATAAGCAAAGTAAAAGAGAAGGAAGAATTATTCAAATCCTTATTAGTCCATAAAAAAATAAGATCTGTTCACTCATTTGGTTTATGGCTTGCCGTAGAATTTGGTACGTTTGAAACGAATAAAATGATCATTGATCGTTGCATCGCTAATGGTGTACTAACGGATTGGTTTTTATTTGCTCCTAACTGTCTTCGCATTTCTCCTCCGTTAATTATTTCAGCAGAACAAATTAAAAAGGCTTGTGAAACTTTGGTGAAGGCAATCAATTAAGCTCCTATGTCTGCAGAAAGTGACCAACTCGCTATTAAGAGGCTGACAAAAACCGGCGTATAATACAGGTACAGGTAGGTTACATCTAAAAAATTGTAAAAAAATGTCAGAGTCAATTGAAAGCCGGCTAGCAAAATATTTGGTTGGGTAGAGATCTTTTTGCGGAAAAAAAGCAAGAGTGAAAGAGGGATCAAAAAGCTTCCACCTACCAATATAAAATGGAGTAATTTAATGTGGGATGCCCCAAAAAATTTTGCCATGCCAAGCGTTTCAAAATAGGTATCCGGTTCGTCGTGCCAAACCCTCGCTGCGTGTGAAATATAGTCATCATGCAGGTGAAGATGATAAAGTAATGGCCCAATTCCAAATGGTAAGATTAACACAAGTCCGACAATGGAAGCCATGATAGAGGTCCTCAGTAAAAACTTGTACTCTTTTCTTAGGAGCAAGTATAAAACTGTAAAAGGGATCCAGCCGATAAAAGAATACCTGCTAAGCAGGCAGGTAGCAACAGAAATACCCAGTAGCCAGGGGTTGTTCAGAATTAACGCCGTTGCTAAAAGACTGTAATAAAAAAATACGACACCTTCTTCTGTTAACTCGATCACACCATTATCATCATTAGTATGAAGCCACGCAAGCAAGATAAGAAACGCGCTCATTAAAAAAATGGCGGGTGATAGTTTCTTCCAAATCGGTAACACACAAAGTATAACACTCAACCAAATGCCACAAACCGTGATCCACCTAATATCGAAATCAAAGATCAAAGAAAGCCCGAATGGCATCCACATCGCCGGCAAGTAGATGGGTCGTATGCCGTTCCATATTTCGGGTATTGGCTGGTATACTTGTTTCCATTGACCATTTAAGAACCGCTGGTTCATTGACTTTATAATGGGCAACATATCTGCATTTTCATACCGCAGCGGATTATCATCCATGATGTGCCGCGCCAGCTGATAACTGATGGGTAATAAAAGCCCAATGACTAAAAGTTTAAGCAAGAGCTGCCGGTTCAATATGGAAACTTTGCGGATTTGAATAGCGGGAATTTGAAGAAGACAAAAACTTACGCCAACACCTGTAAAAAGAAATAAGAAACTATCCAGCGCCTGAAAGTTTGGAATCTCTAAAAAATAGGTCGCGGAAAGAACCTGCAAAATTGCAAGAATTACAATGGGAAGTGTTGAATCTTTTAAAGGAAGCATTGCTGCCTATTCTTTACAATTATAATAATGTAAAAAACCAGGCCGCCAATAACCCTCCAATCACCGGGCCAATCACAGGTATCCATGAATAACGCCAATCACTATGCCCTTTATTGGGTATCGGTAATAGAAAATGCGCAATACGGGGACCAAGGTCTCTTGCGGGATTGATGCCGTAACCTGTGGGACCACCGAGTGATAAACCAATTGCCAGAACCAATAATCCAACTGGAAGAGCCTCCAATGTCCCAAGTTTTATTTCAGGTTTCGACATCAATGATGCTCCCAACACCAGGATGAATGTTCCAATGATTTCGGTAATTAAATTGTAGCCAGTATTACGAATGGCTGGGTGGGTGCAAAAAACGGCAAGTTTGGCATCGCCATTTTCTGTCTCATCAAAATGCTTTTTATAGGCCAGCCACACAATTACGGCACCCGTAAATGCACCGGCAAATTGTGCGGTTATGTAAGGTAGAACATTGCTCCGGTCAAAATTGGCGAACCATGCTACTGCCAGTGTTACTGCCGGGTTCAAATGTCCGCTTCCACCAAGATGAGTTGAAGCAAATACTCCTGTGAAAACAGCCATTCCCCATCCGAATGTTATGACGATCCATCCGCTATTGTGCCCCTTTGTTTTGCTAAGCACAACGTTCGCGACAACGCCGTCGCCGAGAATGATAAGTAAAGCAGTTCCAATAAATTCACCAAGAAACGGGGACATAGCAGTTAGTTTGTATCCGTCCGGCTGACCCGGTCGGATGGGATTAGTAGTTTATTGTTTGTACTTGGAAGATAGTTTTTTGCTATCGAATTAAAACTATCAATTTCATTTTTGATCCAGTTTTCATTTTTTCCTGCTTCCTTTGCCATGAATTCAGCGACTAAAGGAGCAGATTCCACGGATGCTTTAGCATCCAGCAATAAAGCCCGCGTTCTTCTCGATAAAAAATCGTCCACTTTCATACACATTTCATTTCTCACAGCCCAGGCAATTTCGGCTTTGATAAATGGCAGCGTGGGATGTATTCGTTCACCAGATGTTTTATCAGCTTCAACAATAGAATGAATTCCCTTTTCGTCTTCGCCATAATAATAAAGAGGTTTGCTAAAATCCGTCTCATTCTTATATCCATGTATATGCAAATCTTTTGTCTGGCAGTCCACATCTGCTAATCCGGCCTTAGCAATAGCGATCTCCAAAACATCTTCTGCCATTTTTCGGTAAGTCGTCCATTTACCCCCTGTAATTGTTATCAATTCCGAATTAGAAACGCTAATATGATGATCTCTTGACAAAGCCGCTGTTGTCTTTGAGTGAGCCTTCACTAATGGTCTCAACCCAGCAAAGACACTTCGAATATCGGAGCGATCCGGGTCCTTTGTCAAATACTTTTGAATATGATGAAGAACAAATTCAATTTCTTCCTCCATGGCTTTCGGTTCAGGTGACGCATTGTTAACCGGTGTATCCGTTGTGCCAACAATAATTTTATTGTGCCAGGGAACGGCAAACAGAACCCGCTTGTCATCGGTTCTGGGTATCATGATCGCAGTACCCGATGGGAGAAACTCCCTGTCCAACACAATGTGGATGCCCTGGCTCATCGCGACAAGGTCATCTGCTTTTGCGTCATCCATTTTTAAAATAGAATCAGTAAATACTCCCGTTGCATTAACGACTGCCTTTGCTTTTACTTCATATGAGAAGGACCCATCATTCAGCATGTTTTTCAGGATCACGCCGCAAACTTTGTTATTTGCCTTCATCAATCCCTCCACACTCATATAGTTAATGACCGTCGCTCCCTGATCAACCGCCGTCATTGCAAGATGTATCGCCAGCCGGGCATCATCAAACTGTCCATCGTGGTATAATACACCACCACGCAAACCATCGGCATCGAGAGTTGGAGCAAGGTTCAATGTTTCTTCTCTTGATAAAAATTGTGAAGGACCAAAACCGAGGCTTCCAGCCATCCAATCATAAACTTTCAAACCAATACCATAAAAAGGTCCCTCCCACCATTTGTAGTTGGGGACGATGAAAGCCTGATTCTTTACAAGATGAGGTGCGTTTTTTATCAGAACGCCCCTTTCTTTTAAGGCTTCCATCACCAATTTTATATTGCCTTGTTGTAAATAGCGAACTCCGCCATGTACCAATTTGGTGCTGCGTGAAGATGTGCCTTTTGCAAAATCAAATTTTTCAACCAGGAGCGTTTTAAATCCTCTTGAGGCTGCATCGACTGCAATTCCCAGCCCGGTGGCGCCACCGCCAATGATGCAAATGTCCCACATGGGAGTAGCTTGCAATTGCTCTATCATTTCTGCCCGCTGCAAGTATTCTTATTTAAAGGAAGGTAAAGCATCTTCGAATTATTTTTCTATTAAAATTGCAAACGATTTTTATTACTTTGGCCGCTTTAACCGGATAATAAAAACTTAAGCGTCCAAAATGAAAGCTCTTAAACCGTTTACGATCCTCTTGTTTTCTCTTTTTGTCGCTCTGACTGTCTTTTCACAAACCAGCGCGGTTATGAATTACCTGACGGTTGATGCAAAAACAATCATTAAGATAAATCCCGCAAGCCTTAGACAAAAAATGAAATGGGAAGACCTGATGAAATATAAAATGTTTGAAGATTTCTTGAAAGAAGTGCCTGAAGAGGGAAAGGATTTCATAAAAAATCCTGCGCATACCGGTATCGAACTGGACGAGGGATTGTTTTTAGTTATGGCGGGAAACATGATGGATAAAAAGACAGAGCCTGTTATATACGGCATTCCAAAAGATACAGCCCAGTTTGCTGCGATGGTAAGAAAATTAGCTCCCGGAAAGAAACCTGTAAAAGTGGGAAGTGGAAAATTTGTGGTCAACAAGCACACAGCTTTCGCATGGAACCGTGAGATCTTTATAATAACCGGGACGAGTTCCAAAGATGAACCTGCAAATCAAACTGCCAGTGCAAAAGCCTCTGCTGAACTCAACAGGGCAAAACAATTGAGCGAAAGATGCAAGACTCTTCTCCATAAGCGACCTACTTCTTTCAACAATGAATCCTTCGCTGCTCTTTTAAAAGAAGAAGGAGATCTGTATTTGTGGTCGGATAATACGATCCAGTCGCAAGAACAAAAAAAGGGAAAAAACTCTCGGACGTTTGGAATGCTTAACGTTATGCGCAACGCGAACTATACTGCAGGTGTCATAAAATTCGACAGCGGAAAGGCAAGTATGCATGTGAAGCGCTACATGCCCCCTTCGCTTGATTCAATTTACAATAAGTACCCTTTAGAAAATATCAACACAGAGTTACTAAAAAAATTACCGGCCGGCCAACCTATCTTTCTTTACTCTTTTCGTTTTTCACCGGCCATGCTAAATGAAATGATTAAAAAGGCAGGCGCAGATAATCTTCTCGACAGTCTTAACAAGAAAAATATAAACAAGGACGATATTCTTGCTGCAATAAAAGGAGATGCAATGCTGGCTGTCATAAAAGCTTCTGATTTTTCTCAAGACGATTCTCTTACTGCTAAATTGAATGGCTTGCAGGTGCTCGTAGCTGGCAGAATCAATGACAAAGAAAAGTTCAAAAGCCTAATCGAACGCTTGCAAACTAAAAAAGATTCAGGGAATAATAACCCGGCGGGGAAAATACCGAAACCATTTGTTTTCTCAAATGATTCAGTCTTTGTTGCATCCATTTCTCAAATGGCGGCGCAAAAGTTCCTGACATCCACTGGCAACAATGCTGAAATAGAAAAATTGTTTGAACCTTATAAGGATTACCCCAGCGCCGCTATAGTCGACCTTAAAACTATTTTTGGGCTCGCGGCACCACTCATGTTAAAAAGAAAATCCCAGGAAGAAGCGTACCGTTCAGCAGAAGTCCTGAGTATGTTTGATCAGCTGATAAGTTATGGTGGTCGATATACGAATAACTACATTTCGGGCACTATTGAATTGACGCTGGTTAAAAAAGATGAAAATAGTCTGAAGCAGTTTTTGAATTTGCTGGATCTGCTTAACTCAATGAAGCCGAAAGCATCGACAGCGTATAACCGATAAAAAATCGGATGCTTTGCCACAATGTGCTTTGCAATAACTGTCCTAGGAATCGGCCCAGGCAATAGAGGCTTTCACAGCACGTCTCCAGCCATTCAACAATTCATTTACCCTTGAATTTTCCAACTGCGGAGAAAATGTTTTGTCGACCTGCCACTGTTGTTGTATCTCATCTACATTCTTCCAATAACCAACGGCAAGACCAGCAAGATAGGCTGCGCCAAGCGCTGTCGTCTCCGTGATGCGTGGTCGTACAACTTTGCAATGAAGAATATCGGATTGAAATTGCATCAACCCCTTGTTTACTGTTGCGCCTCCATCCACACGCAGCTCTTTGATATTGATACCGGCGTCTGCCTCCATAGCTTTTAGCACATCATAAGTTTGATAAGCTATACTGTCAAGGGCGGCCCTAGCAATATGCGCACTGTTGCTGCCTCTTGTCAATCCGAATAAAGCGCCCCTCGCATGCTGGTTCCAGTGTGGTGCGCCCAGACCTGCGAATGCCGGAACAAGGTATACACCACCTGAATCAGTTGCATGCTTTGACAATTCCTCAACCTCGTTTGATGAGCGGATAATTTTTAAACCGTCACGAAGCCATTGCACCACGGCCCCTGCGATGAATACAGATCCTTCCAAAGCGTATTCAATTTTATCGTCAATTTTCCAGGCAATGGTCGTGAGCAAGTTATTTTTCGAGGCAATAGCTTTTGTTCCCGTATTCATTAGCATAAAACATCCTGTTCCATATGTATTCTTGACCATACCCGGCTGTGTGCACATTTGCCCGAACAGGGCTGCCTGCTGATCACCCGCAATGCCCGCAATCGGGAAATGTGATTCCGGAATGATATTACCGGTAACTCCATATATCTTACTGGATGGCTTTACCTCCGGAAGTATTGACGTGGGAACAGAAAATATCTTTAATAACTCATCATCCCATTCAACGGTATGAATGTTTAGCAACATGGTGCGTGATGCGTTGGACACATCCGTTGCATGAACTTCTCCACCCGTTAATTTCCAGACAAGCCATGAATCAATAGTTCCAAATGCGAGTTCTCCATTCTCTGCTTTCTCTCTTGCACCCGGAACCTGATCCAATATCCATTTTAACTTGCTGGCAGAGAAATAGGCGTCGATCACCAATCCCGTTTTTTCTTTGATCATTTCGCCAAGGTTGGCGGCCTTCAGTTCGTCGCAAAAGGCGGCGGTTCTTCTGTCCTGCCATACGATGGCATTGCAAATTGGTTTGCCCGTACTGCGCTCCCACACAACCGTTGTCTCGCGTTGATTCGTGATGCCGATGGCTGCAATTTGCTTCATCTTG
>Ga0163163_10003476_pt1 | contig 13381 bp, 11 predicted proteins | sample S65metaG_FD_119766 | JGI IMG/M metagenome (GOLD analysis project Ga0163163, IMG submission 119766) | Switchgrass rhizosphere microbial communities from Kellogg Biological Station, Michigan, USA - S6-5 metaG | ecosystem: Host-associated > Plants > Roots > Rhizosphere > Soil | place: USA... | reverse complement strand
GTGCTTTGTACTTTGTACTTTGTGCTTTGTGCTTTGTGCTTTGTGCTTTGTGCTTTGTGCTTTGATCGAGGATCTAGGGAACTGACAAAAATCAAAGTACAAAGCTCAGAGCTCAAAACACCAAGAACAAAACACCAAGTACAAAGCACAAAGTACAAAGTACAAAACACCAAGCACAAAGTACAAAGTAGAAAAAATTCAGCAACCAAAAATGTCCACTCAACCACCTGCACTATTAGCTCTTGAAGATGGTCGCACCTTCAAAGGGAGATCATGGGCCACCAACGGCGAAGTTTGCGGCGAAATTGTCTTTAATACTTCCATGACCGGCTACCAGGAAGTGCTAACTGACCCTTCCTATGCCGGTCAAATAGTCTGTATGACTTATCCCTTAATTGGTAACTACGGAGTCAACGAAGAAGACAGCGAATCCGGTCGCCCCTGGGTTGAAGGTTTCGTAGTTCGGGAAGCGAGCCGCATCACTTCGAATTGGCGCGCCGAAGAAAGTTTGGCTGACTATCTGCAACGTTGGAATATTGTAGCGATCGAAGGAATCGATACGCGGGCTCTGGTCCGCCACATTCGCGATAAAGGCGCCATGCGAGCCTGTTTGTCGTCGATCGATTTGGACGAGGACAGCCTGATTGCCAAAGCAAGACAATCACCCCCAATGGAGAATCGCGAACTGGCCAGTAAGGTGACGACCAGCGAGCGCTATGACTTTCCAGCGGAGGGCATAGAACGCTTCCATGTTGTTTGCTTTGATTTTGGAGTTAAACGGAATTCGTTGCGAGAGTTGGCCCAGCGCGGTGTGCGAACTACCGTCGTGCCCTCGTCCACACGCGCTGCTGATGTGCTGGCGTTGAAACCTGACGGCGTTTTTCTTTCGAACGGCCCCGGTGATCCGGCGTCAATGAATTCCGAAGTTGAGGAGATAAAGCAGTTAGTTACTGCAACTGTTCCAATCTTTGGAATTTGTTTTGGCCATCAACTACTCGGACGTGCCTTTGGAGCCAAAACTTTCAAACTGACGTTTGGCCATCGGGGCGGTAACCAACCCGTAAAAGAAGTCTCTGGAAAAGGCGTTGAGATAACCGCTCACAATCACGGTTTCGCAGTTGATGCTGAAAGTTTACCCGCGGAAGTTGAGGTTACTCACTTGAATCTCAATGATCAATGTGTTGAAGGAATGCGCCATCGAAACTTGCCGATTATTTCAGTCCAATATCATCCCGAGGCCGCACCTGGTCCACATGATGCAGAGCACCACTTCACTCGCTTTATCACGCTGATGGAAGCCAATAAACAGTCTAAATAACTTAATCATTCCTTGGCGGGCAATTTGAGCTCTCCCGTTGTCAGGTCCGGCCGGGCTTGGCTCATCTCGTCAGGAGTGGTGTCGTAGTCGGGATGTTTGCTGTGCTGATGAACAGGCTTAGCTGTTACAGCAGCAGCTTGAGTATCGAGCAGGTCTGCCAGGCCTTCGCTTCCTCTGTGTTCCAACCAGTGTTTGTAACTGACCGTGAGAATTGCTACGACCGGGATTGCCAGAAGAATTCCGGCCACACCTGCAATTTCAGCCCCGCATAAGATCGCGAAGATTACAGCTAGCGGATGCAAGTGTATGCCGTGGCCAATAAGCCGCGGATAAATGAAGTAATCTTGAACGATTCGCAGCACACAGAGAAATACCAGGACAAGAAATGCGGAAAAAACACCGGAATGCACTGCGGCGAGCAGCGCGGCGAGTACGGCAACTGTCAGTGGACCAATAAGCGGAATAAATTCGAAAAGTCCGGCACTCAAGCCCATGACCAGCCACGCCGGTAAACCGAGAATCGCAAAACCAATCGAGCAAACTACACCGATAAACAGCGAAGCCGTTAGCTGCGCACGTGCATAAGCTGCCAGCGTAGTGTTGATATCCTGGAAAAATTCATCGCCGCGCCAGCGCCAACGACCTCGTGGCAACATCTGTAGGGCTGAACGACGAAAACCCTCCACGTCCTTGAGCAGAAAGAAGGCAAGGAGCGGGATAAGTATTAACCAGGGCACGAATGCCAGGTAACCTACAGACGCTGCGACGAACTCGCTCATCTTCGAACTTGCCGATTCCACGATTTTGGCGACAGCATTGTTTATAGCGTCTACAGCTGGGCCAGGCATCCGGCGCAAACGAAAATATTCGTTGAGCTGCTGCGCCTTCTCTCCGAGAGTTCGCCAGTAGGACTTAGCCTGGTCCGCAAATTCAGGAAATTGATTGCTGATTGTTGGTAGGACCAGCGCAATGAACAGACCTATTCCCACCAGCAGGATTCCATAGGCGCAGGCAATTGCTAGCACGCGAGGTATCTCAACTGTGCGCTGGCCAATCTTTCTGGGCCGCCTGATAAATTCAACCAGCGGCGAAACCAGGTACGCGAAAAAAATCGAGAGGACAAGCAGCAGGATTACGCCAGTAAGCTTGGCGATCATCCACAGGACCGCCAGCACCACGATGATGATGAAAATCACGCGCAGGATTACGCGCGTAGGTGGACCATAGGCTTCGACGGCTGCCTTCGCCGCGGTTACTGCAGCGTCCTTCGTAGCATGTTTGTTGGCGTTTGTTTTCGGCTCGGTCATCAGACTACGCTCAAAGTCGAGTGTGCAAGCGTTCAATCAAACTACCGACAGCGTTTCGATCGGTAATTGATAGTTCGTCAAACTGAACGCCGAAGGTGTCTTCGGTTGCGTGATGGACCACCTCGCCTCGCAGTGACAGTGCATCATCAGCATCAAGCAATAAAAAGCCCAGCCGATCTCCGACCTTAACATGTGGGCAAGATGGCAGATTCCTCACTCGAATTCCGCCAAGACTAATATCAGCAGGCTCTCCAATACCAATCGACTCTTTAAGACTCTCGTCCTCAATAGCGAGCATTAGCCGGTAAAAGGGATAGTAGCGGGGATAGCGCCGCCGATCGTGTTGAGGGTGTTTTTCCTCGCTGAGGTTGGTCATTCGTCAGCACCTCAATGAGCTATCTCGTCGTCGAAGGGCTCAAGCGAATCAACGTCCTCTTCATCCCCTTCTGTCTCAGGTGGTGGCGGTGGGGTAACCCTTGGTGCGGCGGGTTCCCAGATCAGACCTTTCCATTCGTCAGTTTCACCTAACAACTGTAAGGCCGCGAGCGGATGACCAGGATTTCTCTCGATACGCAACACTTCCGCGACGACTTGAAGGCGCTCGCCTCCTTCGCCATGAACTTCTAGACGCACTCGACTGCCAACATCGGGTAAGTGGCGTGGAAGATGTATTAAGGTTCCTTCGGGACCAACATTCTCAGTAGTGCCTTCGGCTATGACATGGTTCCCACTGGGTTCATCCCATTCAGCCTTTATTTCAAGGCTGGCCAGATAACGTGGACCAGAGCGATGTTCAGTTTCAACAAAGCGGGGCATTTAATTAATCCTCCATGGAGTCTGGGCTACGACCTCACGGGTCAGGGCAAGATCTTACCGACGCAATTATTGGCCATTTATCAGATGTCATTTGGCCAACTTCTGTTGGGCAAAGCCACATGGCTACGGAAGCAAAGCGCAATCATAAATGACAAATGATCAATGACCAATATTATTGAACGACTATTCTTCGTCAGTTCTCAATTTTTCCAGAACTGAGAAATCTTCAAGCGTTGTGACGTCCCCGGCGACCGAACCACTGGTCGCGATCTCGCGTAACAAGCGACGCATGATCTTTCCGGACCGGGTTTTGGGGAGCGCATCGGTAAACCTGATATCGTCCGGTCGGGCCAGCGCGCCAATCTCGCGGACGACATGAGCGCGCAACTCCTGTCCAAGTTCATCTGACGCACTATGTGATCCTTCGAGGGTTACAAACGCTACGATCGCGGAACCCTTCAAGTCGTCGGGACGTGCCACGACGGCAGCTTCCGCGACCGCGTTGTGTGAAACGAGCGCGCTTTCAACTTCCGCAGTTCCCAATCTGTGGCCGCTGACATTTATCACATCGTCAATACGGCCCATGATCCAAAAGTAGCCGTCATTGTCTCTTCGAGCGCCATCACCGGCGAAGTATATGCCCTTAATCTGCGACCAGTATTGTTGCTGATATCTTTCGTCATCACCCCAGATTGTTCGCAACATCGAAGGCCACGGTTTTTTGATTACCAGATAGCCACCCTGGTTGTTGGCCACCGGTTGGCCATCGCGCGTCATTACGTCAACCTCGATCCCTGGGAACGGTAACGTACCGGAGCCAGGCTTTGTGGGTGTAGCACCCGGCAGCGGAGTGATCATGATGGCCCCGGTTTCTGTCTGCCACCACGTGTCGACTATCGGGCATTGGCCCTTTCCAATTAACTCTCGATACCACATCCATGCTTCCGGATTAATTGGTTCACCCACTGTTCCGAGTAAGCGCAAGCTGGACAAATCGTGTTTCAAAGGCCAGTGTTCGCCCCACTTAATGAAGGCGCGAATTGCCGTCGGCGCAGTGTAGAAGACATTTACTCGATGTCGTTCGATAATGCTCCAGAAACGGTCAGGCTCGGGGAAGTTAGGAGCGCCTTCATACATCAGGACCGTAGCCCCATTCGATAATGGTCCATAGACCACGTAAGTGTGGCCCGTAACCCAACCAATGTCGGCGGTACACCAGTAGATGTCTTCGTCTTTTAGATCAAAGACCCACTTAGTAGTTAAATGTGCTTGTAATAAGTAACCTGCGGTCGTGTGCAGAATACCCTTGGGTTTGCCGGTAGTCCCGGATGTATAAAGGATAAATAGTGATTGTTCGCTATCCAATTCTTCTGCCGGGCAAACGGTACTGACCGTCTTCATTAGCTCGTGCCACCAGAAGTCACGACCGGCCTCCATGTGAACGGGACTACCGGTTCGTTTTACGACGATCGAAGCTCTGACGGACGGAGTACTCTTTAACGCTTCATCTACAGCAGTCTTCAACTGGACTTCATTACCGCGCCTCCAACCACCGTCCGCTGTCACTACCAGCTTACATTGCGCGTCGTTGATTCGATCGATCAACGCCGTGCTTGAAAAACCAGCGAAGACAACGGAATGAGTAGCGCCAATACGGGCGCAAGCGAGCATGGCGATCGCTAGCTCAGGAATGAGCGGCATATATAACGCAACTCGATCCCCCGTTTGTATACCGGCGTACTTGAGTACGTTTGCAAACTTGCAGACTTCGGTATGGAGTTGTTGATACGTGAAGGTCTGTGTGTCGCCGGGTTCACCCTCCCAGATGAGGGCGGCCTTATTGCGGCGCCAGGTGCCGAGGTGACGATCAAGGCAGTTGTAGCTGATGTTTATTTTTCCACCCGTAAACCAGCGAGCGTGTGGTGGCGTCCATTTCAGTACAGTGTCCCACTTCCTGAACCAATGCAGTTCTTCGGCAGCATAGCGCGCCCAAAAAGCTTCAGGGTCAGCACTCGCCTCTTTCCTCAGGCTCTGCAATAAATCCCATGAAGAGATGTGCGCCTTCTCAGAAAAGGATGCTGGTGGTTGAAAAATGCGGTCTTCGTTAAGAACCGAATCGATATTTGTCACACCTGTGGACAATGTTCCAAGACTCCTGGCGAACAGATTGTTGAAATTGTAATCTTGAGTGCCTGTGTATCACAGATGGGCTTGACCCGACAACACGTTCTCCGCAAGTATAGCCCCTATTTCAACGACGAAAAGATATGGAAGATAAATGTCTAACTTGTGGCGCTGAATTGGTTCCGACCACGAATTTCTGTCGACAATGCGGGGCGGCGGTCAAGTCAGAGCAGTCGCTGGTGGCTTCAGAGCGGCCGACCACACTGTAGGAGGCGACCGATCCGGCGGCCACACAATGGCTCGATCCGCGACCAACCGAAAATCGGAACGAACAGACCTCAATTCAATTTCTCCAACCATGAAACATTACGTCGGCACCAGCGGATACTCTTACAAGGAATGGAAAGGAAGCTTTTACCCCGAGAAGTTCGCGGCAAAAGAGATGCTACCTTTTTACGCTGCTCGGTTTGATACAGTGGAGTTGAACAACACTTTCTATCGTGTGCCGCAACCAACCATGATAGAAAGTTGGATTTCTCAGGTTCCCGAGACATTTCGCTTTTCCGTCAAGGCTTCGCAACGCATAACTCACTTCAAAAGGCTGAAAGAGGCAAACGAGGTAACGAAGTATTTCCTTGAGACTGTCATGGCGCTTGGGGAACGTTTAGGCGTGGTCTTGTTTCAACTGCCACCAAATATGAAGAAAGACACCGACAGACTCGCATCATTTCTGGAGCAATTACCCGAGACTATTAGTGCAGCGTTTGAGTTTCGACATCCGACCTGGTTTGACGATGACGTCATACAGTTATTGAAGAATCATAATCGTGTACTCTGTGTATCTGACACCGACGACTTACCGGCAAGTCACATTGATCGCACTGCTGAGTGGGGATATTTGCGACTACGGCGAGTGAATTATGGTGAGCCGGAATTACTTTCCTGGGTAGACCGAATCAAGAGTCAAGGCTGGCAGAGCGTCTACGTTTTTTTCAAACACGAAGACGAAGCTACTGGTCCAAAATTGGCTTCTCGATTTATCGCGCTACTCAACGAGTAGTCAGGTGTTGTTCGGTCATGGGCCAGAGTATAATCTCGCGGTTCCGTCCAGCCTTGCATTTCTGTGCACAATTGTTAACTTTGGATCCGCGAATCGAATGAGGGTTCGGTTATGATGCCGGTGGTGGTTTCAAATCCAGCTAAAGTTTTGGCACTTATTTTCTACACAGATCCTGGTTCAGGTCTATTGATCTGGCAGGTGCTTGCTGCATCAGCCCTGGGCGTGTTGTTTTACGCAAGAAATACTTTGCGTAGACTATGGGTTCGAATTCGTCCCTCAGATAAAGACGAAGACTCCTCAGACAGCCTAAAAAACTGAATCTTGATGATTCGCTGCCGCACTGCGCACTTATGAGTGCCACCAAAGAGATAGGTCAGGAAGATTCAACCCAGGTTTCATTCAGGGATCCGGCCGGCCGTGTGCTTGTTATTCATGGTCGTGTGTTTCGGATAATTGATGAACTGTATAAAGAGCGTTTGCTCGCTCTGCTGGAGAGTAGCTTTCACGCCACGCTGGTTAACAGCGGTCAGCTCATTCATACGGAAATACTTCAAGAGTTTCCGTTGGTCTCACAATTAATTGAACGCGTACTCCCCGCGAAACAAGACGCCGTGGTGTTGGAGCATAGCTACATCAGCTTTCCAACTTACCCTTTTGAGTGGGCGCCGGAAATGCTGTACCAGGCGGCTGTCTTAACGCTCGACATCATGGATGGGCTGCTAGTTCATGGACATGGTTTGAAGGATGCATCTCCTTACAACGTTCTATTCGATGGACCGCGCCCCGTCTTTATTGATTTTGCTTCGATAGAACAGCGTGAGCCTTGCGATCCTACGTGGCGTGCATACGCTCAGTTTGTGCGCACTTTCATCTTGCCTCTGTTAGCGGAGCGACATTTTGGTATTGGTCTGGACCAAACGTTCAGAGTGCATCGCGATGGGCTCGACTCGGAACACATCTACCGAATGAGCAGCCCCTTGCAGCGGCTTCGCCCACCATTCCTCACGCTGTCCTCGTTGCCTTCGTGGCTCTCTCGTCTCAACCCTGAGCGATACGAACGTATCTACCAACCACGTCGATCCGGTTCCAAAGAACAGGCATCTTTTATATTGAGCCGTCAGTTGCGTGCGTTAAGAAAAAAATTGTCCACTGCCAGGCCAAAGCAGTCGCGCCAATCCATCTGGAAGAATTACGAGGATAAAGAACAGCAACGCGAACACTACCTGCCATTAAAGGAAAAATTTGTTGCGTCATCATTGGGTCTGAGCAGGGCCACTTCAGTTCTCGACGTAGGTTGTAATCGTGGCTTTTTTAGTTTTTTAGCCGCACGTGCTGGTTGTTCTGTAGTGGCTATCGATCAGGACCCAGTGGTCGTGGGCGAGGTTTGGAAAGGGGCATACGAGCAGAAGTTGAATATTCTCCCTTTGGTCATAGATCTGACGAGGCCGACACCCGCACTCGGTTGGCGTAATCGTGAAACACTTTCATTTCTCGAACGAGCTCGAGGTTCATTTGATTGTGTACTGATGCTTGCGGTGGCTCATCATATGCTTGTGACAGCGCGCATTCCGCTCGAGGAGATATTTCGACTAGCAGCCGAACTTACTACAAACCTGCTTGTCATCGAGTTTGTAAGCCCTTCTGATCGGATGTTTCGGTTGCTGACTCGTGGCAATGATGCTCTATATGCTGGTCTAACTCGCGAGATATTTGAGAAGACGGCACAGGAATATTTTTCGATCGAGCGAAGCGAACGTCTCGGTGAGTCAGAACGATGGCTTTATCAAATGAGGAGGTTGACGGCAATTGTCTGAGCGATTGCGTGATTTTCTCGTTTCTTTGTCGCTTGCGAATCTTTGTTTTTTGTCGGTTTGGATTGTCCTTCTAAAACCCAGCCATTATCTCTATTACAACTGGCGAGAGGATCCCGGTCTAAACGAGATAATGGCTGTAACGATCGCGGTGCTCAGTTTGACCAGCCTGTTTTGGGTTGGAACAGTTGTAGTTCGTCGTATTCGCTCGAGAGTAATACATGAGCTCGCCAGGTTTCTGTTTCTGATTACTCCGATTCTTCCCCTGAACAGCCTTTCGCAGGACTACTTTCAGTTCTCTTTTTTCAGTTTCTTTTGGGGGCGTTTATGGTTGCGCTTGAGTTTTTTGGGCGTCTCAATTCTTGTCCTGATTTTTCTTTACCGTTACCGTCGTAGTGCAACCAATGCTTTAGTAGCTCTCCTGATGATCCTGTCGCCGCTGTTCGCTCTAAACCTCTTAACTACTCTTTGGTTATGTGAAAGAGTTAAACCAAACTTTCAAACTAAACAGCCTCAATTTCAAGTGCCGACTAAAGCCGATGCTCCCAGAATCGTTTGGATCATTTTCGACGAGCTTGAGGAGCGTCTTGTTTTTGCGGCGCGACCGCAAGGTTTCAAGTTTCCGGCTTTTGATCGATTCCGAGCCGAGTCCCTGGTGGCCAGTAATGCTTTTCCTCCAAATCGTGTAACGATGAGCTCGTTACCATCGTTGTTAACTGGCAAACTTTTGCAGGACGCGGAGCCGATCGCGGCCAACGATCTCGCGCTGCATGCCTCTGATGGTTCAATTGCAGCCTGGTCTAACGAACCGAACATCTTTTCCGAAGTTAGGGTGACTGGTCTCAGTGCCGGATTGATGGGTTGGTATCACCCGTATTGTCGGGTGATCGGTGACGACCTCGACTTTTGTGGCTGGGCGCCGCATGTAGGCGATCCGAATCCGGTATCTCATAAGCTGACTTTAGGAAAGGCCATTGCGAGGGATTTTCTAACAGTCTGGTGGCGCGTTCCATTTACGTTCCGGCTTTTTCAAGAAAGATACGAGGCGAAGGAAGTTGCCGATTACCGTGGAGTGTACGAGGAGATCAGTAGTCAGGCGAATGTCCTTTTGGACCGGGGACTCAATCTTACTTTTCTGCATTATCCGGTGCCGCACGAACCATGGATCGATAAGACTAGCAATCCGAGTACACTGCGCGGACCCACGGTTGGTTATTTGAATAACGTTGTGCTAGCTGATAAAACCCTGGGCGAATTAAGGAAGAGACTTGAGGCGAAGGATCTGTGGGATGGCACAGTCGTTCTAATTTCGGGTGATCACTGGTGGCGAGACTCACCGTTAGACTCAAACGGCAGCCGAGACCACCGAGTCCCATTCATGCTTAAGTTAGCGGGCCAGAGAACGCAGCTGAGTTATGACACTCCATTCAACACGTTACTGACCCGCGAACTTCTAATATTAATCCTGCAAGGCAAACTCAAAAGCGAAAGCGAAGTCGCCGCATGGCTCACTCATAATACTCACCTTGCCGAAAGTCCGTTTACAATTGCGCCTTAAGTGCAGGTACTAAAAATTACCGGCGCATTCAGCGTGACCACAGTCACAATCGAGTTCGATTGTGTCGCCAGTTCCTTCACATGATGCACTGCAATACTTGCCGCCCTCTTGGGGAGGGCAACTACAAACTGGGTTTTTACACTTATCCTTATCGTCTGCCATCGGGCTCCTCCTGCGAATATTGGTTTTCGGGGCGGCTAGATTAGCACAGATTATTGTTGATTGGTCATCCCTTATCGGCCATTTTTTGTCGTAGATTGAAAGTACCGGTAGATTAGTTTACTGCGGAACCTCTGATGGCTCCTTTTCTGTTTCAATTGTTTGCACGGCACCGTAAGACATCAGCAATCTAACGACGGCTTCCTGATCATTTTCGCGAGCATAGTTTAGAGCTGTCTTGCCTTTCTTTGATTGCGCATTCACATCGGCGCCAGCCAACAGAAGCGTCCGGACGTTGTTGACGTACCCATCGCCTGCAGCCAACATTAACGGCGTCTCACCATCATCATTAGCCGTATTGACCTTCGCACCTGCGTCAAGCAGTACTTTTAAAGCTTCGGTATTGTTTATCTGGGCTACTTCGGAAAGCGCGGTGTCACCATCATTGTCTTTCAAGTTTACCTTGGCGCCTGCATTGATGAGATCCCACAAGATATCAGCAGTCACTTTTTCGGTTAGCATCATCAATACTGTTTGGCCGCTTCGATTCTTTGCGTTGACGTCCGCCTTCGCCCAGAGGAGCGCTTGGACCACCTCGCGGTTCCCATTCTGGACTGCAAATTCGAGCGCAGTGTTGCCGGTTGCTGAGTCGCGAACGTTAACATTCTTGTGATTTATGAGTAGAGAATTCAACTCATCCAGGTTGTCTTCTTGAGCGGCTCGCACTAACGGTTCGGTAGCAAACCGGACGGTTGCTGCGCCCTGGAGTTCAATGAGTTCGTTGACTATCTCGACGGTTTCATTGATGGGTTGAATGCTGAGAGTTTGGTCAATCCGATTGTCGTCGTTGTCGCGCAACACAATGTTGGGTATGTCAGCGGGAGCAAACCCATGAGCCTCAATTCTCAGGTTATAGGTGCCGACGTCGAGTCCCGTAAAAACGTATTCGCCGGCCTGGTTGGTGATCGAAAACGAGAATCTTCCAGATTCGTTACCCGCAAGTTTTACGGTCGCCCCGCCAATAGTAGCAGAGTTCGGATCGAATATGACTCCGCGAATAATTCCACCACCTTTCCCGTTTTCTCTCGTGGCCACGTCCCTTGCAACAGTGAACGGAATTGCATGCATACCTTGTTGGCTGTCCGGTCTGGCAGACGCGCTGATTGCAGCAGAGAGGGTCAGTCCGGCGCTGAAGGCGGTGCGAGCGAGCACTGAAGTGCGTCGTGCAATCTGATGAAGAACCCCTGGTTGAACGGCCGGAGCTTTTGCTCGTGAATATCTGACGCAGAGACGGCCACCTGCTTTTCTGAGCAGTCGATCGAGTTGCTTTTCGTTGGATTGTGAGATCGTGTGGACCGTTAGTTGGCAATGCTGGCAGAAGCGAACCCGGTCGCTGCCAATCATTGAATCCCAATCGGCGGTACACGGTGAGTTGATTTGAATAAGATCAAGTGCGTGTTGGTTGGACATTGGAGAACTCCTTTACTTCGTCCGGCGTGCTTTGTATTCGCGTGTGCTTCTTGCCTAGGCGTAACCAAAACCAAAGATCCAAGATCCAAGACCTTAGACCTTACTTAATCGAGAACGTTTCCGGTGCCAACACAGCCTTAGCCTCAGGGTTGTAGTAGTCGTAAATCAGCGATTGCGAGCTCTTGGCTTTCATCGCCAGGCGTGGTCGAAACTTGAAGCTGAAACTTGATCCGCCGGCGCGGGGCCAGAGATAAAAGACAACCCTGTCCGGCAATACGTCGTATCGATCAAACGGTCGATCGGTATCGTGTAATGCGCTCTCCAATGATTCGCGGTCTATGTCGGCGCCCGGTGGGAGACCTATTTCTGCCAACAACATTCCGTAGCCTTTGAAGCCAATTCTTTCTGCCTTGACCCGGCAGGTCACTTCTTCCATCACTGCTGCCGTGGTCTTGTTAAATGAAGCCTCCAGACGCAGCGCCTCAGCATCGCCCGAACGTATCCGCGCGCGAGTGCTGCTTGTATCGCTGGTCCATGGAACGTAGTTAGTGTTAACTAACTGCACGCTTGCCAATGGACCACCGGCTCGTTTCAGCTCGACCTGATTAGTCCCCAGTTTGACGTGTGTTGAAAGGTCTACGATGGTCGGACCCATCAGACGGCCGGGCGGTAGATTGACCGATTTCGCAATCTGTCCGTTCACAGAGATATCAACCCGAGATGGTTGAGTCGGTTCGGGTTGACCGTTCATCATCGCGAGCATCGCTCCCAACACGTTAACTGTCGCTTGACCCGAGTACCACACTCCATACTGGTCCTTGTTTCGCAGCAGAAACAACAGAGCACGACCTTGCAGGTTCTTAACGACCTGGAGCTGGTCGGGTGCGGGGGCGTTGACTGATAGCGCCTCTAAAACAAGAGCGGTAGTTTCAACACGACCGGTAAGTCCCCAACCATAAAAGGGTGTATTTGTTTCCAGGCTCCAATAAGAGCCGCTACCTTCTGAGTGAGCCATGGATATCAATTGAGCATTTGCTTTTTCCGCACGTGGCTTATCGTTAACCATCGAAGCGGCAAGTGAGTAACAAGCAAGTCCATATGGTTCTGAAATCTCGTTTATCTTTTTCTGCAAATAGTTGAGCGCTTGTTGCAGTGGACTCCCCTCGCCCGTAAGTGTGCGTGACCGGTTTTTCCGTTCAATCATCGCGAGACTCTTAGTTACCAATGCGGTGAGTAAGGGCGTGCCGCGAGGATCCTCGCGCTTCTCCCAGTTAAGACTGGGCCAACTACCGTCACCTCTTTGTTGTCTTAAGAGCCAACTCTTAGCCCTTTCAACGACACTCTCATTCACGGGAATAAGTTCTCCAGCATCGATCAAAAATCGAACTGCGTATGCGGTCAACGCAATGTCAGAGGAACCGCTGGACCAGTAGCTAAATCCACCGTCCGAAGACTGATAGTTCAGTAGTCGTTGATAACCTTCTTCGAGATAACGCTGTGCTTTCTGGGCAGTTTCCGATTGGCGCTTGTCTTTATCGAGAGTGCGTAACACGAGGAGACTTGGATAGGTCGAGGAGATCGTTTGCTCGCCACAACCATGCGGACGTTCCAAACCTCCCTCGATGCTCTCCCACACATGAGCCATCAGGTTGGGATAAATCTTCAATTCTAGGTGGTTTGAGTTTGCAATGGTGTCGCGCGGTAACTCGACCTCAAGTGAGGCTGAAGAGTCGAATAGAGCGCCCTTTGTATCAGAGC
>Ga0163163_10003474_pt1 | contig 13384 bp, 16 predicted proteins | sample S65metaG_FD_119766 | JGI IMG/M metagenome (GOLD analysis project Ga0163163, IMG submission 119766) | Switchgrass rhizosphere microbial communities from Kellogg Biological Station, Michigan, USA - S6-5 metaG | ecosystem: Host-associated > Plants > Roots > Rhizosphere > Soil | place: USA... | reverse complement strand
GTCGCTACCGAGGTCAGCTCCCACAGTTCGCTCCTCAATCACTGTCAGAGGGGCAGGCAGGGCGCCCGCGCGGAGCAGTGCTGCAAGATCGGTGGCCTGGTCCAGTGTGAAATGACCGCTAATTTGACCGGATCCGCCCGCGATGTGCTCGTTGATGACGGGCGCGCTGAGCACTTTGTCGTCCAAAACAATCGCAAACGGGCGCCCCACATTTACGCGCGTAATATCTGAGAATTGACGGGCGCCAACGCTGTCGAGCCGAAAGTTGATAATGGGCTGCCCCGTTCGTTCATCAAACCCCGGCCGCGCATCGCTCAGCCGATCACCCGCCATGGCGACATGGTCCTGGATCGTATAGAGCTGGCCGTCCTGATTGCCTGGCAAAGTGCGCGTGCCGATGCGCCCTGACGATATGAGGTGAAAGCTAAGCTTTGCGGTACTCCCTAGAAGTTCGCGTATTCGGGTCGGGTCCTGGACACCAGGTAATTGGACAAGGATTCGGTTTGACCCCACGCGTTGGATCGTGGGCTCGGCTACCCCAATCTGATCAATCCGGCGACGAATAATCTCTAAGCTTTGCTCGGTAGCGGCATTTATCTTATCGCGCAGGCCTTCGCGATTGAGTGTCAGCGCAATTTGAGAGGCTGTTGGCGTGCTGAGGTCAATTTCAGGAATGCCCACCTTGACCGATTGACCGACAACACGTTTCAACAACGTTTGCGCGGTGTTTGCATCTTTGAGATCGCGCAGGTTCACAATAACGGAACTTGCATCGCGTCGGATGGAAGCTCCGATACCGGCGTTACGGAGCTGGGTTCGCGTGTCCGCCACCAGGTGTTGCAAGTTTTCCTTGATCAATCCGCCGGCATCAACCTCTAGTACAAGGTGGGAGCCGCCACGCAGATCCAGTCCTAGCGTTATCTGCTTTTTAGGAAAGACATCTGGAAGCGCCGCAAGCACTTTAGTAGGCACCAAATTGGGCAGTGCAGCGAGAATGCCGAAAAGCACGGCAACCGCGTACACTGCCAATCTTAGCCGTGAAATATGCATGGGGCGCTCCAGAGGGCTGTCAGCTACCGTTCGGTGAGAGCCTCCGATACATTCCGCACATCCAGCACCGTAAGGGACTTCCTTTTACCACTAGGATCGGTCCACGGCATTGACTGTCCTTTTGATAGCCCAATTAGGGCGGTTCCCACAGGTGTCAAGATTGAGATCCGGCCGGCACTTGAGTCAGCCTGTTCTGGATATACAAGTTGAACGTCCCGAACTCGACCAGTCGAGTCGTCGCGAAATCGCGCATGCGATTGCATCCTAACAACATCTCTTTCGGGTCCGGGCGCTGTTATCGATGCGCGGTCTAGTTCGTGCATCAGAAAGTGCGCAACATCCGGTTCGCGTTTTGCAGTGCGTTCCGCCATTGCCAGCAGCCGGTCATAATCCACCGCAGGGATAAAGATTTGAGGGTGCGTGCTCAATTGTGTCATGTTCTTCTCCTTATAGGTTCCGCAGACTGCGGACTTTCCAATGGACATTAATTGCGGCTATGACGCTTCGCCGAAGTAGTCGATGGGTTCTCGGGATCCTTGGGCATTCCCTCAGAGAGCTCTGTCACCAGCCCTAATTGACCTAGGACAGTGGCCGCTTCGACGTGAAGGCCGTCGAATGGAAAATCCGGGGGCGCCAACGCGCGTTGCACTATGAGGCGCAGCCGTTCATCTTCCGCCAGCCTTTCGGGAACCGAGAAAAACTTCACTATGTTTGACATGCCAGGCTTCCTTTGGTCGAAATCGCGCGGGCGAATTTCGCTAGGTGACATCAAGAGCGCGCAGCAAAAAGCGAAGCGGGAATCGCTCGCTCAAGGCGCGATCTAGATTTGAAAGGAAAGGCGAAGATATCGCCAAAAACCACCGGGCGCCGCGGCGCGACGCCCGGTCAGGAGCCTGCGTGAATGCGGCTCGCGCGAAGCACTTCTCTAGTGAGAGCTGCGATCTTCATGTTTTAGATATTAGGACGAATAACCAGCAATTCAATACCGTTCTTCAAGCTCTGCGCGAAACAGACCGCTGCTATGCCTTAATTCGATCATAGTTGGGTGGGCCCGCCTTGTTTTTATCTCTCCGCATCACACATTTAAAATATGACGTTGGCTAAACCGTATAGATGGAGGCGCTGAATGGAACGCCCGGCCTATCATGCTATTTCTGACGGACGCAGGCACGGCCGCCTGGGAAGCGCGGCTACAGTGGCGGTCATTCATGTTGCCGCAATCTTTGGCCTTGTTGCTGCACTCAATCAGGGTGCCCTCATGAAGGAAATGCGGATCATTCAGGCGACCATCGATGCGCCGCAAGAAATCCCGAGGGAATCGCCTCCGCCGCCGCCGGATTTCGTCAAACCAACACCACCTGTTGCGATCCTTCCGGAATTTACGGTTCAGGCACCGACTGCTCCTGCACCGTCTATCACTACCGTGCCAATGAAGTCGCAAGCAGTGCCGGTGATACCTGCAAATCCTGCTCACACTTACACTCCGCCGCCGGACGAGCCTCTGCGGCCTATCATGAGTACTCATACAGTGCCGCCATACCCACCAATCGCAGTCCGACTGAATGAACAGGGTACTACCCTTATGGAGCTAACCATCTCGCCGCGGGGTACTGTTAGTGAATGCCAAGTTGTCGGGAGCAGCAATTCCGAGCGTCTCGACGCGGCCGGTTGTGACTTCGTGACGAGTAACTGGCGCTGGCGACCCGCGGCAAATGCCGGAAAAGCCGTGGCCGCCAAAACCCGCGTATCGATAAAATGGGATCTACGCAGCGCAAGGTAGGCTGTCTATCGTTTTGGCGAGTTTTTGGTGTGGAGCGGGCTTTCCCACACCACCATACCGGTATTGTCTAGGATCTTCGCGTAATCCTCATCGGGCCGAAAGTTCTGGAGAATCTGTCGGGCCAAGCTGCCGGCTTCTCGATCCCCCGAAGCGCGTATAATCCATTCCCCGACCAACATCAGGACGTTTGAATTTGAAAGGCCAGTGCGCTCGCATCGTTTAAGGGTATAATTTGCCATCAACCGAGCCTACCCAACCGTCAACTCCGTTGGTTGCTTCGAAAATTGGGAAGAACAAGTCTGCCGCGCGCCGCAAGTCTTCCAGCGCCAATTCCATAAATAGGGCTTCTCCGGAGTTTCCGGCCAGCGCCTTTTCGCGAATACCGATGTCATAAGCTTGGCTGCTGCCGATCGCTTTGTCGAATATCGTGGGGTTCGACGTCAAACCAGTAATTGAGAAGTGGTCGATATAGTGCTGTAACGTTCCGTCATTGAGCATCTGACGTGTGATATTCTCTAGCCACAAACTTTGACCCAGATCATGGAGCTGCTTGGTTCTATTCATATCCATATTCTCCTCGCCTGGGACGGAAGCAATGTAGCCAAGGCCGGCTTTTGCTCCATTTCCACCTCGGACTTGAGATACACGATATTGCGGAATATGGAGGTGGTATGAGCCCGTTGCATTGTGTTAGCTCCAATGCTGTTTGGTGATTGATGGATAATCGCATCGCTCGGCCCGGCAGAATTGAAGGTTACGCCATCGTCTCCACTGATGGCATGATTGCCGATGCAGCAGGGCTCATGCCGGACTCGCTCAGGTTCGATGCGGATCAGAAGTTTTTTGAGCACGGCTTGGACACGGTTGACGTGGTGGTACATGGACGCCATTCCCGTGAGCGCCATTTACGCTCAAAATTGCGGCGACGCCTGATTGTGACACATCGTGTTCCCGCAATCGTTGCCGACCCGTCGCAGGCAAACCTATTGTTTTGGAATCCGGCGGGTGCTTCGTTCGAGGAGGCCCTCAGTTTGCTTGGCATACCGAATGGCAGTGTAGGTGTTATAGGGGGCACGGACGTGTTCGGATTGTTTCTGCAACGTTATGACTTTTTCTATCTAACGCGGGCGCCAGCGGTGCAGTTGCCTGGTGGGCGGCCCGTATTTTCCGAGGTGCCTATTCAGACACCGGAAGAAGTTCTCGCTGCGCATGGGCTCGTGCCTGGGCATCTGCAGATTCTCGATGCGGCAAAGGAACTTACGGTCGTAGGGTGGCAGCGAGTGTGCAAACACCGGAAAGTAGCGTAGCTACTTTCCACTCACAGGGTCGTACTTATCCGTTAAAACAGAAATCGGAAACTGGGGGGCAGCATCCAGCTATTACTGCTACAGTGGACCCTAAGATGGACAACGCCGCCGTCCTGTCTAGCAATCCAAAATAGCGTCAGGCCAGCAGCAGTGGTTCCGATCAACAATGGCAACGAGAAGAGTTCTCTGGGAGCCACCATAAGGCTATTCTGTGCGATGCGGCGCCCGTCGGAAAGGCCCGAGCGACCGAATGGAGAAAACAGCACGCGTCGGAGGATCTAATGACAACTCACTCGATCACAGGCGGTCAGATTGCTGCTGCAAGAGCCCTGACAGGAATTAGTCAGGTAAAACTTGCGGCTAGAGCCGGGGTGGAGCCTTCGGTCCTCCGTCGTCTCGAAGCAAGAGCCGTTCTTCCGAACGATCCTGATGAGGGCCTCGTGAGGATTTGCCGGGCGCTAGAAGAGCTCGGCGCGGTATTCATTGACGAAAAGGATGGAGACGGCGCGGGGGTACGGCTCAAGTTCAGCCGCTGCCAAACACGTGCAATCGATAGGTGGGAAAACGAAGGCGGCGTTGTGGCCGAAGATGACGTTCCTTGACATTAATTGGCGAGTTTCCGGGACCCGTGCGCCCGGCTCGGCATTGCTTCTCTTCCAACTGTCGACGGCGGGCGATGGCCATCGGGCGTAGCCTCACCAGGCTCGTCCATGTATTAGTGAGCCGCCCGCGCGGCGTGGATGATTATACCGATTGCAGTTCCGCCGATGGTAAGGGCCGCTGGTACCAGGACTACCTGCAGTAGCACTTCACAGCCTTGCATTGTGCCGGTGCGTGTCTGAAAAGGCTCCGCCATGAATTGCCAAATGGATTTATCCGAAGTGCGTTTTCCGGGATAGATCCGGCTCATCTCATAAGGCACGCCGAAGAATATGACCGCGTAAACCGTGCCAATGACAACTTGGAACAGTGCGTTGGAACTCACCCAGAAAGTAGCCCAGAATACAGCCATAAGGCAGGCCCAACATACCAACGCGATACGATAGACATGCGGGTGCATGACGCTTTCGATTGGCGCGGCATCTGTGGTGGGACAACGTGAGGGCCGCTGAATTTGGGAAGTGGGGTCGGGTGCTAGATGGGTGCTCATAGCGTTTCTCCTGTTGTGCAAGGATCACGTTCGGAAAGGTTCCTCGACAGACTTTCGATGACTAGCTAGAGGCCGGTAGAACATGCCGAGTTGCAAACTACGAGCGATGTTTTCCGCCTTGGCAACGAAGAGAGCCGCGACTTCGGGAGCGCATAGCTCAGCGGCAGTCTCCCGAAACAGTGCTAGCCAACGTTCAAAATGCTCCGGGCGGACCATTTTGAGCCGCAGATGGGCCACCATCGGATTGCCCTTGTAGGTGCCAGTTAGGAGCATTACGGATGACCAGAAATCGCACATCTTGGCCAGATGTTGGTCCCAGTCGCCGCCAACGACGCGGTTGAAAATAGGACCAATTTTTTCGTCTTCCCGCACTTTGGCATAAAACCCGTGCACGAGGCTCCTTATGATCGTTTCATCGATCGCGGAAGAAGGAAGTTGGCGACGTGGACGCTCCGGCCTCATGGGTACACCGATCTGGCGCTTCGAGCGCCGCGAAAAAAATGTATTGCCCCGGATTCATAAAAGCAATATCTTCGGTACATCTTAAAGCAGGGTAAAACGCCGCATGCGCCTAACATTCTACTCTGACTATAGCCTGCGACTTCTCATGTATGCCGCGGTGAGGCATGGCGAATTGGTGACAATCCAGGAGGTCGCCGATGCCTATGGCATTTCCAAAAACCATTTGATGAAAGTTGCGTTCGAACTGGGGCGCAAAGGCTATTTGGACACGGTGCGTGGCCGTGGTGGCGGATTCCGGCTGTCGCGCTCACCGGAAAAGATACGCTTGGGGGACGTGGTGCGGGAGACGGAGGAAGATTTCACGATGGTGGAATGTTTCGACCCCAAATCCAATAAATGTGTGATTACTTCCCCTTGCCGGCTACGTGGAGCCTTGTCTCGCGCGCTCAAGGCATATTTTGCCGTATTGGATGAATACACGCTTGCCGATCTGGCGGTAAAGCATCCGGTCCTGGAGCGTATCCTACTGAACGCATGAGGTAGAGATGACCATAAGGATAAAGCGCATTTTCGAACCTCCCGCTGATAGCGATGGCGTTCGCATCCTGGTGGATCGGTTCTGGCCCCAGGGAATTAGTCGCTACGATGCGCAGATCGCCTTCTGGGAGAAGGATACGGCCCCAACTACCGAGCTCCGCAGGTGGTTCGGTTACAAGCCGGAGCGCTGGCCCGAATTCCGTTGTCGCTACCGGGCCGAACTGAAGCACAATCCAGTGGCCAAGAAGTTGGCAAAATTCGCGCGGCGCCGACCTGTCACACTTCTTTATGGCACCAGCGACCAAGAGCACAACCACGCATTGGTACTCGCGGCCTTTCTGCGTCGGCCTTCAATGCGGCGAGAAGCCATCAAGGTTGGGAAAGACGAAACGGTCCTGGCTGGTGTGCCGTGCTGAATCTCAAATGAAGCGCAACTATTTCCAAGCACATACGACGTTGCACGCGTCGTGACATTGTCTGGAAATATGCCACAGCGCCAACCGGGGCAACCCACCATGCCGTCGCTAGCAAGAAGTGGCGGCATCTTTATTCGCAGGGCTCAGCGATCGAGCCCGTATCTTCTCCACACAACCGCTGCTTCGGGCTGGGTTATGTATCGGATGAAGGCCGCAGCATTCGCGGGATCGGCCGATCGGGCGGACACCCCAATCTCGGTGTCAATGTGGGCGCCTAACTCCGGAGGCAGCGGTCCCACTAGCTCGATACCCGGCATAGCGGTGATTTCGGGAATCACCTGTAGCGCAAGATCGCTATCGCCCTTCGCCAACGCGCTCACGCCGGAACCGGTCGTCACCGTCATGGTGTGGACGCCGGCAAATTCCGGTCGATGCAGGATCCCGTCGATGATTCCGGCTTCCATGCTGTTTCGCGGCGGACCGGGCTGCGTGTAAGCGAGCGTTTTGGCGCCCAGTAGAACGGCGCGTAGCTTGCCCACCGTTGAGATGTCAGGGTGGGGCGCGCCGGAGCGCACCGCCAACGCGATTTCCACCCGACCTACGGGCACGCGCGTGCCCGGCTTCACGCCGTTATTCTTCACAAGGGTGTCCATAAGGTTGGGCGGAAGCAGCACGACATCTGCGGTCGGTGCGCCGGTCTCAATATCACCCAAAATCTTTCCCATCACATCAGATCTTACAGAGACGGCCATACCTGTCTTTTGGGTGTAAGCAGCAGCAAGCTCCTTCATTCCGTCCCGCACGAGTGGAGGGCAGACCACTTGCAGTTCGGCTGCCCCAGCCGGCGCAATGAGAATGGCGGACAAAAGCATACAGACATAGATCGATCGCACATCCGTCCCCTAGCTAAAAACTAAATCGTAGGGTTTTGCATAAGCGAGTGCAACCAAACGAGGTCGTGGCTCGCTTCGCCCGACTGCCAAATTGCACGTTTGAATTTTCAATTCAGCGATGTAGCAGGCCGGTTATCTGCGCTGGAAAATATCCGACACCAGCAGACTTAATAGTTCAATACGTCGACGGAGCTGGGTACCGAGTTCCTCCGCAATCTCGGGCCGCCCGCCGCGGTTTTTAACGCTCACCCGTATTTTCCGAGCCTGTTCACAGGCGCGCCGAACTGTTTCGATACGCGTGGTTTTCTAACCAATAGGGAGTAATGCATTGGAAAAGAATGACAAAGGCGTCAAGAGAAGCAAGGCGGAGTTACCGGACCTCAGGGCTGGAATTCATGGTGAAGTCACTCCGGGCGGGCTGCTCGGCGAAGGATATCGGGATCCGCTCGCAGTTGAGGATACTGAAGTTGTCGTTGGCCCAGGATCGAAATTGCCAGCCGGACAGACAACGCGCGAATGACGAGTTAGCAATGTTGTCGTTATCGGGGCCATGACCGGCGAAACGCCGTTGCTCTTTCAAGCTCGTTCCAGGAGTCACTAGTTGAGCGCCATCGAGCCACCATGAAATCCCGGTCCCGTGCGGCTTTGCCCGGGCAGCGCCCTGACTAGACCAACATTGGAGGTTTATCGTGATCGAAGTTAACGGTTTGAAGTCTCGCAGGAGAATATTGTCGGGCAGCGCCGCGGCATTATCTACCACAGGCATACTTGCCTTGTTGGATACCTCGGCCAGAGCCGCGGGCGCGCCGGCAAATGTTGGGAACGCCGCGCAAGACGCGCAACTTCTGAATGCCGCACTGAGCCTTGAATACGAGGGGATCGCCGCTTACCAGATTGGCGCAGAGAGCAAGCTGCTCACGCCCAACGTATTGAAGGCGGCCATCACGTTTCAGAGTCATCATAAGCAGCACCGCGATGATCTTATCGCTGCGATCAAACGCCTCGGTGGAGCACCCGCCGCCAAGAAGTCGGAACCGGCCTATGCCAAAGAACTCGATACAGCGTCACTGAAGGACCAAGCTGGGGTGCTCCGCCTCGCGCTAAAGCTCGAGCGAGGCGCGACGAATGCCTATCTTGGCCTCATTCCTTCTCTCAATCAGTCGGACCTATATGTGCTTGCGGCGCGTACGGCGGCAGACGAATCGTTTCACGCGGCTATTCTTGGCCATCTATTGGGCGAAGCGATACCGCAAAAGGCGCCCATGTTTGGCTGATTGTTTAGTTGGGGCACGGCATGTGGACTCCTAATCTTCGTTATACCGTGCTCATCTCTTTCGCGGCGCTTGATTTAGCGACCGCATCTGCGGTAACGGCACCGCCCCAACCTCCCGCCGGGCCGCAGATAACTCCGCTCCCCGGGAACGTCTCCCGGGGGGCGGACATTTATGAGGCCAAGTGCGGAGCCTGCCATTCGCTGGACTCAAACCGGATCGGCCCTAAACATCGCGGCGTCTTTGGTCGCAAGTCTGCAAGCGCGCCGGGCTTTCGCTACACAACGGCGCTCAAGAACTTGAATGTCGTTTGGGACCGACAAACTCTGGACCGCTGGCTGCAGAGCCCCACCGCGATGGCACCGGGGACGACGATGGGATATCGACTGACGGTTCCGCAGGAACGGGCAGACGTGATTGCCTATCTAAAACAGCAATCACTTCAACATTAGGCTAGCCCAAAGCCGATGCAAAAATTGGAGAAGGTGCCGTTCCGTGAGGTGCATTGTTTTGGCGGGCATGGTGTTCCAGCCGTTCGAGGTATGAAAATGGAATGGTCGAACAGTATAAGTTCAGCTGCTGGACACCCTGCGCAGCCGTCGATGCTTGTTAATGTTGCGGAACTTGTGACGGCCTATTTCACATTTACACCTGACCCTGGAGTTGCTTCACAGCGCGTCACCTTCGGCACTTCTGGCCACCGTGGGTCGGCTTTTGCGTCCGCATTCAACGAAACACACATTCTTGCGATCGCTCAAGCAATTTGTCGCTATCGACAACACGTAGGCATCAACGGGCCCTTGTTTTTAGGAATGGACACACACGCCCTTTCGGAGCCAGCTTTCGCTAGCGCGCTAGAGGTGCTGTCGGCCAATGGCGTGGAGACTATGGTCGACGCACGGGGCGAATACACACCAACACCCGTGATCAGTCACTCAATTCTCGCCTATAACCGTGGTCGCAAGACCGGCTTAGCGGATGGAATTGTAATCACCCCATCGCACAACCCTCCCGAGGAGGGTGGGTTCAAATACAATGGCCCAAATGGCGGGCCGGCGGATGTCAGCGCGACAAGCTGGATCGAGTCAGCAGCAAATGAATTCCTATCCCTGAAGCTTGAGGGAGTGCAACGCATTCCTCACGTGCGCGCGCTTAAATCTCCCTGTGTGCACGTTCACGATTACGTGTCACCTTATGTCGCCGACCTCGCAAACGTCATCGACTTTGACGCAATTCGGATCGCGGGGGTACGGATCGGAATCGATCCCTTGGGCGGAGCTGCCGTTCACTATTGGGGGCCGATCATCGATCGTTACAAAATCGCAGCGTCTGTTGTGAATGACGCGGTGGATCCTACTTTCCGCTTCATGCATGTAGATCACGACGGAAAAATTCGGATGGATTGTTCCTCGCCTTTTGCCATGGCAGGCCTGATCGCAATTCGTGAAAAGTATGACGTCTCGTTTGGCAATGATACCGATGCAGATCGTCACGGGATAGTTTGTCCATCCGTCGGGTTGATGAACCCGAACTGCTTTCTCTCTGCCGCGATTGCATATTTGTATACCCATCGCCCAGGATGGCCAGGCGATAGCGCAGTGGGAAAGACTATCGTCTCAAGCAGCATGATCGATAGACTGGTTGCGAAGCTAGGGCGCAAGCTGGTCGAGGTGCCAGTCGGATTTAAGTGGTTTAGCGCCGGGCTCAGCAACGGATCCTTGGGATTTGCCGGAGAGGAAAGTGCGGGCGCTTCGTTCCAGAGGCGCGATGGTTCCGTTTGGACGACAGACAAAGATGGATTGATCATGGGTCTTCTGGCCGCGGAAATGGCCGCAAGCACTGGTCGGGACCCATATCGATTCTATGAGAGTGTCACTGACGATTTGGGAAAGTCGTTTTATCATAGAATTGACATTCCGGCATCGGCGGCGCAGCGGAAATTATTAGCGGGTCTCTCTGTTGATCGATTTGATCTGAGTGATGTCGCTGGCGACCGCGTCGAGTCAAAGATAACGAGCGCGCCCGGGAACGATAGGCCGATTGGCGGCATAAAAGTGGTCACAAAAAATGGATGGTTTGCGGTGCGACCATCCGGAACGGAAGATCTCTATAAGATATATGCCGAGAGTTTCCGCAGCGAAACGCATCTGAACCACATCGTGAATGACGCTCACGCGGCAATCGCCAGGTTCTTTAGAAATCGCTCAGCTCACTTGGCTACACAAGAGCCTCAATCTATCGATCGCCATAGGAACTCAGATGGTCGCATTACCGCTTCCTGAACTGCCTGATAGTATTGCCGACCTGCGAGATCTTGCGCTTGATCTACGTTGGACATGGAGCCACGAGGGCGATTCTCTCTGGGAATACATCGACGACCGTCTTTGGCAACGCACGCGCAATCCATGGCTCATTCTGCAAAATGCATCAGCGCAAAAGTTGGGAAGCCTTGCCGCCGATCACATCTTTTGTGAAAAGCTCACTCAGATCAGCACCACGCGTAAGCAGTATCTCGATCGGCCGGGATGGTTTGCTGACATCCATGGTGACAAATCCTTTGGCGGCGTCGCCTATCTGAGCATGGAATTTGGCCTTGGCACTGCCCTCCCGCTTTATGCGGGCGGTCTTGGCGTTCTAGCGGGCGACTATCTCAAAACGGCCAGTGATCTCGCTGTTCCGGCGATGGGAATTGGATTGCTCTACCAGGAGGGATATTTCCGACAGATCATCGATGCCGATGGGATGCAGCAGGAGCTCTATCCTTTTAATGAACCCGCCATGATGCCGATCGAGCCGGTAATTCTTCCACAGGTGGGATGGCTACGTATTCCGCTCGAGCTGCCGGGACGAGTCATCCAGCTTCGTGTCTGGCAAGCGACAGTCGGACGGGTGAAACTCTACCTTCTTGACAGTAATGGCCCATTAAATTCTCCGGCGGATCGGGGTATCACGGCGAAACTATATGGCGGGGGCAGTGAGATACGCCTCATGCAGGAAATCATTTTGGGTGTTGGTGGCTGGCGGATCGTCGAAGCGCTCCGCCCGAACGTGGAGATCTGCCACATCAATGAAGGCCATGCGGCATTTGCGATTATTGAGCGTGCGCGCCAGTTGGCGGTTAAGGCCAAGCTTAGCTTTTGGGAGGCACTGTGGGCTACCCGCGCCGGCAATGTGTTTACAACCCACACGCCGGTCGCCGCCGGATTCGATACGTTTAGACCGGATCTCCTTCGCAAATATCTCCCCTATGTCGAGGGCGAGCTGGCAGGACATGGCGTAACACTCGAAGATATTATCGGTTTGGGGCGCATCGATCCGGAGAATCCAGACGAGGCCTTCAACGTGGCATACTTGGCGCAACGCGGGTCTGCGCGTTGTCTCGGGGTGAGCCGCCTACACGGTGAGTTCAGCCGTCGCATCTTTCAACCCTTGTTCCCGCGCTGGCCGACCTGTGAAGTCCCGGTGGATCATGTTACGAACGGTGTGCACATTCCGACCTGGGATTCTACTGAAGCAGACCGTGTCTGGACCGACGCCTGCGGCAAGGAGCGTTGGCGCGACGTGCCGGACGAACTGCGCGATCGTATTTCAGGCGTGCCCGATGAAGTATTGTGGGATATGCGTGGCAGCGGGCGCCAATCTCTCATCGGAATTGTGCGAAGCCATCTCGTCGACCAGTTGCGCGAGCGCGGGTTTGCTTTGGAGTCGGCACGCCTGGCGGAGAACGTGCTCGATCCCAATGCGCTCACTATCGGGTTCGCGCGCCGCTTTACTGAATACAAGCGCCCTAATCTTCTTTTGAGTGATCCTGCGCGCCTCGACCGGCTGCTGACCAACGAAACCCATCCCGTTCAGATCGTTGTGGCGGGAAAGGCTCATCCAGCCGACATCGAAGGCAAAACGATGATACAGGCGTGGATCCAGCTTGCACGGCAGCCTCGCTACCGCCGGAAGGTCGTTTTTCTGGAAGACTATGACCTCGCCCTGGCAAAGGAACTTGTTCAAGGTATCGATGTGTGGATTAACATGCCGCGACGGCCTTGGGAGGCTTGCGGCACCAGCGGTATGAAGGTGCTCGTAAACGGCGGCCTTAACTGTTCGATCCTCGACGGTTGGTGGGATGAAGCTTATCAACCGGATGTTGGTTGGGCGATCGGCGATGGCACCGGCGGTGATGCGAAGCAAGTTGATAGACGCGACGCCGACAGTCTCTACGATGTTCTGGAGAATAGCGTATTACCCGAGTTTTATGACCGGGACGCGCAAGGCTTGCCGCGCGCTTGGCTTGCCCGCATTCGGCGCAGCATGTCAACATTAACGCCCGTTTTTGCCAGCGCGCGCATGGGCCGCGAATATGTTGAGAAAGCCTACCTACCGTTGGCTACGGCTTTGCGTGCTCGTCTTGCCGATGGCTGTGCGGGCGCCAAAGCCGCCCATACCTGGGCGGATAATTTGCGACGCCATTGGTCGGGCCTGCATATTAGCAATCCAACCATCGTTCGTACGGACGACGAATGG
>Ga0163163_10003471_pt1 | contig 13391 bp, 15 predicted proteins | sample S65metaG_FD_119766 | JGI IMG/M metagenome (GOLD analysis project Ga0163163, IMG submission 119766) | Switchgrass rhizosphere microbial communities from Kellogg Biological Station, Michigan, USA - S6-5 metaG | ecosystem: Host-associated > Plants > Roots > Rhizosphere > Soil | place: USA... | reverse complement strand
GCCCAGCATGGCAACGGTATGGTGCATATCCCCTTGCGGGCGGAAAAAGGCGGGCAGATGACGGATGTCGAATACCGCTCCGCGCGCCAGCCGCGCGCCGGGACGGACGAGAAGGGGCCACAGACCTTTCATCCCAGCCGCATCGGCATCGAGAAGAAGGGCGATCAATTCCAGCTTTACATCAGCTGGCAGGGCGAGCCGCTGCATCCCGAAGGCGCACCCGTGACGTTCAAAATCAACAGTCCGGCCTATGTCGGCTTGGGTTTCACCTCGCATTTGCCGGCCAATGTGCTGACCGCGAAAGTCGCCGATGTGGTGGTGGAAAATGCGGCCGGCAAGGTTCGCTAGTTTTCTGTTGCTGCTGGCGGCGCCCGCGGCGGCGCAGACTGCGCCCGCGGGTGTCGTGGTGCCGGATTGGGCCTTGCCGGATTCGCCGACGCACAAGCAAGTGGCGCCGCCGCCGGATTTCCACCGCGACCCCATCACCTTGAACAAGCCTATCGGTGTTTTTGAAAACCAGACCGATGTAGGCGCGGCGCTGGTGCCCGGCGATGCGAGTTATGACGCCACCGACAAGAGCTACACCATCACCTCGGCGGGCTATAACATCTGGTACACCCGCGACGAGTTCCGCTATCTGTGGAAGAAGATGTCGGGCGATGTCTCGCTGGCGGCATCCATCAGCTTTCCCGATCCCTCCGGCTTCGGCGACCGCAAGGCGGCCCTGGTGATCCGCCAGGGCCTCAATGATGACTCGGTGGAAGCGCTGGTGGCCCAGCACGGCGCCGGCATGGTGCATCTGGCCCGGCGTGAGGTTCAGAACAGTCGCATCAAGGACATGGAATATCGCGTCGGTTCGCGTGGCGGCTTGCCGGGCGGCGCCACGCCGGACAGCCTGGTGACTTTGCATGCCGGCCGCATCGGCATCGAGAAAAGGGGCGACATCTTCCAGCTTTGGATCAGCTGGCAGGGCGAGCCGATGCATCCCGAAGGCGCCCCCATCACCTTGCACATCGACGGGCCGTTCTATGTGGGGATCGGCTTCTGCTCGCATCTGGCGGCGACGACATCGTCGGCCAAGCTCAGCAATGTGGTGCTGGAAAACCGGGCGGGCAGAGTGCGGTGAGTGCGCGGCGGCGCAGGGGAATTGAATGGCATTGCATCACCGGCTCTTGAGCAAAGCGGCTCACCTGGTTTGGCGGCTCACAAAACCCAGGACCATCGGCGTTCGGGCGATCGTTCTGGATCAACAGGACCGCGTTGCCCTTGTCCGGCACACCTACACCGACCAATGGTATCTTCCCGGGGGTGGCGTGAAAAAGGGCGAGAGCATCGAGGCGGCCTTGTTGCGGGAATTGAAGGAAGAGCTGGCGATAGCCAGCCCCCGCGTCGAACGCGTGTTGGGTGTTTATCACAGCCGCCGCCAGGCAAAAGACGATCACATCGTTATCTTCGCCGTGCGGACAGTCTCCAAGGCTTCCGCCGATCTGCCGAAGGCCGATCCGATGGAGATCGAGGAAGCCAGGTGGTTTCCTCTTGACCAGATACCGTCGTCTACCTCACCCGCGACCAGCCGGCGTATCGCCGAGTATCAGGCCGGTACCACTGGCCTTGGGGCGTGGTAATCCTTCCGTCGATCACGGCAGAACTGTCTTTCACACGCTCTTGACGCCCTTCAGCAGCTTCAACAGTTGCGGGTGCAGATTCTCGTTGGCCGCCAGCACGGTTCCGTGGGTCAGCATCTCCGTCCCGCCCCGCAGGTCGGTGATCATGCCGCCCGCTTCCCGCACCAGCACGATACCCGCCGCGATGTCCCAGGCTTGCAGGCTGTGTTCCCAGAAACCGTCAAAACGCCCCGCCGCCACATAGGCGAGATCGAGCGAGGCCGAACCGAAGCGGCGGATACCCGCTGTGACATTCATCATCTCCGCCATTTCGGCGCTGGCGCGGGCATGGCCTTCTTTTCCCAGGAAGGGCAGGCCGGTGGCGATCACGCTGGGGGCCAGTTCCTTGCGGGCGGCAACGCGCAGCCGCTTGTTGTTGAGATAGGCGCCGTGGCCCTTCTCAGCGGTATAGAGGTCGTCGGTGACCGGGTTGTACACAACGCCCGACACCATCTGGCCTTCGCGCTCCAGCCCGATGGAGATGGCAAAGTGCGGGATGCCATGCATGAAATTGGTGGTGCCGTCGATCGGGTCGATGATGAAACGGTGGGTCTTGTCGGCGCCGGTGATGGCGCCGCCTTCCTCGCCCAGAAAGCCGTAACCGGGACGCGCCTTGCTGAGTTCTTCGATCAGGATTTTTTCGGTGCGCTTGTCGGCGCTGGTGACGAAATCCGCCGGGCCCTTCATCGAGATCTGGAGATTCTCCAGCTCGTTGAAGTCGCGGATCAGGGGCCGCCCCGCTTTCCGGGCTGCGGCAATCATGACGTTCAGGGCGGGCGAGGTGTAAACCACTATTCGGCCCGCCGCACATAGGAGCCGTCTTCGGTGGCGACGATGATCTTCTCGCCGGCGGCGATGAAGGGCGGTACCTGAATACGCATGCCATTCTCCAGCACCGCGCTCTTGTAGGACGGCGCCGCGGTACCGCCTTTCAGCACCGGATCGGCCTCGGCCACGGTCAAGGTCACCTGCACCGGCAGCTTGATGCCGATGGGCTTGCCGTCATAGAGCTGCACAAGGGTCTTCATCCCGTCCTGCAGGAACTGCGCCTGTTCGCCCACGAAGTCGCTGGCCAGTTCGATCTGCTCGTAGTTTTCCATGTCCATGAAGGTCAGCATGTCGCCGCTGGCATAGAGGAACTGGAAATCCTTCTTGTCCAGAACGGCCTCATCCACCGCTTCGTCGGAGCGGAAGCGCTGGTTCAGCTTGGTGCCGCTGGTGATGTTCTTGAGCTCGACCTGGTTGTAGGCGCCGCCCTTGCCGGGCTTGACCTTCTGGGTCTTGACCGCGATCCAAAGCCCGCCGTCGTAATTGATCAGGGTGCCGGGGCTGATTTCGTTGCCGGTGATCTTGGCCATGGTTTCTAAAGCCTCCGGGGGCGGGGGTGATGGATGGTTCGCGGGTTCAAAGAGCGGGCGGGTTCTAGCAACCCCGTCCCCGATTGTCATCCCCGAAGGCAACCGGGCCCAGAGGGCATCAGAAGCAGTACTGCCAGCAGGAATAGCTACCGCCCAGGGTGAGATAGACCAGAAGGGCGGTCCCCAGCAGGGCCAGGGCATCGGCCCAGCGCGGCGTACGGGGGCGGAAGAAGCCAAGACTGAAGGCCAGCACCAGCAGCGAGGCCGCGGGCACAACCACGTATGGGATGTACCAGTGCGCCTGGAACCACAGCGAGTCCGCGAACAGGCGGGCATGGATTTTGTCGGCGGCGTAATTGATCAGAATGGCCAGCAGGGCGCCGCAGAACAGAAAGCCCATCAGCCGTTCTTTCATGTGGATATTTGCCTTAGCCGATCCTTTAAGGAACTGTCACGTTTCCGGTGCGAGAAAATTCGCCATGGGCGATAGTCAGCATTCGTCCCCTTGCGCCTTGCACCTTATAGTCATGCGGCACGCCGAGATTATTGACCGCTCTTGTGAAAAGAACATACAGCGTTTTTTCATCCTTATGCGTGAAGGTGAAATTCCAGGTTTCGACCCAGCCGTATGTTTTCCCGCTTTTGTTATCGACGCTTGAATGATGTGCAAAAATCACTCCATTTGTCTTGTGCATGACGATGCGAAAGTTGCCGGGCATGTTTTCTTGCCATCCCGTCCCGTCATTTGAATAGACGCTGACGGTGTCGCCTTTTATGGCAAAGGCAACGTGGCCGCTTTCACTGGTATAGCCGATCTGTGGATCGTATGCTTCGGCAGGGACGAACTGCAGCATTCCCTCCCACCTGCCGTCAAAGCCGCCATAGTAGGGATCATCGTCGGCCATTGCCGGCATGGGTCCCAGCAACAAGATCGCGATTAAAAGTAATTTTAGATAGTGCATATTCTTGCCCCTGCGGACCCCACAGGAAGCTTAGAGGTCTGTAAGGGTTCGGGAAAGGCTGGGCCCTTGCATCAATTCGTTGAATGCGCGTACCGCTGCTTCCGCGCCATCGGGATGCTCCCACACGCCCGACGAGACGGCGAGGAAATCCGCACCCGCTTCGATCAGGGCCGGCGCATTAGCCACCGTGATGCCGCCGATGGCGACGGAAGGAACCACCATGATTTCGGCCCACAAGCGCAGCAGTTCGATGTCGGCGCTGGTTTTGGGCTCCTTGGTCTGGGTGGGAAAGAAGGCGCCGAAGGCGACATAGTCGGCGCCGCCCTCTGCCGCTTCCATCGCCAGATGCCGACTGTCGTGGCAGGTGATACCGACAATGCCTTGCGGCAAGGCAGCGCGTGCCTCGCCATAGCTCGCATCCTCCTGGCCGATATGGACGCCATCGCAGCCCAGTTCCGCGGCGAGATCGGGCCGGTCGTTCAGGATAAAGGCGGCGCCATGGGCCTGCACGACGGGACGCAGGGTGTCCACCGCGCGGCGAATCTCATCGTCGTTGGCATGCTTCAAACGCAGTTGGAATGAGGCGACGTCGCCGCCCTTCAGCGCCTCTTTCAGAGGCCCCAAAAAATTCGCCGCCGAAAGTCTCGGCGGCGAAATGAGATAGAGGCGGCAGTCGCTCAAGCTGCCTTCTTCTCGTCGGACGCACTCCACTTGCCCAGTGAAGCCAGCGAGTTCATCAGCGCGCGATGGGCGAAGGCTGCCTGGCCCTTGGCCACGTTTTCAACTTTGCCGCTCCACGCCGCCTGGGGCGCAGCCTGCAGTGCGCGGCCATAGGAGAAGGTCAGCGCCCAGGGCAGCCCGCCAATGGCATTCATGGCCGAAAGATGGGCGGTGGCTTCCTCGTCCGACTGGCCGCCCGACAGGAAGGCGATACCCGGCACCGCGCCCGGCACGCAGCGTTTCAGCACCTTGATGGTGCGCTCGGCCACTTCCTGCACCGAGTTCTGCTTGGGGCACTTCTTGCCCGGCACGACCATGTTGGGCTTGAGGATCATGCCTTCCAGCTTCACACCCGCGTAATAGAGTTCCTGGAAGACTTCCTTCAGGATCCACTCGGTAACGCCTTCGCAGCGCTCGATGGTGTGATCGCCATCCATCAGCAGTTCCGGCTCCACGATCGGGACGATCTGGTTTTCCTGCGCCAGGGCCGCATAACGGGCCAGGGCATGGGCATTGGCGTGAATGGCGTCATGGCTGGGATTGCCCTGCGCGATCTCATACACGCCGCGCCATTTGGCGAAACGCGCGCCCAGCTTGTAATAGTCCTGGAACCGCTCGCGCAGGCCATCCAGGCCTTCGGTGATGGTTTCATTCGGCGCGCCTGCCAGCGGCTTGGCGCCGGCGTCCACCTTGATGCCGGGCACCGAACCGGCGGCTTCGATCAACTTGACCAGTGGCGTGCCGTCCTTGGCCTTCTGGCGGATGGTTTCGTCATACAGGATCACGCCGGAGATATGCTCGCGCATGGTCTTTTCGGTGCGGAACAGCATTTCGCGGTAGTCGCGGCGGTTCTCCTCGGTGTTGGCAACGCCGATCTTGTCGAAGCGCTTCTGGATAGTGCCGGTGGATTCGTCCGCTGCCAGGATACCCTTGCCGGGCGCCACCATCTTGATCGCGATCTTGTTCAATTCTTCCAGATTCATGTTCCCGCCTCTATTTGGTCTGCAGGGCCTCGACGCCCGGCAATTCCTTGCCTTCAAGCCATTCCAGGAACGCCCCACCCGCTGTCGAGACGTAGGTGAAATCCTGTTCCACCCCGGCATGGGCCAGGGCCGCGACGGTGTCGCCGCCGCCGGCCACGGACAGTAGCTGACCGGCCCGGGTCAGGCTTGCGACTTTTTGTGCCGCGGCCACGGTTCCCTGGTCGAAAGGCGCGGTTTCAAAGGCGCCGAACGGTCCGTTCCATACCAAGGTGCGGGTGGTCAACAGCCGGTTCTCGAAAGCCTTAATGCTCTCCGGCCCCACATCCAGCGCCATTTCATCGGTGCCGATCCCGGTCGCTGGCACGGTGCGGTGCTGGGCGCCCTGCTTGAATTCCTTGGCCACCACCAGGTCCTTGGGCAACAGGATCACCGCGCCGGATTCGTTGGCCATATGGATCACCTTGCGGGCGGTCTCCAGATGGTCGGGCTCATAGAGCGATTTGCCGACATTGATGCCTTCGGCGGCGAGGAATGTGTTGGCCATGGCGCCGCCGATCACCAAGGTCTCGACCCGCTGCACCAGATTCTGCAGTAGTTCGATCTTGGTGGAGACCTTGGCGCCGCCCACCACGGCCATCAGCGGACGTTCGGGATTGCCCAGCGCCTTTTCCAGATGGGTCAACTCCGCCTGCATGGAGCGGCCGGCCGCATTGGGTAACAACCGCGCCACGCCTTCGGTGGAGGCATGGGCGCGATGGGCGGCCGAGAAGGCGTCATTGACGAAGATGTCGCCCAAGGCCGCCAGTTCCTTGGCCATGGCGGGGTCATTGGCTTCCTCGCCTTTGTGGAAGCGGGTGTTTTCCAGGAGCAGGACATCGCCGTCCTTCAGCGCGGCGACGGCTTCCTGTGCCTCAGGGCCGAGGCAATCTTCCGCGAAAGCGACGTTGCCGCCAACCGCCTGAGCCAGCGGGTCCACCAGCACCTTCAGCGACATGGACGGCACGACCTTGCCCTTGGGCCGGTCGAAATGGCTGAGCACGATCACGCGTGCGCCTTTTTCCGCCAGCTCCTTGATGGTAGGCGCCTGGCGGACGATGCGGGTCAAGTCGGTCACCTTGCCATCGGCCACCGGGACATTGAGATCGGCGCGCACCAGAACGCGCTTACCCTTCACCTGCAGGTCGTCGAGGGTGCGGAAGGCCATATTATGTCCTATCGCTTCGCTGCTTGAGGACTAGATCAGCTTGCCCATCGCCACGGCGGTATCGGCCATGCGGTTGGAGAAGCCCCACTCATTGTCATACCAGGTCATGATCGAGACAAAGCTGCCGTCCATCACCTTGGTCTGGTCCAGCGCGAAGCTGGACGAGGCCGGATTGTGATTGAAGTCCATCGACACCAGCTTGTCATGCACCACTTCCAGGATGCCCTTCATGGGGCCTGCGGCGGCGGCCTTGATGGCGTCGTTCACCTCCGCGACGGTGGTGGTCTTGCGGGCGCAGAATTTCAGGTCGACCAGCGAGACATTGGGTGTCGGCACGCGCACCGATACGCCGTCCAGCTTGCCCTTCAGCTCCGGCAGCACCAGGCCCACGGCCTTGGCGGCGCCGGTCGAGGTGGGGATCATCGAAAGCGCCGCGGCGCGGGCGCGGTAGAGATCCTTGTGCATCTGGTCCAGCGACGGCTGGTCGTTGGTATAGCTGTGGATGGTGGTCATCATGCCGCGTTCGATGCCGACCGCGTCGTTGAGTACCTTGGCCACCGGCACCAGGCAGTTGGTCGTGCAGGACGCGTTGGAGACCACCAGCATGTCCTTGGTCAGCTTGTCGTGGTTGACGCCATAAACCACCGTCAGGTCGGCGCCGTCACAAGGCGCTGAGACCAGCACACGCTTGGCGCCGGCGGCGAAATGCGCGGAGGCCTTTTCCTTGGTGGTGAAGATGCCGGTACATTCCAGGGCGATATCCACGTCCAGCTCCTTGTGGGGAAGCTCGGCGGGATTCTTGATGGCGGTGACTTTGATCTTGTGGCCGGCGGCGATCATGTATTCGCCGTCGACGCTGACCTGGGCGGGGAAGCGGCCATGCACGCTGTCATAGCGCAGCAGATGGGCGTTGGTCTCCACCGGACCCAGATCGTTGACCGCCACGACTTCGATGTCGCGGCGCCCTGATTCCACGATCGCCCGCAACACCAGCCGTCCGATGCGGCCGAAGCCGTTGATTGCAACCCGAAGCGCCATCTTGTTCTCCTGAATTACTTGAGCAATTTCTTTGCAGCCGCTACCGCTGCATCGGCGGAAATGCCGAACTTGGCATAGACGTCCTTATAGGGACCGCTGGCGCCGAAGCTGTGCATGCCGATGAAGGCACCCGCCGGTCCCAGCAACTCGGACCCAATATAGCGGTCCCAGCCCTCACGGCAGCCGGCCTCGATGGCAACCTTGACGGTCCCCGGTCCCAGCACCTGCTTGCGATAGTCTTCCGGCTGTTCCTCGAACAAGGTCCAGCTCGGCATGGAGACCACGCGCGCCGCAATGCCTTCCGCCGCAAGCCTGTTCCTGGCTTCCACCGCCATGCTGACTTCGGTGCCGGTGGCCAGGAAGGTGACCTTGGCATTGGCATCGCCGATCAGTTCATAGGCGCCCTTGGCCGACAAATTCTCCGCCGTGTGCGTGGTGCGCACGGTCGGTACGTCCTGGCGCGAGAAAGCGATCAGGCTGGGGCGGCGGGAATCTTTCAGTGCCAGCTCCCAGCATTCCGCCGTCTCCACACCGTCGGCGGGACGGAAAACCTTCAGGGTGGGAATGGCGCGAAGGGCGGCCAACTGTTCGATGGGCTGATGGGTGGGTCCGTCTTCGCCGACGCCGATGGAATCATGCGTCATCACAAAGACCACGCGGATGCCCATCAGTGCCGCCAGCCGGATGGCGGGACGGCAATAGTCCGAGAACACCATGAAGGTGCCGCCGTAAGGGATGATGCCGCCATGCAGCGCCATGCCGTTCATGGCCGCGGCCATGCCATGTTCGCGGATGCCGTAATGGATATAGCGGCCGTCGAATTTCCCCGGCGCGATGCCTTCGATATTCTTGGTCTTGGTGTTGTTGGACGGCGTCAAATCCGCCGATCCGCCGACCGTGTTGGTCAGTTCGGCATTGATCACGTCCAGTGCCTTTTCCGACATCTTGCGGGTGCCGGCGGCGGGCTTTTCGGCCGAGAATTTTTCCTTCAGGGCGTTGAGCGCTGGGCCCAGCGACGCCGGGATCACGTCGTTGATCGTGTCGTCGAATTCCTTGGCACGGCTGCTGGCCGATTTGCGCGCGTTCCAGGCTTCGTAATCCTTGACGCCGGTCTTGCCGATGGCACGCCACTGGTTGAGCAGGTCGTCCGGCACCACGAAGGGCTCATACGACCAGTCCAGCTCCTTGCGCGCCCCCGCCACAACTTCGGCGCCTGGCGCGTCGCTATGGGCTTTCTGGGTGCCCTGGCGGCCCGGCATGCCGAAGCCGATGATGGTGCGGCAGGCGATCATCACCGGACCGTCGGCCTTTTGAGCTTTCTGCAAGGCGCGGAAGATATCGGCGGCGTCATGGCCGTCGCAGCTGTCCACCGTCCAGCCGGCCGCCTGGAAGCGCTCCGCCTGGTTGGTGGAATCCGACAGCGAGAGTGCGCCGTCGATGGTGATGTTGTTGTGGTCCCACAGCACGATCAGGTTGGAAAGCTTGAGATGCCCCGCCAAGGTGATGGCTTCGTGGCTGATGCCTTCCATCAGGTCGCCGTCGGAGGCGATCACATAGGTCTTGTGATTGACCAGTTTGTCGCCGAAGCGGGCGTTGAGGATGCGCTCGGCCAAGGCCATGCCCACGGCATTGGCGATGCCCTGGCCAAGCGGCCCGGTGGTGGTTTCAATCCCCGGCAGGTCGCCATGTTCGGGATGGCCGGCGGTGGGGCTGCCGACTTTGCGGAAATGCTTGAGGTCCTCGATGGTGATTTCCGGATAGCCCGTCAGCCAGAGCAGGGAATAAAGCAGCATCGAGCCGTGGCCCGCCGACAGCACAAAGCGGTCCCGGTCCGGCCAGCCCGGCTGGGCGGGATTGAATTTCAAGAATCGGGAAAACAGGACGGTGGCCACGTCGGCCATCCCCATGGGCAACCCAGGGTGGCCGGACTTGGCGGTTTCCACCGCGTCCATGGACAGGACCCGGATGACGTTGGCCAGGTGACGGACAATATTCTGCTCAGGAGGAGCCTGATCGGACAGGGTCATTCGGGTTTTCCCGGCTGGTGGTGGGTGGCCTTAGCGAGCGGCTGGCGCCCCCGTCAAGGCCTGTGGATATGCTGGCAACGCGTATCGGTTGACCCGATTTCCCATTCCAGTGCCGCAGGCCCGAAATCCACAATCTCTCGATATCCATGATTGGCGAATTTCGGACCCGAAACGGCACTGGATTCAATGATTTCTCTCGCGTCCCGATCCCGCAATCCGCCAGTCGCCCGATATCGGATTCTTGCGGATTGCAGAATCGGGACGCGAGGGCCTAAGGTCTTGGGGAAATTGAGCGATGAAGGCGCGCATGAGCCGGTTGGAATTGGCGCAAAAGCGCTTTGGAGCCGCCCTCGAGGCCCTGGAGAACGCCGCCGGTTCGGTGGGGGAGAGCCTGGACGCGGCGGCCAAGCTGCCGGAACGGGTGGCGGAATTGGAGATCGAGCGCGAAAAACTCCTGGCCCGCATCGCCGAGCTGGAAGAGGAAGTGGCCGCGCTCTCGGGCGTCACGGAAGAAGTGGAAGGCCGGCTGGACGGCGCCATTGGTGAAATACGCGCCGCGTTAGCGCGATAGGAGCGTCGGGCAGGCGAGCGGAGCGAAGCCGTCGCCCGCGCGACCAAGACAAAAGGAGCGAGCGATGCCGTTGGTCAATGTCATGGTGAACGGCCGCGCTTACACTATCGCGTGTGACGAGGGCGAAGAGGGGCATCTCAAGGAACTCGCCGCCCATGTCGATCAAAAAGCGCGTGAAGTTCTGGGATCTGTGGGACAAGTGGGCGATGCCCGTATGCTGTTGCTGGCGGCTTTGCTGATTGCCGATGAACGACATGAATTGAGCGGCAAGACCCCACCCGGCACGGGCGAGAGCGACAAACATAAGTTGCATCTTCGGGCGGAACAGGCGGAAAGCCTGGCTGCCGACGCCTTGGAGAGCGCCACAAAGAAGCTGGAAGACGTTGCTGCGCGGCTGGCACACGCCTAGGATAAAGGTGGACGGTCACTGTTTCGCGCGTCAGGTTGCGATGCCCAGGGGCCTTAATTGTACTCATCGGGAGTTGTCCCTGACCGGGACCGTGGTTCCGGATACACGACGCCCACCTGCACTTGCAGGCCCATGAGATCCAATACCAACGGCGAATACGGTACCGTCCACCGGCGCGCGCAGCGCGCGAGCAGGTCCGGTGGACCTGCGAGAGGTGGACGGTGCCGCGAGCTTGGGCGAGCGGCTCGGCAACCGCCACCAATAGTATTTGATGATCGAGCCAATGCTTTCAAAATCTGAACTCCGCATCGCCGCGCGCGAAAAGCGTCGGTCTCTGAAGCGCGCGGACTTCGCGCGAATCATCGCGCGCCACGCCGAGGCGTTGCCGATCCTCGAGGGTTCGATCGTTGGCGGTTATCACGCGCTGCCCGACGAAGCCGATCCCGCACTGTTGCTCGAACGTCTGGTCGAACTTGGTTGCCACATCGCCTACCCACGCGTCGCGGGCAAAAGACTGCCGCTGGAATTTCACCGTGTGCCCGATGGCGAAGTGCTGGCACCGGGCGCTTTCGGCATTCATGAGCCGCTGGACATCTGGCCGCGGGTGACCCCCAGCCTGCTGCTGGTGCCGCTGCTGGGTTTTGATGATGAAGGTCATCGGCTGGGCTATGGCGGCGGCTTTTATGACCGCACCCTGGCGCGGTTGAAGGTACCGGCCATCGGCATTGCCTATGCCGGCCAGCAAATGGCCGGGCTGCCGCATCGGCCGCATGACGCGATCCTGGATGGCGTCCTGACCGAACAAGGGCTTGTCCGTTTCCAGAGTTAACACCGCGTGCCAAATTCCGGGGCTGCATCTCGCGCTCTTTGTGTTAAGAGACGGCGATGAACATTCTTTTCCTGGGCGACATTATCGGCAAGCCGGGCCGCGACGTGGTGCATGCCGAACTGTCCCGGCTCAGGCAAAGCCTCAAGCTCGATTTCGTGATCGCCAATGGCGAGAATGCCGCCGGCGGGTTCGGCCTGACCCGCGCCATCTCCGAGGAGTTTTTCGCCCTCGGCATCGATGTGATCACCACCGGCAACCACTGGGCCGACCAGAAGGAGATTCTCACCTATATCGAAGGCGAGGATCGGGTCCTGCGGCCGCTCAACTATCCCAAAGGCACGCCGGGCCGCGGCGCCAATCTCTATCAGACGCCCAACGGCAGTGTGCTGGTGATCAACGCCATGGGCCGGGTGTTCATGGATGCGCTGGACGATCCCTTTGCGGGTGTGGAAGCGCAGTTGTCGGCCTGCCGCCTGCGCGAGGGCGCGGACGTCATCGTGGTGGACATGCATGCCGAGGCGACGTCGGAGAAAATGGCGATGGGCCATTTCTGCGACGGCCGCGCCAGCCTGGTTGTGGGCACCCACAGCCATGTGCCCACCGCCGACGCCCAGATTCTGCCGGGCGGAACCGCGTTCCAGGCGGATGCCGGCGCCTGTGCCGATTATGATTCCGTGATCGGCATGGACAAGGCGGAACCGCTGCAGCGCTTCACCCGCAAGCTTTCCACCCAGCGCTATACGCCGGCTTCAGGGCCCGCCACCTTGTGCGCCGTGTTCGTGCAGACCGGGGGCAACGGCCTTGCCACCCGCATCGAACCGGTGCGTGTGGGTGGGCGGCTCAAGCCCGCGCTGCCTGAACTTTAATTTTATGACCCCCATCCGTCGCAGCTCGGGTTTGCGAAGACGCAAACACCTCGCTGCGACACCTTCCCCCTCCAGCGGCTTCGCCGCGAAGGGGAAGGAAGCTGGCGGATGCTGGGTGTCGCTCCGCGGAATGCGTCGCTCGAGTTTCCTGGAGAGCGAATAACCGCGCCGCAATCGCGGTTGAAACTGTCATCGCCGTGGCCAATCCTTTCGCGCTTCGTGAAAGGTAATCTCCATGGACTATCGCTTTCTTGGCCGTTCGGGATTTCGGGTTCCGGTTCTCACCTTCGGCACTGGGACGTTTGGCGGCAAAGGCGATTTCTTCAAAGCCTGGGGCGATACCGACGCCAAGGGCGCGGAACGGCTGATCGACATCTGCCTGGATGCCGGCCTCACCATGTTCGACAGCGCCGATGTCTATTCCTCCGGCGCGGCGGAAGAGGTGCTGGGCGCCGCCATCAAGGGCCGGCGCAACAAGGTTTTGATCTCCACCAAATACACCTTCCGGCATGGCGATGATCCCAACGATGTGGGCTCCTCACGCTTTGCTATCATCCGCGCCACCGAAGCGGCGCTGAAGCGGCTGGGCACCGATCATATCGATCTGGTGCAATTGCATGCCTTCGATGCCAAGACACCGCAGGAGGAAGTGCTCTCCACCTTCGATGCCCTGATCCGCGCCGGCAAGATCGGCTATATCGGCGTGTCGAATTTCTCCGGCTGGCACCTGATGAAGGGGCTGGCGGTGTCGGAGCGCTAT
>Ga0163163_10003467_pt1 | contig 13407 bp, 17 predicted proteins | sample S65metaG_FD_119766 | JGI IMG/M metagenome (GOLD analysis project Ga0163163, IMG submission 119766) | Switchgrass rhizosphere microbial communities from Kellogg Biological Station, Michigan, USA - S6-5 metaG | ecosystem: Host-associated > Plants > Roots > Rhizosphere > Soil | place: USA... | reverse complement strand
GTGTATGCTCGCCAAACACTTTCATGCCGCTGTCGTCTTCGCCTATACTTTCTTCACTGAGGAGGATTCCTGTGACCTCGATTCTATTGGCGCTCATGATGCTGCTTCAGCGCACTCCGTACATTCCGCCGGGAGCCGTGGAAGGAATGCTCCGATCTATTGACGGCGCTCCCGCATCCGCAGTTCGTGTGGCCGCGATCCCCGTTCCGAAAGGCAATGGGACACCGGACGACAATCTCAACTACTTTGAAATGGTGCCTGCGACCAACACGACGTTGACCGACAACGAGGGGCATTTCGCGATGATGGATCTTGCCCCGGGGCGGTATTACATCATTGCCGGAGCAAAGGGATACGGAACCTGGCTGCCGGGCACAACCGATTTGAAGAAGGCAACGATCGTCACCGTGGTTTCCAACGAAATCACCGGCGATTTGGATTTCTCGCTGATGCAGCGATTTGGCGCGAAGCTCAGCGGCAGCGTCAAGGCAGACATGGCTTTGCTTGGACCGCGAACCGCCACTCTCGTTGGGGGAAAACTCGAGGATCTCATTGAAGTCCCGGTCAAGCCGGACGGCAGCTATGAGTTTGGGTACGTTCCTCCAGGCAACTATCTCGTACAAATGTATCCCCCGACTTCCGGTATGCCTGCGAGAAGGGTGACTGTTGGCAATGAGAGTGTCACCGGAGTGGAACTGATTCCACTTCCAACGCAGACCATAACGGGCCGGATCGTGACAAAGAGAGGTCCACTTCCGGTGGGCTATCTCGGCTTTCAGACAGACGAGACCTACGTGGACTCCACGATTCATCCGGACGGCACCTTCACTGTACAGCTTCATGCCGCGACCCACGAACCCGTCATGGCAGGGCTTCCCATTGGCTACTCTATTTCCTCTGTCCGAATTGGTTCAAAGGATGTGACGAAAGGCATCACGGTTGAAAAGTCCGATATATCCGATGTTGTGATTACCCTCGATACACCTCAGCAACTCGCGGCGATCAAGGGCAAGGTTTCCGGACTGGCAGCCTCTCGATATGCGTCAACCCGCGTCGAAATCAAGGGGCCGATCACGATTATCGGGGCCATGCAAGCCAGTATTCGCGACGATGGGACCTTCGAATTCCCTGCAGTCACTCCCGGCAGCTACACGCTGAGCCTGACTTCCGTGCCGGAGTTTACGCCGCTGATCCTGAATCTCGACAGTACGGATACCGCTAACGTTTCGGTCATCGTACCCAGCCGCTGAAAACAAGGTTTCGAGCTGTCACAGGACTTCGTAGAAATCGAGTAGCACCTCGGCAGGAGTTCGCGCTCCCGAACACACCGCAACGATTTTGTTCAGCCATCCATAGAATTTTCGCCGGTCTCAAAAGTCGGCGTGCTTCGGAAATAGTAATCGGAAGGATCGACCCGTTCGCCCGCGTAAAGCTGTTCCAATATCGCTGGGGCAGCGTGCCGGATGCCACGGTTCTGTACCAGTATCAGCGTCCCTTCTGGTGTGCGAATGGTGTAACGCGCTTCGAGCTGTGCCACGCCACTGGCGGTAATGATCTGCCAGTCTGCGCCACCGGGCAGAACTTCTGCACTCAACTTCCCCTCAAGCCGCCCACCGAGGATCTGTACAACGCGACGCTCGCCCACAGTGTTCTACCAAACAACTGCGGCGCCGCTACCTGAACGGTGGCGCGGCTGAAAAGCCGAAGGCCTGAGCCGGAGGCTGCAGTTCGGGAGGATTCATCGTTTCGGAAATGCAGCGCGTCCCAGGAACGTCGCATCCGCGCCGAGCTCTTCGTTGATGCGCAAAAGCTGATTGTATTTAGCGACGCGATCCGTGCGCGACATTGATCCGGTCTTGATCTGGCCGGCGTTGGTGGCCACGGCGAGATCGGCAATCAGCGTGTCTTCGCTTTCTCCGGATCGATGAGAAATCACGACGCCGTACGATGCCTTGCGCGCCATTTCAATTGTATCCAGCGTTTCGCTGATCGTGCCAATCTGATTTACCTTCACCAGGATGGCGTTCGCGATTCCCTTGCTCATTCCCATCGCCAGCCGTTCGGTGTTGGTCACAAAAAGATCGTCCCCGACGAGCTGCACTTTGCGTCCGAGCTCGCGCGTCAGCATGGCCCAGCCGTCCCAGTCGTCTTCCGCCAGGCCATCTTCGATGGAAACGATCGGATACTGTGTGCACCACTTCGAATAAAGCTTGATGAGATCTTCGGCAGAGTTTACGGACTGATCGGATTTCTTGAAAATGTATTTCCCCTTCTTGTCGTAAAACTCGCTGGCCGCCACATCGAGTGCGATGGCCACATCGTCTCCGGGTTTGTACCCCGCGTTCTCAATCGATTTCATAATGACTTCGATCGCTTCGGGTACCGATTTCAGGTTTGGAGCGAATCCTCCTTCATCACCCACCGACGTGGCGTAGCCCCCATCGTGAAGTATCGATTTCAAGGCGTGAAATACCTCGGCGCCCATGCGCACCGCCTCGGGAAAATTCGGAGCGCCCACCGGCATGATCATGAATTCCTGAAAATCGATGGTGTTATCGGCATGCGCGCCACCGTTAACGATGTTCATCATAGGGACGGGAAGCACGCTGGCATTCACTCCACCAATATAGCGATACAGAGGGAGGCCGTGAGATACCGCGCCGGCCCGGGCGACCGCCATCGAGACCCCCAGCATCGCATTGGCACCGAGTTTGGATTTATTCTTCGTTCCGTCCATCGCGAGCATGGTCTGATCGACGCGAGATTGATTGGTGGCATCCTGGCCCTGAAGCGCCGGCGCAATTTTCAGATTTACGTTCTGTACCGCCTTGAGAACGCCTTTACCGCCGTATCGCTTCTTGTCGCCATCGCGAAGTTCCAGTGCTTCGTGCTCTCCAGTGGAAGCTCCTGAAGGAACGATCGCGCGGCCCAACGATCCGTTTTGAAGAATGCAGTCCACTTCGACGGTGGGATTGCCCCGCGAATCCAGAACTTCTCTCGCTTTGATCTCTCGAATTTGCATCAATGCCTCTTTCTTACTTATTCGTTGGCTATCAGGATCACTCTCGCCGGTGCGCCATCACCACTCTGGAGGTTGAGAGGGAGCGCCACCATCTGGTAAGGGCCAGGGGCGATCTGGCTTAGATTCAGTCCTTCGACGACGATTACATTTCGCGGAAGCAGCACAAAGTGTGTGGGATGTTTTTCAGATTTGTAAGGATCGATCGACAAATAGTCGATTCCCACCAGCCGCACGCCGTGCTCCACCAGGAATTCCGCGGCGTCCGGTTCGAGGTAGACAAACTTTTCGTAGAAACTACGGTCGTTCCAATGGTCGGAATTGTCGGTTTTGAAAAGCACGCGCTGCACGTGCGTCCAATTCAGGGACGCAAGGTGTTTCCGTTGAATCGAAGGAACGCCTTGAATCTGGACGACCATCGCCGGCCCGACCAGTTCGTTGAGAGAAATTTCTTCCAGCCTCCGGCCACCTTCGACGAAATGAAATGGCGCATCAATGTGAGTACCTGTGTGCGATCCCATTTCGATCCGTGTGACCTGGACTGTGTGGGTCTTATCACGGGAGGGGTGACCCTGAGTCGTGAGCTTCAGCGGCGGATCCGACGGCCAGACCGGCATGCCATTCGCAATCGGTACCGACACGTCGTATATCATTCTGTGATTCTACAGCATACGTCTTATGAAGGAAGAGCTTGCCTAGAGGTCTCCTGTAGGCGCGGTCTATGACCGCGCATGTTTTGTCCTCCGCACCAAATCCGACTAAAGGATTGTGCGCGGTCATAGACCGCGCCTACAACTGGGAAACGGAAGGGTGCGGCAACGAGATAATGCTCACACCCCGGATTTCAACTAAGATCCTTATACCAGAGCGACTGCGCTTCATCCGGAAACTCACTGTAGGCGTGCGGGTGAACCGCACGTAATACGCATCCCTGTTTCGCATAAAACCGGCACGCCGGTACATTGATGTTCTGAGTCTCAACCTTTAATTGTCTGCAACCTTTCGCCATTGACCATACTTCGGCAGCCTTGAACAGTGCGGTGCCGACGCCTCTACTCCGCATCTGTGGCGAAACTCGAATGTCCCACAAAACTGCAATGTCACGGCGATTCTCCAGCATATCCAGTCCGGGAGTATCGAACGCCACGGCCGCGCCACCGATACGCAAACCATCCGAGTGCGCGACGAAGAAGCCCCAATTCGACAGGTCGAAGGATCTGGACCACTGCCGTGGATTCTCAACAGCGTCGTAGTCCTTAACATAAGGAAACTGGATGGATCGCTTCGACAGTCTGAAACCACCAGGCTCGTTCTCGACTGCCGGCACCTGGAAAATCTCGCGCACTTCAAGAGACGTGGGGATTCGCGCGTAGTCTTCAAGGTTTGCGGGGGATTCTTCTGCAACTTCGATGTTCACCAGATTGCCAATCAGCGCGCCCTGGCGGCGTGCTGAGCAAGTCGGGTCTTCACCAGCTTTCGAACCAGCGCGACTGGCAACGGTCTCTCCGCTGAAAAACGGATAGTCCCTTTGCTGGTGCTGTAAGCCTTGAGTTCGTCTTTGTGGACCTCGATGGGATGTGCACCGGGATAGAAAGCGCAATGTTTCGCACCCGCGCCGTAAGCCACAAGTAGCTTTCCGTCCAGTCGGAACGAAGGGGCACCATAGCTGATGCACTCCTCCGCCCTGGGTACGACAGTCCGGATGGTTCTTCGAAGCTTTTCCAGCGCGGTGCGCTTATCGGCGCTCAGGTGTGCAAGAAAGTTGTCGATGGTTTTTGCGGTCATGAATCTTTTTTCCAAGTCGCCTGAAACAGTTGAAACACATTGCCGTCCGGGTCGTAGCCGTCACATATCGTGGTTCCGTCATTACTCCATTCACGGTCGGGTCCATACACGAGACCGCCCAACTCCGCTGCCGTCTGACGCGAACGCGAAATACTATCGACGCGAAACGATAGTTTGGTAGCGCCACTTTCGCGAACGACCGGTGGTGATGCGATCACGATGTTCTTTGTATATTGCTCCGGGATCTGGTGCACCGTGAGGCGGAACGTGCCGATCTCAAGAGCAACATGATCCGGGGCTGTCTTGACGACGTGCATTCCGGCAACCTGTTCGTAGAATTGTGCCATTTGTGACAGGCGAACCGTGAAGAGCACCGCGCCAACTTGATGGATATTCACCTCGTGTCGCATCAGTCGCTGGGATACAGTTTGCGCATCTTTTCGACCGACTTCGTGACGAGTTCGAGCAGCACGTTCCGATCGACATCGTCGAGCTTGTTGATGTACAGGCACCCTTTCCCCATCTTGTGCTTTCCGAGCTTCGCCATCAGCTTCTTGTCTTCCAGGCCTGGCCCAAGATACAGGACGAGGCTTTGCTTGCGAGGTGAGAATCCGGTAATGGGCATGTCTCCTTCATGGCCGCTGGCGTACTTGTAGTGATATTTGTCGAAACCCACGATGCTCGGTCCCCACATTTTCGCGGGTTTCCCCGTCACTTTCTTCATCAGCGAGACGAGTTCATGCCCATCCTTGCGCCGTTGTTCATTCTCGACTTTGTCGATGAATGCCGCAGGGTTCACCGCGGTCTGTTTGGTTTTAATCTCCGCCACGTGACTTCCTCACTTTCTCACCAAACTGTGGTCGTGTTCTTTTTCACGGCATCGAAGTAGTAGTTCTCGCCCTCGTCCTCGTATTCGCGTATTACCGACAGCCCGACCTCCGAAAGCTGATTCCTGTACTCCGCTGCTCCCAGCGATCGTGATTCCAATCCCGTCATGGCATCACTCCATACTTCCGGTTCAGGTGGCGACGTGAACAGCAGCCGGCCACCGGGGACCAGGATGTCGGCGAACCTTTGGATAAGGTGACGCTGTTGTTCGGGCAGAAGAAGGAACATGAGTCCCCAGCTGAGGACGCCGTCAAACCTCCGGATAAAGAACAGGGAGTCCTGGACGGATTCACAAGCGACGGGAATCTCGGGGAAGTTCCGCCGGAACGCACTGACCATGGACGGCGATGCATCCATGGCGTAGACATTCAGATTTTGGCGGATCAGTTCCCTCGTTATCGGGATCCCCGACCCGCAGCCCAAATCGATAACAGCGGCTCCGCGCGGCAACGTGCCGGCCCATTCGCGGACGCGCCTCGCCCCAATACCGGTCGCAGGCGCACGACCTCGGCCTGCAAGAAACTCCTCAGCGATGCCTTCATATCCGTTGGTTGGATCGGTCATTCGCAAAAACCCGTTGGGTCTGAGGATGCGACAACTCTGCAATCAGTTCTCATCAATAGTCTGCCCTTCTCCGATCGGCAGTGTCTTAGCCCGTCCCCGACCTTGTAATTATTCGCTCGTATTCTTTGTGATCTCCAATCCAGAACCAAATCATTTTTATCCATCGAGAATGCCAGCAGCCCGGCTGTGAACGCCAAACGAATAGCAATTCGGTCAGGTTCGAAGCGCCTGCTCGATTTGTGAAAGATGGTGGGCATTGTGATTCGCGATGCGGTCGAATTCGGATTTCAGCGTACGAATTCCGGTCTCACTGTGGACAAACTCGCGGGCGCCATTGATTTCATAATGCAGGTGAGCCTGATGAATGACGCAGGCGCGAACGGCGCCGTACATGTTTAGCGAAAGCTCCATGGGCAGTTGGGAATAGTTCAGGCCCTTCATCCAGGCATCCTGATTGAACGCCCATTGCACTTGTAAGGGCTCGCTGAGCACACGTCGCACGCGGTCGTAGAACACCGTCTCCGTGTCGGTAATGTGATGCAGGATGATGCGGATCGACCATTTGCCGGGTGCATATGTCCGGTCCAGCCTTTCGTCGCTTAAGTCAAAATATGGAAGCGTTCGCGCCCTCGTGGATTCCAGTTTTGTGATGATTTCCATGACCAATTGTTGCACGGGTTCGTTCGGTTTTCCCGTCGCTCTTGACCTCGGCTCCTCGCTGTAATTTAATGGTCGTGCCTCTTTGCGGACTTCTCCTTTAAGGCCCTCATGCCCATGAGGGCCTTCAGGAACTTCATGACACAACTACCCGCTTTGATTGAGCGCGCCGCTCCGCGCGATGCGGATCGCGATACTGCGCCTGTCGTGCGCATTCAGAAAATGATATTTGCCGAAGCTGCATCTCTCGGTGCGAGCGATGTTCACATTGAGCCGGGCCGCAGCGGTACGCGAGTTCGCTATCGCGTCAACGGCCTGCTGCAGCAAACCACCGATCTGCCGCGATGGATTCACGACAACCTTGCCGTCCGAATCAAAGTTCTCGCCAACCTCGACGTTGCCGACCGCCGTGTTCCCCAGGACGGGCACATCAGTGCCGAAGCCACCGGCGGTGACGACTTCCGAGTATCCACAGTACCCACCCGCTGGGGCGAAAAGATCGTCATTCGATTGCTCAAGCGCGCGCGGGCAGCGATGTCGCTTACCGAACTGGGCATTCCTCGTCCCGTCGAAGAGAAACTTCAGGCATGGATTCACCGGTCGCAGGGCATTCTATTCGTTGTCGGCCCCACCGGTAGCGGCAAGACCACCACGCTCTATGCCCTGATCAACGAGCTTCGGGATGAACCGATCAACATCGTCACCATCGAAGATCCCATCGAATACGAAATCGATCGCATCACCCAGATTCAGATCAACGAAAAGTCCGGACTCACGTTTGCACGCGTGTTGCGCGCCATTCTGCGTCAGGACCCGGACGTCATTCTCGTTGGTGAAATCCGCGACGCGGATACCGCGAAGACTGCCGTGCACGCGGCAATGACCGGGCATCTGGTGCTGTCCACTCTCCACGCAACCGATACTGTTTCTGCCATGTCGCGTCTCAGCGAACTGGGGATCGATCGATCCCTGGCTGCCGGTGTCATTCTTGGTGTCATCGCTCAGCGGCTGGTCCGCCTGAATTGCGAACGATGTTCGGAACCGGAATACCCGCGAGCCATCTTCCTCGATTGTCTGGGCATCGCCCATCAGGACCAGGACCGGCTTCGTCACAGCACCGGCTGTGCGGAGTGTCACTTCACGGGCACCCACGGCCGTACCGGTCTCTACGAACTTCTGGAAGTTCATGGCCGCATTCGCGAACTCTGTGCGGGTGGGACTGAAGCGGAACTTCGTCAGGCTGCCCGCGATGCCGGAGTCGTCACGCTGGCACAGCAGGCCGTCACACTCACATTGAGCGGCTCCATCTCCATCAGTGACGCGTACCGTTCCGGATACTTTGGAGGTGAGTGATGGCACACAAACACTACGACATTCTACAAATCAAGCCAGACGCTTCCGCCGACGAAATTCAACATGCCTACCGAAAACTTGCAATGCGCTATCACCCCGACCGCAATCCGGATCCGGATGCCGCAGCGAAGATGGCGGACATCAACGAGGCCTACGAAATGCTCCAGAATCCGCTTCAGCGTGGAAACGCCGAAGCGCCAGTTTCAAAGGCCAATCAAACCGACGACCTGACCCATTCGATTCTCAGCGCCGCGCGTGCCGTCATTCTTCGCAATGGCTGGACGGTGACCCATGAGGAAAACAGTCTCGTGCTTTTTGAAACCGGAAACCCGCGGGTCCAGATTGCTCTCACGGATCGATTGAGGAAGGACTCTCTCTTTCGCATTTCGCGCCAGTTCCGGGAAATCGTCGCAGTTCTCGCGGTTCAAATCGAGGAACCAATTGCATCCGGAATGAAGATAACCGTCATCGATTTGATGCACGCCCGGTGGCACGGATCACCGGTTCCAGACGGGCCCTGCAAATCGCTGTTGTCCGGCTTCCTGTAGTATCATCCCTTCCCATGAAGGGCATGAAATGAGCTTGAATGGCGCTGCACGTGGTGCGGCTTTTGCGTTCCTCCTCGTCGGCGCAGGTGTCGGGTTTGCAGCGATTTATCCCTGGATGCACAAACGGGCGCCGGAGCTTGCAAAGCCATTACCCATGCTCAAACCAAGGGCGAATTCCGCGGAGGGTGGCGCAACCGATCCGGTGAAACCTCCCCCTCTCGATACGACGCTGCTGAAGCGACTTGAAGAAAAGGTGAAGAGCAACCCGAAGGACATCGCATCATTGACGGAACTGGGCGGCATGCAGGCCGAACAGGGGAATTTTACCGAAGCCGCAAAATGGTACAAGCAGGGCGTCGATGCAGACCCGAAGAACATCGAAATGAGGAACTATCTCGGTGAGGCGCTCTTTCAGGCGAATGACGTGGATGGGTCTCTTGCCGTGTTCCGGGACACCCTCACCATCAGCCCCACACATCCCGAGGCGCTATTCGACTATGGATACATTCTCCTTCAAGGCAAGAACGACGCCAAAGGTGCCATCGACAGCTGGGAAAAACTTGTCAAAACCAATCCGAACTTCGACCAGCTCGATCGGGTGAAACAATTGATCGAAGCCGTCAAAGAGCGAAGCAAATAGTGCGCACGGAAATTGTCGAAAAACTTCGACGCGTCGTCGGGAAGGACGCCGTCGTTGCCGATGAAACTGAACTTCTTGTCTACGAATGCGACGCTCTCGCGATTTTCAAACACAAGCCGGACGCGGTTGTGTTTCCTCAAACCACCGAGCAGGTTTCCGGAGTTGTGAAAATCGCCTGCGAGTATGGACTTCCGTTTCTGCCTCGTGGCGCCGGGACAGGACTAAGCGGTGGTGCGATGGCCGCCGAGGGCGGAATTATCATCGAGATGCAGAAGATGAACCGCATTCTTAAAATCGATACCGAGAATCGAATTGCGGTTGTGCAGCCCGGTGTCGTCAACCTGAACATCACACAGACGACAGCGCCGCTGGGCCTGTATTACGCGCCGGATCCTTCCAGCCAGCAGGCTTGCACCATCGGAGGAAACGTCGCGGAAAATGCAGGTGGTCCGCACTGCCTGAAGTACGGCATGACGACCAACCATATTCTTGCGATCGAGGTTGTTCTCGCCAACGGGGAGATTGTCCGGCTGGGCAATCCGGCCGGCGAAGGCGTTGGCCTGGATCTGGTGGGAACCATCGTCGGTTCGGAAGGAACGTTTGTTATCGTCACGGAAATTACGATCCGCCTCCTTCCAAAGCCTCAGGCCGTAAAGACGCTTCTTGCCGCATACCATTCCGTCGAGGCCTGCAGCCAGACCGTATCCGACATCATTGGCGCGGGTATCGTTCCAGCGGCGCTGGAGTTCGTCGATGACAAGACCATTCACGCCGTGGAAGCTTCCGTATTCAAGGCCGGCTATCCACTCGATGCTCGCGCCGCGCTGCTGATCGAACTGGACGGATTTCAGGACGGCATCGAAGAAATGTCGGCTGCGATTTCCGAAATCTGCCGGAAGAATCAGGCCTACGAAGTTCGCGTGGCGAAAAACGATCAGGAGCGCGCTCAGCTTTGGCTTGGCCGTAAGGGAGCATTTGGCGCGATGGGCCGCGTGAGTCCCGACATGATTGTGATGGACGCCGTGATTCCACGCACGCGCCTGCCCGATGTGCTGCTCGAAGTCGACCGTCTCTCCGAGCTCCATGGTTTGGCCGTGGCCAACGTGTTTCATGCCGGTGATGGAAATCTGCATCCATTGATCCTGTTCGACAGCCGGTATCCGGACCAGGTGGAGAGAATCCACAAGCTGGGAGAAGCGATCATGCGCGTGTGCGTCGACGCCGGCGGAGCACTCAGCGGCGAACACGGCATCGGCATCGAGAAGAAAGAGTTCATGGGGCTCATTTTTAACGACACGGATCTCGATGTGATGGGTGCCGTGAAGAGCGTTTTTAACCCAACGGCGATGCTGAACCCTTCCAAGATTTTTCCATCGCGTCATGCGTGTTCCGAAATCGGCCGATCCACGACAACGAGCACGGCAGCGATCGGCAAACGCGTCGAAGCCATGCTGCTGGGAGGTTCCCGAGTTGATCATTGACGGGATTTCAGTTGGCCGAAACGTCCGCCCTGAGACCGTTGCCGAACTTGCCGCCGCTATTGCGGATGAGAGGGGCGCGGTGGTTCCAATGGGATCCGGGACGCAAATGGAATTTGGCAACCCCTTGCGCGCCGCCGATTGTGTTGTCGACCTCTCCGGCCTTTCGCGAATCACCACCTACAATCCCGCGGAACTCACGATACACGTGGAAGCCGGTGCCACGCTGGGGCAAATTCAAAGCGCACTGGCGCCAAACAAACAGGCGCTGCCTCTCGATCCCTGGAATGGACCTTCGGCAACCATAGGTGGCATTGCTGCCGCCAACGCGCAGGGTCCGATGCGAGCGATCGGCGGCATTCGTGATTGGATCATCGGCATGACAGTGATTCATGTCGATGGGCGTATTTCCAAAACCGGCGGCAGGGTCGTGAAGAATGTCACCGGATACGATCTGGCCAAGCTGTACACCGGTTCGCTCGGATCCCTGACGGTGATTGCGGAAATCAGTTTCAAATTAAAGGCGCAGTTTCCAAAGACCTCGACCGCCATTGCGGAATTCCAGAATCTTCAAGAAGCGCTGGCGGTCCTTGGCGGAATTCGAAAAAGTCCGCTGCAACCGATTGCGTGCGAGCTCGTCGGCGGTGCTGGCCTGGCGAACGCTGTCTGGATTCGTTTCGGCGAGCATCCGGCCGCCGTGGCCTGGCAAATTGCACAGTTGCCATCGGCGGACTGGAGTGTCATCGAAGGCGACCTGGAGGATGCGGCGTGGGAGCGGCTTCGGCTGCAGCATGCAAAACTGGGCCCGATGGTCATTCGAGTTGTGGGCCTGCCTTCGGAAACAGGCACAATGATCGAACAGTTTCATCCGGTGTCGTGGATCGCACACGCGGCAAGTGGCATTGTTCTTATGGCTTTTGACAATGCGGACCGAGTTCGTCAGATTCGAGAACGGTATCCCGCGGTAATTGAAAAAGCGCCGCTGGAAATGCGCCGATGCGTCGCGACATTTGGAGTGCGTGGAACAGAGAAACGGCTCATTCAGGAAATGAAACAGAAATTCGATCCCGAAGCACGTCTAAACCCTGGAAGGCATATCGATGGTGAATGATGGCGGAGAACAATAAGCTCTATCTGGATTGCATTCATTGTGGCCTTTGCCTGCCGTCGTGTCCGACCTACCGGACACTCGGCAACGAGATGGATTCGCCGCGCGGCCGAATCTACATGATGCGTGCGCTCGATGAAGGAAGAGCGCAGATCACCGATTCGTTTGTCGACCACATGTTCAAGTGTCTGGACTGCCGCGCCTGCGAAACCGCCTGCCCCTCGGGCGTTCACTTCGGTCACATGATGGAGGACACGCGCGCGACGATCGTCGCACAGCGTCCGGCACACTGGATTGCGCGACTGATGCTCGAGCATGTGTTTCCGTTTCCCCGCCGGTTCAAAGCCGCCGCGCGCCTTCTGCAGTTCTATCAGTATTCGGGATTTCAAAAACTCATGCGATCCAGCGGCATGCTTCAGTTTTTTGCCCCCGGCATGGCGCGCGCCGAAGCCCTGATGCCGGACTTGGAAATGGCACAGGGAGCTGGTCTTCGCGGCTTATATCCCGCTGAGGGTGCGCGGGTAGGAACAGTAGCCTTTTTTACCGGTTGCGTCATGGGATCGATGCTCAATTCGGTGAATCGGGATTCGGTGCGGCTCCTGACAGCCGCAGGCTATGACGTCGTCGTGCCCACCGAGCAGGTGTGTTGTGGCGCGCTGGCCAATCATGCCGGATTGCGCGGGGCTGCCGTGGAAGCCGCCCGTAAAAATATCGATGTGTTCAAGGACCCCCGGATTGAAGCCGTGATCATCAACGCCGCCGGATGCGGGTCGATGTTGAAGGAGTATCCCGACATTCTCCCGGAATCGGCGTCGTTCTCCGCCAAGGTGAAGGACATTGCAGAGTTTCTCGCACATACTCGAATTGCAGATCGATTGCACGTTCCCTTGAATAAGCGGGTGGGTTATGACGACCCTTGCCACCTGATACACGGACAGGGCATCAAGTCCGAACCTCGCGCCCTGCTCCGGGCGATTCCAGGCATCGATCTCGTGGAAGTACCTGGCGCCGATCAGTGCTGCGGAAGCGCCGGGATTTACAACATTACGCAAACGGAAATTTCGATGGCGATACTGGATGCAAAGATGGAACAGATTCGCAAAGCGGGGATTGAGGTGCTCGCCACCGGCAATCCGGGCTGCATGTTTCAGTTTCGATTTGGCGCAAAACGCGCAGGGCTGAACCTGAAAGTTGTTCACCCGGTGGAGCTGCTGGCAGATGCGCTGGACTGACATATACTGGCATCTATGAACACGACGAAGACGATTCTGTTAATGGTTGGCCTATCCGTACTGCTGGTGCTGGTCGGCGGCGCATTCTTCGGCAGGCAGGGGACGATTTTTGCATTCGTTGTATCCCTGCTGATC
>Ga0163163_10003460_pt1 | contig 13418 bp, 2 predicted proteins | sample S65metaG_FD_119766 | JGI IMG/M metagenome (GOLD analysis project Ga0163163, IMG submission 119766) | Switchgrass rhizosphere microbial communities from Kellogg Biological Station, Michigan, USA - S6-5 metaG | ecosystem: Host-associated > Plants > Roots > Rhizosphere > Soil | place: USA: Michigan... | reverse complement strand
TGCCACTCTTCGTACGAAGGGGACAGATCTCCGGCCTTTACTGGTAATTTATCGAGATTCAACACATGGAACCTGGGAGGGTACACCGCCGGGGGCAGCCATCGAGTCTCGGCGAGTTCGACCTGTAGCGTGCGGCACACCAGGGCCGCTTTGTGTACTTTACAGAGTGCCTCAAACGGCAGCGGGAATGCGCCTGGGGTCACCGTTACCCGAGTATCACTGTCCATCAAGGCAGCCGCTAGCAAGGGGTCTAACGTTGCGGCGGGGTCCAGTTTGGTAGCCAGCAGATCGTCCATTAACTCCGAACTCAACCCGACTGCCTGGCTGAGCCGTTCGCCGACCGTCTTGCGATACAAGTACGGCAGCAGGCGTTGCAGGACAGCCTCCACGCGGGTATCCGGCGTCTGATCCACGGAAAAGAGCTTCTGGACCTCTTTTACGTCGAACAGGAATCGATTCGGGACCGCAGCTTCCTGGTACTTCGTGGAATCAGTTTTCAATTGATCGACGATCGCGGCGGGCAGAGTGCGTCCAAGCTCGGTCCGCTGCGCATCCGTCATCCAGCCGGAGAAAACGATTGTCTTCAGGGCTGCGTCAAAATAGCAGCGCGTCGAAAGATCCCTGGGGATGACAGGCGGCGCCGGCAGATCATACCGGACGCTGAACACCGGCAGCTGGAACGACTGCATCGGATGGACCAGCGAAGGCAGTGCGGCCACGAACCCAGTCACCTTGGTGCGCAGAGCAAGTATCGCAGCTTGCGCCAGAGCGGCCACATTCAGCGCCTCGGCGTTGGCATCCGCCGCGGCCGCATTCGCCGCGTCGAGACTGTCCCATTGACCGGCCGTGACGGCAGGCGAGGCTGACAAGATTCCCGCCCGATAGGCTACGAGAGCCGCCAGCGGTTGGGGAATCGTTATGGCCGGACTGCCTGCGATCTGAACTTCCAACTGGCCGCCCGACGCCAACAACACGAGGGCGGCGTCGACTAACGCATCGTACCAGCCGATGCCCGCCAGGAGCTTGCGCAGGTTGGCGGCTGGGGTATCGGCGCTGCCGAGCACGTCCTTCTGAACACCTTGCAGCGCGCTGCGTATGCCTCCTAAGACTCCCGCGGCCCAGTCCGTAGGCATGAAAGGACTCGGCTCGTCGCCGAGTTTGTAGCCCAGCAAGTACTCCAGGGCGTCTATCGAAAAGCCGCTCCGGGAAACGAATCCCACCTCTTCCACGAACTCGATCGCCTTGGCGGGAGATGCAAATGGATCTTCAGCCAAGAGAGTTTTCAAACGCAGGTAGGATTCGATCGACAGGTGCAGCGACTTCGCTAACGATACGTTGCGAAACAACAAAGACAAATTGGCGAGACTGAGAATAACCGGGTCTGACAGCTCCTGACGATCCAACAGATCCCTGGTCAGTGCATCGAAGTCCGCTTGTGTAATTCCTAAGGCGGCGCAGATGGGAGCCGCCCTGCTACTCAAAGCAGGTTTCGCCGGAGTCTCGTCAGGTCTCGCCGGAGTCTCATAGTCCAGTTCGGTCTTCCGGTCGTTCAGCTTGAACGCGCGGTCGGGCGGATTTGCGATGGTGGGATTGAGGAACAGCCGCTCATAGAGACTCTTCACGACCGGGCGCGTGGCCGATGTGTAGTCGTGATAGCTTGCCGTGAGAGAGCCCCACCAGGCCGCGATCTCCGGCACTGGCAGGCCGAGCAGTTCCTTGAGGCGCCGCACGCCGGCGAGACGCTGCAGCGCTGCCTCATCCAGGTCCGTGGAGACCTGGGTGGTTGCCGCGATAGCCCGGTCCACATCAAAGATGGACCAATTCAGCTTTCGCCACAAGCGGACCAGCCGGTGAATACGGTCCAGGTGCTCCGGTTGCAATCCAACTAATTTCATTTTGCTGGGATTGCATTCGTCGCCAGCCGGCGTAACATCGGGGGTCTGCGCCAGCACGAACCGGGTCTGCAGGACATTCATCAGCTCGCGATAGTTCAGGCTGGATTGCTGCAGGAGTATCGCCACATTCCAGCCCAAAACCTCAAGCCAGGACCCGGACGCCACGGTGCGTCCATCGTTGCGGTCCAACACCCGATTGTCGTTCTGCCGCAGCCCCCAGTATTCCCATTGCGGGTGCTGAGCCGCGGAGGTGATCATGGTCGATTCGGAGAGTGATAACCCGAGAACCTCCCGCGCGATGGCCGGGCTGGTCAAACGGCCCGCGGGATCGCAGTGCTCCATCAGCAGCCGGCGGGGAACGCCACGCCGATCGAGGAATACCCTAACTTCCTCGATCCAGAGATTGAAGGGCAGTGTCCAGGGATAGACCGCGCCGTCGAGTTTGTCGTAGGCCGCGGGATTGCGGTTTTCCGGACTAGCCAGCAAGTCGGAACGTCCATCGGAGGTTTGATAGGTGAGCGATGAGATCTCGAGCCGCTCGGGAACGTAAGTGAGAGTGAATTCTCCGGTTGACTCAATCAGCCATTCGCTACCGTCCGGAGTAATCTTATATTTCAAGCCCCCCGGAAGCATGCTGATCAACGGCTCGGTCAAACGACGTCTGGTCAGGGCCGCGGCCATCCCCGCCACCAGCAGCGGGGGATGCCCACTCCCGTAGAGCGCGCGCTGTCCGTCCGCGGTCTTCAGAATTACGATGCTTGTCGGCGCTGCGATGAGAACGGCGACCCGAACCGCTCGTGTGTATTTCACGCTCCACTTCTTGCCGGCTTCGAGTTGTGTGATTCTGGGGTCCGCCTCTAGCGGAAGGCGTCTATTGCGCGGGCTGCCGGTGGTCGGTATGATCCAATCCACGTTCGGTAACCGTCCGAGGTCGAGTGCCGCGACGGCCGCGGCATAGTCGGTCACGGTTAAGGTTGTCGGAATGCTGCGAGATCTCCATGATGTGAGCGAAGGGGGCGTATAGTGCAATGCCCAATGGCGCGCGCCGTCGGTAATCAACCAATCGATGGACGGGTCCGAGCGCCAGCGCTTTATCAACGGTTGTTGTATGGTGAGACGATCGCCCACGGAAATCGCGCTGCGTTCGAGCACCCTTCGCAACGCATTGATCGCGCCGTCCGGCACAGGAGTCTGCATCAGTTCGGTTTGCGGATCGAAACCGTACGGCTTGGGGATCTCGATGGGCAGACCAATTGCGTTTTCGAGCACCTCCAGCACCAGATCGACATAGGGGATTTCCGTCCTGGTGTTCTCGCAGGTGAGTTCCAGATCGGCGATATCCGGCCGCCGGCCGAGGAGCGTCCATAGCGGCGGCGCCTCGGTACGCGATGCTTCTGTTTGCGGGTCGAGAAAGCGTAGCAAGTCAACCAGATACGCCGCGGGGCTCAACACCGACTGGCACTCTTGGCACTCGCAGTAGCTCAGATTTCCAAACAACTGGCGGATGTTGGGGTAGTTATTCCCATCCGGTAGAGCAGGGTCCGCTCCGTTGGACATAAACCCGAAGTTCTGGCGCGAAGCGTGGGCATTCCCGATCAACGCAACGGTGGTGTCATGGACGCGCTTCGCTTCATCAAAGATGGCAGCGGCGCGTTCCGGGGAAACGGTGGAGCCAATCGACTCCACAAAGGCGTCCCTGCGGTGCAGAACGATGTCACGGGATGCTCCGAAGCCGCCGTTGAGCAGCGCCCCTGCTTCGCGCCAGTCGTGCGCCAGATTCTGCATGCGCTGCATCCTCTGCAATGCTTGGATGAGTGGCTCCTTATCCTCGATTTGCTGGAGACCGTTTACCCACGCCCGGGCATTCTGTTCCTTCAACTCCAACCCCGGGTTCGCGGCGAGGAAGATCGCGGCCGTTTTCAAGGCTTCATCCTGCACATCGAGCTGCCCTCCCCGGATACGCGCGGCCAGCACGGCAGTGGGGTGCAGTGCCTCGACCGTCCGTTCGAGATGCGCCGCGTAGACTTCAGGACTGGGAGCTACTACGCTGTCGTCTTGGTGGGTGTACGCCAACTCCAGCCATAGCAGGGGAGTGACGGACGCCAGAAAGCGGAGCGAGGAATCGTCGTTGTCCCCACGCCGTGACTGCAACTCGCGCACCACGCCCGTATGGTTCAAGGTCAGTTCGCCGAGTGCTCGCGTTACCTGGATCGATGCGATCTCCTTCGGGTCGAACTCTGAGTCGGCCAGACGCTTAGCGAAGTCCTCTCCCGAGAGAGCACTCTCATGAACGGCTTGCGCAACGATGCGCTCCTTCTCCGGGGACAGTGGCCGCGGCATCGTTCCCAGCAGATCGCCAAGAGAGGCCGGCTGCCGGTCCCCTGCCCGTTTTAGCAAGCCGTCCAGGCGGAGTGCGTCAATTGCGGCTGTGATTTGGCCCAGCGATTCGGCGAGTTGACGCGGGACGAGGTTGCCGTCGATCGCAGCCCGCAACGCCGCGATCAGATCGACCGTTTTCATCGACCAGAGAACGGGCAGGTCAGTCGGAAGCCCCTGGCGAAACCAGCCGTAGAACGCTTCCGGGGGAACCCTGCGGTCCGTCCCCGTGGAACTCACATACGCCATGCGGAACCAGGAGAGTTGCCGGCGATCGATGCCTGTATCGCCGGCAAGAAAATCAAGATCCTCTTCTTTCAGATCTTCGAAAGAGAGATCGCCTCTGCTACTGCTTTGTCCGGCGAGCAGCGGCTTGATGGCGTCATTGTTGCGTTTAAACTCGGCGATGCTGGGACCCGATTCCGGTAGCGAAAGATTGATCTCCGCGTCCACTGGTGCGTTGAACAGCGTCGGCGACCCCGCGGGCGGATCGAAAGCCGTTCCATCTTGACGGAACGCGCGTACGACAAGATCGGCACTCCCTTTTTCCGACCGCCCGAACTGTTCCTTCGAGTAGTGGATTTCGAACCGGCCGCCGGCGCCTGTGACCACCCCCTCCTTCCTGCCCAGCTGCTCGGACCATCGCAGGTCGACATCGAATGCACGGACGATGATGCCTTGAGCGGGCGTGCCGTCAGGCAGCGACACAATGCCCCTGACCGTGAATTCCCCCTCCACGGTTGCGTCGAGGTTCAGCAGGCGATTCAACGCATCCGCGGTTTTCCCCTCAACGTCCCCGCCCAGGTTGTCACCGAGCCCTTCCTGAAGCTGGATAATTCCGGCCAAGCGTTGGGTGGCCTTGCCATAGTGCGATTGCGTTCGCTCATTGGCCAGTTCCCCGATCAAATTGGCGAGTTCCTCGGCGGTGGGGCCGCCAGGCGGGTCAACGGTGCGGATCAGTTCCCGCTCGAGAAGAAGTTTCAACGCCTCTTGCAGGTTGGCGACTAGTGTGCCAGTTTCGCCAAACTTTATCGGCGCTTTGATCGGTTCCATCAGATCTCCTTTATGTGCCTGTCATTGTTCTCTGCCCGTTCCCCTTACTGCTCTGTCGCACTCGTGCCACTCCCACGGCCGCCGCTCGGCGACTGTGGCGCTACGGCGAGAATGTAATCCTTGATCTCACCGCGTATGATGTCTTCGACGTTCTTGACGAAGGTCTTATGGGCTTCTTTGTGGCTCTGGAAGTGCTCGTAACCGCCCCCTAACTGAAGAAAGGCGAAGCCTTCACTCTTGAGAATTTCCGCGGCGTTACGCTTCTCCCGCCAGATATCGCCAAAGCCGAAGAGGCTCTCCAGACCCGCGCAGACGGCCACAACGAGGCTAGCGATGATGGATGCGATTGAAAATACCCAGTCGTAGCTCCCGAAGTACTTCGCTTCGCGCAACCCCACGAAAGCCGGGATGAGCGCACCGCCGATTACGACCGCGCTGCGCAGTGCCAGGTACCGACGTTTGGCCGTTGTGGACCGCCAATCCCACCACTCAACGTACTTTAGCCAGCGCGCATTGATGTACTCGTTTGACTTGTCGTCAACAAGCTCGACTCCATCCATGAGTCTCTTGAGCTCGGCGAGGTCTACCAGCTTAGGATCATTCTTCATGGGATTGCCCTCTTTCCCCATCTCTAAATAGGCGGAGTGGCACGACGCCAGGAACAGCAGTTAAGATTTCGTTGCGCTAAGAGTTTCTTTCAACCTCCTGCCGATCTCCTCGCAAAACTGTTTTAGCGCATTGGGATTAGGGCTGGTGATGAGCCGCTGGCCCTCGTCATGGACTACGGGGATAGCTCTGTCGTATTCCTCAGCGTTAGCTGGACCATCCAAAAGCTTGAATCCGGCGCTGGCCAGGTCGATTCGAACGTCTGCAACGGAAGTGGCTCTTGTTCCTTTAGGGAATGCATTACTGCTGATCAGTAATTGTGGACCATGGCAGATCGCGGCAATCAACTTCCGTTGTGCGTGAGCGGCTCGTACGAAGTTCTTCATCGTATCGTCGGTTCTCAGCATGATCGGGTTCCAGGCGCCGCCGATAACAATGATCGTGTCATGGTCTTCGACCTTGCCCTCCGATACCTTTTTATCGGCCTGCGCGCAGACATTCGCGGCGATCCATTGGACTAAGACAACGAGTCCGGGCCCCTGCGGTTGCCAGTCAAACAACCAGTCCTGGGTCAACACCTCAACGGCCGCTCCCCGGTCCCGCAGATAAGTGAGGGGCACATCAAACTCCGGCAGTTCCGGTCCGTGGGTCGTGAGCAGCGCGACACGGTAGCCCTTCAGGAAGTCCGGGTCGGCCGGGCCGAAGTCCGGCAATGGATAGGGTTTCCCCACCAAGGTGCTTCTGAGCACGTCTGGCAGGGGCTGGTATTTGGCGGTAAGCGAGTGCGAGTCTTGTGAATGCATCGGTGTCTCCGCTTCTGAGGCGATTCATTGTCCTGCGGTGGTGCCGCGAATGAGGAAGGAACAGTTGTAGCAGGGCGGCGGGACTGTCTGTCCCGCGAAGGGTCCCTGGAGGCCGCGATTGACGTACACGAAGTCGGCGAGATCGCTCGCCGTAACTGACACGTTCGTAAGGGCCTCACGGGCCTTGATCGCCTTGTTCAGCGCGATGATTTCGGAGTGTGTGCCCGCCACCCCGGCGCGTTCCATCTCATTGGTAATCCGCCCGGTGCTCCTCATCTCCGCCAAGTGCGCCTCAAGCGCGTCGAGGCGGGATCTCAGGATGGGGTGGAGTTGCTCTCGCAGTTGCGCCATCTCCTCCGCAGTTGGCGGCAGTCCCCGACCCCGCTGAATGTTCAGCCCTACCTCGATGTTGGGATAGCGGGAGTCCACGACGTGAGTGGCGACTGGACCGAGTTCCCTTGACGCCTGCGTCGCGGACTGTCCCTCGACCGTCTTCAGGGCCAACGCCGAGAATTCGTCCGCCGCTACACGTCCCTGGGCGCTCGCTCGGGCGACGTTCGTGTGCAGAGTGTGCGACACATGCTGGTCGGCCAGCGAGGCCGCGACCCACTCGCGCTCAAGCTGCAACTGCGACTGGACGATTGCCGACGTCATCTTCTGGTTCGCCGTGAGAGCGTACTTTGGTGAAATGCTCGGTAGGACCTCGAGCGCCGTGCCGAACGCCGTCTGAGCCTTGTCGTAATCTCCTGTGGCGAGGTGGTAAGAACCTACCGCGATCGAGCTGGCGCCCAGGGTTGCGGCGACCCCAGGGGCCGACGCGGCCAGGACCGGACCCCGGATGCTCCCCTCTAAGAGCTCCTGCAGCTTCGGAGAGAAGATCATGTTCGCGCCCATCGACGCCTGAACCGCAATGGGATAAGCCGCCCAGAGTTGCGGGCCGTCCTCCGGCCGAGAAGCAGTTGGCCTGTTGTTGTCAGCCGGCGGAGACATCCCGTTCGGATCGTTGAGCGTCACAGGCGTGTTTCTGCAGTAGCGATAGACATTGAGGTCGGCGTCGATGCCGATCGGATCCGGGCTCAACCACGTCCCCAACCACGGTGCGTAATACCTCGCCCCGTGGTAGTAAAATCCACTCTCCTCTCTCTCCTTCCCCGTGTACCGATACCGCTTCGGCGTCTCAGTCTGGCTGCGGACCGCTTGATAGGTCGAACTGCCATAGGGCGCGTATTCCTCATAGGAGATAATCTGCGCCTGCTCATCCAACTCCAGGCCGGCCGACCCGAGGTGGTTGCCGAACTGGTAGCGGATGAGTTGCTCGCCTGAGGCTGGGTCCGTGCGAGTTTCCACTAGTGCGATTCGCTGATTGTCGTCCATGATGTGCAGCGTTTCGCGTTCCAGTTCGATCGCATTCCCGTTGGTGCCGAATTCCCGGTAGATCTCGAATCCGCCGAGGTAGATGCGCTCCTTAAGCCGAACAGGCTTCCTCCCATTGGATGCGTCTTGTCCAGTAATGGCCGTCTCCGTCACTTTTCGCACCCGCTGCCCGACTGCGTCATAGACGTAGTACGTGGTTTCCGGGACGCCATTGATCACCTGCTGCGCCGTGGCCTGTAGTTGATCCCGGTAGTCCCACAGCATCAGCGGCAGGTGCTGCATTGCGGTCATGTTGCCGTGGGCGTCGTAAGAATGCGGCTCCACCACGGGAGCGGTTCCGTTCGCGTTGACTGTGGTCTTGCTTAAGCGGTTATTAGTCTTGTCTGCCTCAATCAGGCTAACTTCATCGTAGGAATAGTCACGCGTCCAGGAAGGATTGCCGGGACACGCACGATGGTGGCTCATTTCCATGAACTTGCCAACGGGATCGTAAACGTACTTCTCGCAGTAGCGACCCATCGCGTTGCCATCGTTGGGCGCGAACCTGCCCCGCGCATCTGCGCTGAGTTGGCCAACCCGGCCGGAATCATTGTGGGTGTGCGGAAGGGCGGCATTCCCCTGTCCCAGTTGCTCTCTGCCTTTAGCTTCGATCAAGCGGTAAATCGCGTCGTACGTGTAGTCGTTGCTTGGCTCTACGAACTGGTTCTTGAAGTAAATGGCTTGCTGAGCATCGTCTTGAATGTGGGTGATGTTTCCCGCGGGGTCGTAGGTGTAGCGCAGGTTCTGGATCTCGCAACCCGGCCACATCGCGAGCGGCGGCGGTGGGCAATCGTCCGGAAAGGCAGCTGAATTCCGGGTCGTAAGCAACCTGACCAGCCGGAACGTGAGCGGATCGTATTCGTAGGAAGTGCTGGTTCCATTGCCGTAGTCGATCCGCTGGCGCAGGCCCTTGGCATCGTAATCGATGTTGGTAACAAACGCCGTCCAGTCAGGCTGGCCGTTTACCGTCGCAAGGCGCAGATTCACGTCCACTTTCTCGAGCAGATTGGCTAGGTTGTATGCGGGACGGATCACATTCCACATGGCCGCCGTATGCGGCGTGGTGAGCAGTGTCGGACGATTGAGAGCGTCGTAAGTCGTATCGCTGACGTAGGCGCCGGTTTCCACCAGCGGTGCCAAAGCGGTCTCCAGGCGGACGAAGTCGAACAGGTCTGTGGCAGGAGAGGGCGTAGCAGCATCAGCGGTGCGCCAGTCAATGACTTGCTTATAGTTCACAGCGAGGCGGCGTGATGCACGTAAGGGATTGCCCTTGAAATCATGCGCTTCGGTTGCAACCGCTCCCGCCTGGTCAAGGTGGAGATAAGGCTTGCCGCGCAGGTTGCGCAAGCCGCTCTCCGGGTGCTGTTCGCCATACACCAGGCGCTCAGTCAGCACTTCCCGGCTGGGATCATCCCGATTGGCTCCGGTTACGAAGGTGCGCACGGGACGGCGCAGAGGATCGTACCCGATCCGGACAGCGTGGTCCCGGCTGTCCCATGACCGGATAGGTTTGCCCCCGGCGTCGTTAAGCATCCACCTCTCGCCCGCTTCCATGCTGAATTGGTAGATGCGGTTACCGAGCATGTCATAGTCGTAGACCATGACGACGCGGCTGAGCTCATCGGTGACTTCGTTGCCCTGTGGGTCGCGCGCCGTCTTGTTGGCATCCCGTACGGCACGCTGGTTGCCTTTTATATCAAGCTCGATTCGGGTGGCAAAGGCGTCTTCAGTGCCGTCCAGTTTGTGATTGGGGCAAACCACGCGGTTGCGCGCAAGAGTCAGGAAGGGACGGCCGAGCGCGTCGAAATAGGCGACAGTCGGGGTGTCGGCGTGAGCGGCAGCACGCGTTGCAGCCGCCTGCTCGTGCGATCCCAGGGCACCGCCAATGCCGATCCGCTGCACGTACCAAGTCTGCCAGCCGGCTGGCTGCGTCGCGAAATACCCCTCCACATAACCGCCGATGTCCGGGTCCGTGCGAGGGTCGCCGGTCTCGCGCGGCCGCGGGTTGCCGGGTTGACGGGGGCGAGGAGCGCAGGTATCGTTCACGTCGTAGGTGGTTTGCTGCCAAGGGTCGAACACCACCTTTTCATAAGTGTGGTTGGGGTGCAGCGTGGCGATGACGCGCTCGACCGGGTCGTAGAACAGTACCGGGCTGACGCCGACTTGCACGCCGAATTCGAAGTGGTGCGTGGCGCTGAAAAACGGCTCGTACTGGCGGACGGGCTTGCCCTTGTTGTTGAAGATGGTCCAGCCGCCGCCGACCCAGCGCGGGTTGACGACAGGACCGTTTTCAGCCACCCGCCCGGGCTCGGCCTGGATCTTTTTTTGTATCTCGCGACCGAAGCCGTCGGAGTAGGAGAAACTGAGTTGTATCTTCAGGCCTTGCGGGGGCAGCGGCGCGTTCGCGTGGGTTTCGCGGGCCAGTGTCGCCGCACAGACCGGCTGCCACTGGGTGGGATCGTCTGGATTGGCTTTCCGCGTGCGATGGAAGCGGTCGAGATCGTAGACTATGCGGGTCGTCGCGCCCGCCAAGAGGGTGGCCGCCATGGCATGTGGATCTACGGCGGTAAAGAAGCTGTCGAGCTGAGCTTGCGTAATGTCGGCGACGAAGCCTTGGAGCGAATCTCCTTCCACAGGAGCCGGCAGCGGCTTGCCCATCACGGCGGTGCCCACCACCAGGCCCAGCATGTCGAAGGCAACCTCGACCTGATTGCGGTTGGCATCGCTGATAAGGAGCGGTTGCAGCACGCGGTAGTCGTTGGCGTCAACCGTCACGCGGTTGTTCAAGGCGTCACGGGTTTCGACCATCAACAGATCGTGGAGCCTATCGAAGTCTACAAAGGCATGATGGCCGAACGGGTCGCGGTAGCGGCGCGGCAGGAAAAAATGCTGCTGGGCCTGGTCCAACTCAGTAGCTGCGGAATCTGCAGGGTTGGCGCTGAAAAATGACCGGCCGGATGGAATCCACCAACCGCCGTCCCAATAAAGATAGCCGCCGCTGTCTCCGCCTGTACCTTCGAGGATGGCCGCCGGAGTGGGGAGCAAAGACTGGTTCGGCCGACCGTAACGCGGGCGCTGGAAAACCTCAGCGAGCAGGCCGGGGGTGAAGGCGAGCCTATAGCTTTCACCAGGCAGGGCGAGTTTCGCCAGCCCTCCGAGAGGCAGCATGGTGAAGGGGTCGTTATCCGCTGCGCCGCAATCATCAGGGCGGTACAGCGTGCGATTGTGCTCAATAAGACGCCGAAAGTAGTTATCAGCTTCCGCGGGATCATTGGCGGCCTGGGTGAACGTGAGATCTTCGTATGCGATGTCGTGATTGCCGTCCCCCACTTGCGTTACATAGCTCAGGAAATCATTGAAGCCGAAGAGCTCGGTCAAGCTGCCACTCATTTCCTGCTTGGGCTTGCGCATCTCGTAGGTTCGAGACTCGGCGGGGAGCGGGGTACGGTGGTGATCCGCCTGATCGGTGATCGCTCCGGTGACGGTATTCTCGGTGAACGTGATATGAATGAGCGCCTGTTTGTCCCGGTCTTCATCCGTGGGAAGAGAAGCATCAGCCTGGCGCCGCCCATAGCCGATGGCAGCGGACTTGCGGACGTTGCCAAAATCATCCACGTCCAGCGTCAGTGTGTGCTGGATGCGGGCGTTGACCGGGTCGCGCTCGTAATGGGCATTGATCGCCTCGCGAGCGTGGGTGAAGAAGACGGCGTGCAGGTTTGTGCCCCTGGGCTGCAAGACGCGGATGCTTAAGTTCTGTTCGGTAACGGTGTAGGGCATAGCTGCCCGCCGGATCTCGTCGGCCGTTGCCGCGGGTCCGGCGTCATCGGCGTAGACTTCCTGGCGCAGCATCGAACCCTTGAGAGCCCGGCAGGCTTCGGCCTCCTCTTCCACGGGCAAGCCGGTGGGAAGTTCAGTGTCTTCAAGGAGCAGGGGTAATCCAGGCGCGCGAAAATATTCATCCTCAAAATGCCGCGAAACCTGTTCCCGTCCAAGGTAGACGCCGGTGTGCAACCACGTCTTGGTGTGAACCGGCGGTACATGCGATGCTTCGGCGATGTTGTCGCCTTGCGGGAAGGCGTCACTGGCTGTGAGCGCGGCCATTTGCCCGGTATCCCACTGCTCTACCATGCCGAAGCCGCGGAACTCGCGCTCCTCGCCGTCGAAATACCCGTGGTGATAGGCATGGCGGGTGACGAAGCGGTTTCGGCTGATGTAGTCGTAGGTCTCCACGCGCTCGACTACGTGCACGGGAAAGGGCAGCCGGGTGATCCAGGGCCGGCCGTCGCGTTTGTCCTGCAGGTAGAACTTGGTAGAGGGCGCGTAATCCACGAGGGTTTCAGCGCCCAGATTGTTGATGGTCCGGATCAGTAGATGTGGCTTGCTATGACCCATCAGGTTGACGTAGCGCATCGGCTGCCTCGCATCGCCGGGCAAAGAGGATGACCAGACCAGGCAGGCAGTGCCGTTGCCAAGGAGGTCGGTGGGCACGATGCTTGCCAGGTCATCAATGCGCGGGAATACCTTCAGCGTCTGCGGCTGGCTCCAACTATTGCCCGATTGGTTGAAGTACAGGCGAATACCATCGCGGTGCAGATAGACAATGTCGGTGGTGCCACTACCGTCGATGTCGGCCACGCGGATGCGTTTGTGGTCGAACTGGTCCGGGTGGTCGAACCAGGGCGAGTTGTCCATCGTGACCTTGCCGCCAAAGCGGCCATAGCCCAGATTGGGCCAGTAGCAGACGTCCCCGTTGCGTATACGGACCAGGTCGGTGAGGCCGTCGCCGGAAACGTCGGCCAGGTAGATGGACTGGGTGCCATCGGCGAAGACGACGCGCGGGCCCTTCTCTTCGTCGACTTCCTGGTCCACGCGTTGGGCGGGGCCGAAGCCCTCCTCGGCCAGCGAGGCGTGCCAGACGAAGGCGTCATCTTCGGTGATGATCACGTCGGCGTGGCCATCGCCGTCCAGATCGACGAACTTCAGGTTCGGGTCGCGGAGGTCGCGGCTCAGGCGCGCGGTGAAAGGGCGGAACGGCTGCCAGCCCTCGGCCTCATCGTGTTCGTAAAGGCCCGGCGCGGGGCCTTCCATCACCACGACATCCGGCTGACCGTCGCCGGCCAGGTCCATGAACTCGGCGCCGGCGATCAGCGTGAGGTTGGGTTTGAGGGCGACGGTCTCGAGTGGGGCAAACCGGGCCCTGACCTCCTCCCGGCCATCGGGCAGTTTGTCAGGGATCGGACTGAGATTGCGCTTATAAAACCAGCCGCCGGCC
>Ga0163163_10003458_pt1 | contig 13422 bp, 7 predicted proteins | sample S65metaG_FD_119766 | JGI IMG/M metagenome (GOLD analysis project Ga0163163, IMG submission 119766) | Switchgrass rhizosphere microbial communities from Kellogg Biological Station, Michigan, USA - S6-5 metaG | ecosystem: Host-associated > Plants > Roots > Rhizosphere > Soil | place: USA: Michigan... | reverse complement strand
GGCTTACTGCGGCGTCCACCCAAGAAAATCATAGACACCGCGATGCTCGATAAGGGCGAAGCCGAGACGCTGATACAAGCGCTGCGCCGGGTTGTCGGGCTCGACGTGCAGCGTGAGTTGGCACGACGTCGCTCGCGCTTCACCCATCAGTTCGTGCAACAGCGCCGACCCAATCCCGCGACTGCGTTCGGCAGGAACCAACGCGATATCCATCAGGCGAATCTCGGCCGGCGTTCGATATACATAGATGCGCCCGATTGCAGCGCCCTCCTTCTCGATCAGCAGCAGATCGGCGCCGACGTAGTTCTTCAGGTAATGCTGATGCTGCAGCGCAAACTGCTGATCGAGGAAATCGCGCTTGGCCGCTTCCGGCCACGCGACCGGCGCCAGCTCCGCGGCGCGTACGCCGGCATAGAGGTCACGCAGAAACGGATGGTCGGCGTCGGTGACGGGGCGAAACGTGACGCCCGCGGGCCGGCCTTCGTACGCGGCCAGGAAAGCGCGCCCCACGCGGAAGGATCAGACGACCTGTTCGACGTGGAAGATCAGATACGGGAACGGCACGCGCTGGCTGTTGCCCCGCGACACGAGTTGCAGCGAGCGCGGATTGCCTTTTTTCGTTTCGTGCAAGGCCAGATCGCTCCAGGCCGGCAGATGCTGCGCGTTCGGCCCGATCAACAGCACGTAGGTGCCGGTCTTCGCCGGAACCTGCGTGATCGAAGCCCCGCCCGAGGTGCTGATCGTCAGCGTCAATCCGCGCTTGTTCTGCGCCCACCAGCGAATCGCACTGGTCGGCGAATGTTGCAGGATGCCGCCTTCACTCCACGCCTGCCAGAAACGATGCGCGGCATTGCCCATGTATTCCGCATCGATGGCCAGCGCCGTATTCGTCACCGCGTTCAACACCTGCAGTTTGTAGTTCGCGGCGGTGGCGGTGACCGACGAAGCATCGGCGACCACGTCGTCCGGAGTATTGAGGTTTACCTGGCGCGGATGCTGCCAGTAACCCATCGCGACCATCGGCGCGAGCGTCGACTTCTGCGCGGTCGCGGCCGCCGCGAGCAAACCCGCGGTCGGCAGTATCGCCAGTCCGATACCGGCCGCAGCGCCCTTGAGCATCTTGCGGCGGGAAAGTGAGTTCATATCGTTCTGCGCTGGGTTTTTCATGGTCGAAGCTCTCGTATGCTTACGTGCGCGGCGGATACACGCCTTGCAGCGCGATGCAGAAATTCAGCGTGAGGTACGGTTGCATGTTGTTGTGGGGTTGGTCGCCGCCGGCGGGGGCGAGGGCGTCGTCGGAAAAACTTGCGAGCGGCGCGCCTGCTGGCGCTACGTACGGCGTAGCCCCACTCTGGATGCGGGCAAATGCATTGCCGACGGGACTTGGCTTGCTGGATGCAGTTCCCGAAGCCATCAGCGTGTGGTTGTGGCTGGGGATTTCCGATTCCAGCAGACTGACTGTGTCCGAACCACCTGTCTCGCCGAGATCGTGCAGCGAGAGCCCCGGCCCTTGCCCGGGATGCATCGGTGCGTTTCCTTGCATGTCGGGCAACGCGAAGTTCGATTTGCCGTCGCCCCCATATGTGGTACCGAGCAAGGAAAAAAGAGCCGTGTTCTGCGATAGCGGCAGAATCTGCCCGTCGCAGAACGCCCAGCCTTTCGGAGCGAAGTTGAACGGGAAAATGCGAATTTCAGCAACAAAGGGATCCATGCTCGGTCCTTATGTCGGCGACGGAAATATGCCGAACAACGAGATAATGAAATCGACGCACAGATACGGTTGAAAGTTGTTGTGCGGCTGACTTCCCCCTGTCGAACTGATGGCTTGCGAAGCCATTGGTGACGAGGGATTGATGTTTATATATGGGTTGAAGAGCGTCGCCTCCGCCGGCAGGTTTGGCGACACGTTCTGCTGAGTCGCCACACTCGAAGTGGCAAGCAGCGGATGACTATGCGCCGGAATCTGCGACGTCGTCAGCGTAACGGTTTCCACGCCACCTGTTTCGGCCAAGGTGAAGCCATTGCCGAAGTGGAGCGGAACGCGCCCGCGCAAATCCGGCAACGCGAACGTCGATTGTCCATCGCCGCCGTATGTCGTTCCGATCAAATTGAACAGCGTTTCGTACTCGGAAATCGGCAATAACTGGCCTTCGCAAAACATCCATCCCGCCGGAGCGAAGTTGCCAGCGAACATGCGAATCTCACCTACATAAGGTTGTGCCATGGCGCGCCTGCTAAGTCTGGCTCGGGAATATGCCCTGCAGGGCAATGCTGAAATTCAACACCAGGAACGGCTGCATGTTCAGGTGTGCCTGGCTACCGCCTACGTTGGTAACGCTGGCGGGGTTCATCGCCGCCAGATTTGGGTCGGGCGCTTGATACATCTGGCTCGGCGAGGTTCCATGAAGATTCCCGGCAGCGATGATCAAAGAGCCCGTGTTGGAACTGCCGTTGAGCGTATGTGTATGTGTCGGAATTTCCGAAATCGACAGGGTGTGTGCCTGCTCACCCCCTCTTTCCCCGAGCGTATGGCTGTTCCCGACATGTATGGGAACTCGCCCCTGCAGGTTAGGTAGTCCGAAGTTGACGCGGCCATCACCGCCGTAAGTTGTCCCGAGCAGCGAAAAAAGGGCCTGATTCTGGTTGATCGGGAGCAACTGTCCGTCGCACAGAGCCCAGCCCTTCGGGGCAAAACCGAAGCTCATGATTCTGATTTCGCTCAGGAAGGGCTCAGCCATTTGATGCCTCACTCTGACTCATTGAACACAAAGCTCGATGCAACTTTTGTACCTGCCGCAGCAAGTGGATCCTCACGGTGGGAACGCACCACAAGTTCCGGCGGCCACAACCACCACAGGCATTGTCGGGGCACCTTCGTCGAAGAAGCCGGCGGCAGTGAGGTTCGTCACGGTGTTGGTTCCCAGGATATTCGCCGACGGCGAAAGTCCCGTATTTCCTTCGAGCTGCAAGGTATTCGATGTGGTCGTCCGGCGCGCCATATAGAAAGCCGCCTCCCCGCCCGCCGGATAGCTTGTCGGATCGTAGGCCGTATTGCCGGTAATGACTGTGCAGGCGTGCGAGAAACCACCCGCATTGTTATCGGCAAGCACGAATACGGAAGCAGTCGGACATGGCACGTTGGCGCCACATCCAATGTTCTGATTCGTCCCGCTCGGGCGGACGATCTGGTTGTTGATGATCTTCGCCTTCAGGGTGAGATTCGGCACATACGCCTGCGGCTCGACGTCGATGCCTCTCCCGTTCGGGACTTCCCGAATGATGTTCGAGTCGATGGTGAGAAATACATTGTTGCCGCCGTTGGCGATGCGGATTCCGGTACCGATGGCTGAGCCCGAATCGAGTGTGCCCTGAGTACCGATTATATTGCTGCGCAAGGTGGCGCTCAGCGTGCCACCGGTCACACCGGTTGCTGCAACTAAGTTAAGCGCAGTGGTGTGATGATTGTTGAACGTGTTGTTCTGCACCGTGACCGACATATTCGTATTGGTCGGGGACAGATCCAAATCCGCACCCGCGTTGTTGCCGGCGAAAGTATTGTTCGCAATCGTCAGGGACTGGATGTTCCCCGTGTCCACGGTGTTGCTCTGGAATCCCGTCGCCGAGTTGTTCGAGAACGTATTGCCCGTTCCCGGCGCGCCGACCACGCCACTGGTGAGAATCGAGGTGCCGCGCATTTGCATGAGCACGCCATCGCCTCCTGGCGTGTTGGTCACCGTCGTGCTCATCATGCTCAGGGCAGCCATGTTGGTATTGAAGTTGTCGATCGTGATGCCCTGATGGCGCCCACCATTGACCGTATCTCCGGTAAGCGTCAGGGTTCCGGAGGTGTTGATCGCATGGATGCCGTCGTCCGTTGTGTTGCTGCCGGCGGCATCGGTAATCGTCGTGTTCGTGATCGTCAGGTTACGCGCGGTAGTGCTGGAAATTCCGTGCGTACCCGGATTCTGAATCGACATCCAGGCAAAACTTGCGTCCGCTGGACCCGTTATCAGAATGCCTTCGGCGCCCGTCTTCTGAATCGTTCCGCCGGAGGATGCAGAGCCGGTTCCGCTTACCACGAGGCTACCGCTGGTGCCGGTTGTGTTCAGCACGATTCCATTCGTCGGGCCGCTGGCTGCGGTACCCGCCGTGATGCTCTGGAACTTCAACCCGCCGGCGCCAATGGTAGTGTTGGCGACATTCAACGCCGTGCCCGTCGTGCTCGTCAGCGTACTCGCCGTGTTCGTCGCAGACACCGTGCCACCACCCGTCGCATTGAACGCCGTGTTCGCACCGCTGGACATCGTCATTGCACCGGTGAAGCTGATCGTGGAGCCGGTGTTAGTGGTCAGATCCACGCCCTTGCCGACGGTCGTATTGATCGTGCCGTCGTAGCTGATCGTGGCGTTGCTGCTGCCGACCTGGAAGCCGGTTCCGGTGCTGCCGGAAATGCTGCTGCCTGATCCAGCCGAGAACGTACCCAACAGCGAGTTGAGCGCCACACCCGTCGTCGGACTGCCCGTGCTCGAGATCGTCACGAATGGCAGGTTGTTGGCCCTGACGGTGGTCAGATTGACGGCCGGTCCGCCGACCGCCGCGATCGTCGCCACACCGGCACCCACTGCGATCTGGAAGCCTGCCGAGCCGGTATACGGTGTGGTGCCGCTGGCCTGCAGACCGGCGCCGGCACTGGTAAAGATGTCCAGGTCCGTGAAGCTCAAATCGCCTGACACGTTCGTCAGCACCATGCCCGCCACGCCGACGCCGTTGCCGGATGCGCCGACGGACGTGGTTCCACCGCTGACGGTCTGGAATGTTCCACTCGGTGTTGCATCGAAGGTGGCGCTCGTCACCACGATACCGCTGCTGCCCGTGTTGCCGCCGACGCTGTTGTTGGCGAAGCCGGTGATGGTCGTCGTGCCCGCCGCGGAGCCGTCGATGACGATTCCATTGCCGGTGGCGGTGACCACATCGTTGTTGATATTGAGCAGCAAGGTGCCGGCTCCCGCCGCGGTGCGCGCATCGATGCCATTGGCCGTGGCCGCGCTCACCGTGCTGTTCTGAACCGTGACAGTCGAAGTGCCCGAACTGGCGGCGGAAGTCCTGATGCCATTGGTCCCGGCATTGTTGGCGAGGACATTGTCGACGGTTGCAGTCAGGGTGTTGGCGCCCGACGAAGTCATGTTGATGGCATTGGCCGAGCCGGCGACAGCCAGACCCTTGACGAATACTCCGGTGACATTGGTTATCGTCACGCCATCGCCGCCGGCGTTGCCGATTGTCGGTCGGCTGCCCGCAGCAATCGTCAGCGCACCAACCGACAAGCCATTCGCTTCGCCGAGCAGTTGCTGTCCGTTCTTCAACGTGATGCCGGCGTTCTGGCCGGTGTTCGTGCCGTCGCCGTTGTAGACGAAGATGAAGTCGTTCGCAGTGGAAGCCGCGCCAGCCGCCGCGAGCGTCGTGAATGGCGACTGCGACTGACCATTGCTGCCGCCGCCATTGTTCTTCACGTACCACACGCGGTTGCTAAGGCTCAGATTGACCGTGGCCGCCGCGGAAGTCACCGGTGAGGTTCCGCCGGTATTGCTGCTCACCGTGTACGTGAACGAATCGCTGGTGCTGGCTGCCGCGCCCGGATTGGCTTTGGGCGTGTAGATGAACGTGCCGTCTGCGGCGATCGTCACGCTGCCGCCGCCAGCCGTGGCGAACGTGCCGGTGGTTGCCGTGACGTTGCCTGCCGGCAGGTCATTGGAAATCAGCGTACCGGTCAGGGTCACGAACGGCGTGGCCGGCGATCCCGTCGTGCCGCCGGTGACGACGCCTTGGGTGTTGTCGATCAGATTGCTGTAGCTGTCGCCGACCGCGCTGGGTGCCGCAGCGAACGACACCGACTTGGTTCCCTGGCATCCGCCCGCGTCGGTCGCGGTGATGGTTGCGGTAAACGTGCCGGTCACCGACGGCGCGCCGTTGACATTGCCGCCGGAATCGATGCTCACGCCCGCCGGCAATCCCGGCGCCGTCCACGTGATCGTGCCGTTGCCGCCGAGTTGACTGTAAGCGGAGGGCGTCATCGCGGTGTTGAAGATCGCGTTCAATGAACTGGCGCCGCTGACGGTGATCGTTGGGCATGTGATATTCAGCGTGAAACTCTGCGTCGCGTTCGGCGCGACGCCGTTGTTCGCGGTGATCGTCCACGGGTACGGCGAAGCCGCCTGCGTACCGGCCGTCGGCGTGCCTGCGATCGTCGCGGTGCCGTTGTTGTTGTTGGTGAACGTCACGCCGCTGGGTACGGGGCCAGTCTGCGAGATGCCCATCGAGGCGTTGGTCGGGAAGCCCGTAGTGGTGACGGTAAAGGTCTGTCCCGCTTTGCCCGGCGCGAACGTGGTGTTGTTCGCACTCGTAATTTGTGGCGGCGCATTGACGTTCTGCGTCAATCCGCTGGAGGTACTGATATTGAAGTTGCCGCTGCCGCCGTAACTGGCCGTGATCGTGTGCGGCCCGGCAGTCAGTGCACTCGTCGACACGGTCGCCTGACCGCTGCCGTTGAGCGCGCCGGAGCCCAGCGAACCGGAGACGCTGTCGGTGAACGATACGGTACCGCTCGGCGTGCCCGCACCCGGTGCTGTCGCTGTCACCGTGGCAGTGAAGGTCACCGTATCGCCGGTCTTGGACGGATTCAGATCCGACGCAAGCGTCGTCGTCGTATCGGCTTTGTTGACTTGTTGCGTCGTCGGTGCCGCGGTAGTGCTCGCCGCGTAGCTGGCAGTGCCGGCGTAATCGGCCGTGATCGAGTGGCTGCCGACCGTCAGCGTGCTGGTCGAGAACGTGGCCGTGCCGCCAGCCAGGGTGCCGGGGCCCAGTGTCGTGGCGCCATCTTTGAAAGTAACCGTGCCGGTCGGCGTGCCGCCGCCCGGCGCCACTGCAGCTACGGTCGCGGTAAACGTGACGCTCTGCCCGAACACCGACGGCGAGCCGCTCGTGCCCAGCGTCGTGGTCGTGCTGGCCTGGTTCACCACTTGCGTCAGCGGCGAGGCGCTGTTGTCGCTGCCCAGGTAATTCGCATCACCACCATACGTGGCAACAACCGTGTGACTGCCCAGCGCCAGGCTGCTGGTCGAGAACGTCACCTTGCCCGTCCCATCCAGCGTCAGCGTGGGTGGCGGAGCGACCGTCGTGCCGTCGATCTTGAGCGTCGTGATGTCACCGGTAGGCGTACCGCTGCCCGGTGCCGCGGCGGCAACGGTGATCGTGAACGTCACGTTCTGGCCGACCACGGACGGGTTGAAGTCCGCCGTCACCGTCGTCGTCGTGCCGGCCTGATTGACCACCTGCGTCAGTATGCTGCTGGTACTGCCGGCAAAGTTTGGATCGCCGCTGTAGGTGGCGGTGATGTTGTGGCTGCCAAGGCCCAGCGAACTGGTCGTGAAGGTCGCCACGCCGCCCACGAGCGAGACACTGCCCGAGATCGGGCTACCACCGTCCGAGAACACGGCCGTGCCCGTCGGTGTGCCGCTGCCGGAGGTCACGGTCGCCGTGAACGTAACGCTCTGCCCCACCACCGATGGATTGAAGTCTGCAGTCACTACCGTGGTCGTCGCCACCTTCGTCACGACTTCACTGAGCGGGCCGCTCGTGCTGTTGAGGAAATTGGCATCGCCGCTGTAGCTCACCGTGATCGGATGCGTGCCCACGCTCAACGTGTTCGTGCTGAATGTCGCGGTGCCACCGACGAGGGATACCGTGCCGGAGATCGGGTTGCCGTTGTCCAGGAAAGTCACCGTGCCAGTCGGCGTGCCGCTGCCGGGCGCTGTCGCCGAAACGGTCGCGGTGAACGTCACGCTCTGGCCGAATGTCGCCGGATTGATGTCCGCGACGACGCTGGCGGTCGTGCTCGCCTGATTGACCTGCTGCGTGATCGGTGCTGCCGTGGTGCTCGCGGCATAGCTTGGGGTACCAAGATAATTCGCGCTGACGGTGTGACTGCCCACACTCAGCGTACTGGTCGTGAGCGTGGCTTGTCCGCCGCTGAGCGCGACGGTCGTGGGCGAACCATCCACCAGCATCGTCACATTTCCGGTCGGCGTGCCGCCGCCGGGCGCCACCGCGGTTACCGTCGCCGTGAAGGTCACCGATTCGCCGAACACCGTCGGAGTCTTGCTCGTGCTCAGCGTCGTCGTCGTGCTGGCTTGATTGACTTGCTGCGTCAGCGGCGAAGCCGTGTTGTCGCTGGCCAGGAAGCTCACATCGCCGCTATACGTGGCCGTGATCGTGTGACTTCCCAGCGCAATGGCGTTCGTTGCGAACGTCACCTGACCGGAACCATCCAGCGTCAGTGTCGGCGGCGGGGCTATCGTGCTCCCATCCACGCTCAGATCCGTGATGGTGCCGGTCGGCGTGCCTGCTCCAGGTGCAACCGCCGCCACCGTGATCGTGAACGTCACCATCTGCCCGACCAGCGAAGGATTGATGTCCGCCGTGACGGTCGTGGTCGTGTCGGCTTGATTGACGGTCTGTGTCAGCAAACTGCTCGTGCTACCGCCGTAGGTCGCGTCACCCGAGTAAACCGCAGTCAGCGGATGACTGCCCACACTGAGCGCGCCGGTCGTGAGTGTCGCCACGCCGGCCACGAGTGGGACGTTGCTCGCGATCGGGTTGCCGTTGTCCAGGAACGTCACCGTACCGGTCGGCGTACCCACCGAGCCGCTGACCGTGGCCGTGAACGTCACGGCTTGGCCGAACACCGATGGATTTTGACTGGAGGTCAGCGCCGTCGAGGATGCATTCAGATTGACGGTTTGGGTCAGCGGGCCGCCGGTGCTGGCGGTGAAGTTGGCATCGCCGTTGTACGTCGCCGTGATGGCATGGCTGCCCAAACCCAGCGCGTTGGTCGAGAGCGTTGCCTGCGCGCTGGGGTTGAGCGCGATAGTACCCAGCGTCGTCGCGGTCGTGGTATCGGTAAACGTGACCGTGCCCGTCGGCAACCCTGCGCCCGGTGCGCTTGCCGACACGGTTGCGGTAAACGTCACGCTCTGATTGATCGTCGAGGGATTGGCGCTGGAGGTCAGCGTCGTTGTCGTGGCCGCCTGATTCACCGTCTGCGACAGCGCACCGCTCGTGCTCGTGATGAAGTTGCTATCGCCGCTGTAGATCGCCGTAATCGAGTGCGTGGAGACCGGCAACGCGCTGGTCGTGAACGTCGCCTGGCCGGCGCCATTCACCGCGCCGGTACCGATCGTGCTGCCGCCGTCCTGGAACGTGACGGTGCCGCTCGGCGTGCCGAAGCTCGGCGCGGTCGGCGTCACCGTCGCCGTGAACGTCACCGATTCGCCGAACACGGTCGGACTCTTGCTCGTGGCAACGGTCGTCGTCGTGGAGCCTTGGTCGACGGTCTGGCCTATAGTGCCGCTGCTGGTGGCAAAGTTGCTGTCACCACCGTAGGTCGCCTGGATCGTATGCGCGCCGGTGGTCAGCGCGCTGGTCGTCAACGTCGCCTGACCGCTGCCGTTCACCGCACCGGTGCCCAGCGTCGTCGAGGTCGTCGTATCGGTGAATGTCACCGTGCCCGTCGGTACACCCGCACCGGGCGCGATCGGTGCGACCGTCGCCGTGAAGGTCACCGCTTCGCCGAATACGGTCGGGCTCTTGCTGGTCGCCAATGTCGTCGTTGTCGAGGCTTGATTGACCGTTTGGCTCAGCGGTGCACTCGTGCTCGTCGCGAACGTCCCATCGCCACCGTACACGGCCGTGATCGAATGGCTGCCGGCACCCAACGTGCTCGTCGGGAACGTCGCTTGAGCACTACCGTTGAGCGTGCCGGTGCCCAGCGTGGTCGCACCGTCTTTGAATGTGACCGTGCCCGTCGGTGTGCCACCACTGCCGCTCACGGTCGCCGTGAACGTCAGACTCTGTCCGTAGACGGAAGGGTTCGTGCCGGTCGTGAGTGCGAGCGCCGTCGTGCTCGTCGCGCCGACGACCGAGAAAGTGAAGTTCTGATTGGCCGGACCGCCCACGCCATTGGTTGCCGCAAAGGTAATCGGATAGGTGCCGCCCGTCCCCGTTGCCGGCGTTCCGGCCAACGTGCCCGTGCCGTTGCCGTTGTCGGTAAAAGTCACATTGCTCGGCAGTGCCACACCGCCGCGCGTGATCGACGGCTTCGGGAACCCCGTCGTCGTGACACTGAACGTCCCTGCCGCCCCGATCGCAAAGCTGGTCGCGTTCGCGCTCGTGATCGACGGGGCTTCATTCACCGTCAGCGTGAAGTTCTGCGTCGGTGAAGAGCCGCTGATGTTGTTCGCCGTGAACGTAATGGCGTAGGTACCACCGGTGCCCGCGACCGGTGTTCCGCTCAGCGTGCCGGTGCCGTTGCCATTGTCGGTGAATGCGAGATTGCCCGGCAGCGCCACGCCGCCGCGCGTAATCGACGGAGCCGGCGTTCCGGTCGTCGTCACCGTGAAGCTTCCGAGCGTGCCGACCGTAAACGTGGTCGCGTTCGCGCTCGTGATCGTCGGCAGCGAACCGGTGGAGAACGTGAACGGGTAATCGGCCGCCGGGTGCAAGTTCGGGCTGGCCGTTGCCGTCACATGCTGCGCGACTACCGTGCCGGTGCAAGTCACGTTGACCGGCAGATTGGTATTCGGCGTCAAAGTGAACGTGCTGGCATCGGCCGGCAGCGCCGGGCTTACGGTATATGCGATCGGCGTACCGCTCGGACATTGCAGCGTGAAAGCCGTCGCCGTCGCGTGCACGGATTCGGTGAAGTCGATCTTGATATTCGACGTCGCCGGCACACCGCCCGCTCCGTTCGCCGGCACCGTATCCAGCACCTTCGGCCGCACATCCAGTTGGTACGAGCGACCGCCGGTGCAACCATTCTGGTCCCTGGCCGTGATCGTCAGGTGGAACTGGCCATCCTGCGTCGGCGTACCCGACAGCACACCGGTCGAGGGATTGATGCTCAGGCCCAGGCCGGATGGCAAACCGCTCGTGATCTGAAATCCGTACGGCGTCGCGCTGCTGCCGCTTGCCGTGAAGGTCGCGCTGTACGGAATCTGTTGCGCGCCACTGGGCAATGGACCGACCGGAAAAACCGAGATCGTCGGACACGGTCCAGCTGCAAATGCCTGACCAGCGACCAGCCCCAGCGCTACCAACCCACGACGCAAGTATCGAAGCACGGCTCTTCCCCTTGTTCAGTCGACTTCGAATGCCTGCAAGCGAACCGGAGTCGTGTTGTTCAACACCAGGCGCGCCCCGTCAAAATCCACTTTGTAGTCCGTCGTCGACGGCCCGACGCCGTTGACTTCACGTAGATACGCCCGGAATTGCGCGCTCGCTGCGATCACGGGCGCACCCGGCGGCGTGAATCCGGTATCGCCGATCGCGTACCACGTCGTGTTCGAGGCAACGCCGATCAGCAAATCGCGGCCTTGGCTGCCGCCGCCGATGAATCCCGTGCAGTCGGTGCCGGAAAACAGCTGCACTTCCACCGTCGCGTTGATGCTGCCGTCCGTGCTCGTCGTGGTCGGCACGCGCACACTGATCCCGTAGTTGACCAGGCTGACCGATGTTGCCGACACGAAATTCACGCACTGCGCGATGCCCGATGCGGCGTCCCCCACCGGCTGGGTCGTGTTGATATCCACCTGCGCGGAACCCGAACTCGAGCTGCTGGTGTAGTCGATCGCCGAAAGCCAGGTCGGAGCAGCACCGGCACCGCTCGGATCCGGCGCTGTGGACAGAAATTGCGTCCAGGGGGCCAACCCCGCATCGAAATTCTGGTTCGGCGCTACGTTCTGTGCATGGCTACTCACAGCGGCGCTCAGCAGCAACCCCGAAATCACAAGCCACGACACGCGATGCTGGTGCATCTTCTCTCCCCCGAGAATCGCGACGCACCGTTTGGCGCATGCGTAGCGAATGGAAATGTTCGGTTCGACCCTTGCCCGTCGTTGTACTCTAGTTCGGCCGAACAGATTTGTCACTCGGGATTTTGTAAACGACTACACCCGACTCGACACCTGAATACATTGACAGGTGACTAAGAAATCCGCAGCTGGTAAGGGTTGCGCGATCTGTCTCCAAAAAAAGAGCGCACCTTTTCAGCCCGAAACCGAGGACGCAAAAAAAAAGCGGGCCGAAGCCCGCTTTTTTTCCTGAATGAACGGAATCCTCAGGCCGCCTCGCCCTCGTTCACGGCTTTCATCGACAGGCGGATGCGGCCCTGCTTGTCGACTTCAAGCACCTTGACCTTGACGATGTCGCCTTCCTTGAGCTTGTCGGAAACCTTCTCGACGCGCTCGTTGGAAATCTGCGAGACGTGCACGAGACCATCTTTGCCCGGCAGAATCGTGACGAACGCACCGAAGTCCATGAGCTTGGCGACCTTGCCTTCATAGATGCGGCCCGGCTCGACATCGGAAACGATCTGCTCGATGCGCGCCTTTGCCGCTTCGGCAGCTTCGCGGTTGACCGAGGCGATGACGATGGTGCCGTCGTCGCTGATGTCGATGGTCGCGCCGGTTTCCTCGGTGATCGCGCGGATCGTCGTGCCGCCCTTGCCGATGACTTCGCGGATCTTGTCCGGATGGATCTTCATCGTCATCAGGCGCGGGGCAAACTCGCTCATCTCGGCGCGCGCCGTGGTGATGACCTTATTCATTTCACCGAGGATGTGCAGGCGGCCCTGCTTGGCCTGGGCCAGCGCCACCTTCATGATCTCTTCGGTGATGCCGTCGATCTTGATGTCCATCTGCAGCGCGCTGATGCCGTCGGCGGAGCCGGCGACCTTGAAATCCATGTCGCCCAGATGATCTTCGTCGCCGAGGATGTCGGACAGCACCACGAACTTGTCGGCTTCCTTGACCAAACCCATCGCGATGCCGGCCACCGGCGACTTCAACGGTACGCCGGCATCCATCATTGCGAGTGAGGAACCGCACACCGAGGCCATCGACGAGGAGCCGTTCGATTCGGTGATCTCGGAGACGACGCGAACCACGTACGGGAACGATTCCATCGACGGCTTCACCGCCTGCACGCCACGCTTCGCGAGGCGGCCGTGACCGATCTCGCGGCGCTTCGGCGCGCCGAAGCGGCCGGCTTCGCCGACCGAGAACGGCGGGAAGTTGTAATGGAACAGGAACGGATCCTTCGACTCGCCTTCCGGCGCGTCGATGATCTGCGCATCGCGCGCGGTGCCGAGTGTGACCACGACCAACGCCTGCGTCTCACCACGCGTGAACAGCGCCGAGCCGTGGGTGCGCGGGAGCACACCGACGCGCACGGTGATCGGGCGGATATCGTCGAGCTTGCGGCCGTCGATGCGCACTTTCGTATCGAGCACGCTGTCGCGCAGCGTGCGGTATTCGATTTCGCCGAGGACGGCGCCAATGTCGGCATCGCTCCAGCCCGCGGTTTCGGCCT
>Ga0163163_10003457_pt1 | contig 13423 bp, 13 predicted proteins | sample S65metaG_FD_119766 | JGI IMG/M metagenome (GOLD analysis project Ga0163163, IMG submission 119766) | Switchgrass rhizosphere microbial communities from Kellogg Biological Station, Michigan, USA - S6-5 metaG | ecosystem: Host-associated > Plants > Roots > Rhizosphere > Soil | place: USA... | reverse complement strand
GGCGCGAATACTGCGTCTCGTGCGCGCTGGACAGGATGGCGAAGCCGGGCAGGAAATTGCTCAACTCATGATCGGCCAGCCTTGACGCGCGCTCGCACAGCGCAGGGATGCGCTCCGCCAGCCTTGCCAGCAGCCTTTGCCCGTCGCTCTGGCCGAGGGGAACCGTCTTCAGGGCGGCCATGACCTGGTTCTCCAGCCATGACCACACATATCCGGACAGGGCGTCTTGCGCGGGAATGGACCAGGCCACGGACGCAAAAGAAAATACCGTTGGAAACGCGATCTCTTGCATGGCGCTCAATTGCAGACCGGACATGCCCAGCGCGTCCTCTTCGAAAATCAGCCGGCGCAGCGAATAACCCATTTGAAGGGTCTCGGCGCGCAGTTCGGCAGTCTCCCGGCCGGCGATGAACCAGTCGTTCCAGTATTGGACGCGCTGCAAATCGCCATTCGTCCACGCCGCGTGCAGGCGCAGCCACAGCGGAGCCTCGAGCCGCGCCATGGAACCGTCCATCAGGTCGGATATCCAAAGTTCGGCCGTGCCGGCGCTGGTGACAATGCCACTCTCCACCGCCGACTCCAGCCCTTGCGAATAGCTGTAAGCGCCTACGGGCAGCGTCGGGCTGGCAAGCTGCAGCAGGCGGGTCAGGGCGAGCGGATTCATTCGTTACTTGTGGTTGTGGTGATGATGCCGGCCGTGCGCATGATCGTGGTCATGGCCGTGATCGTGGTCATGATGATGCTCGTGCGCTTCGCCGTATTCGTGGATTTTTCCGCCGTGGCCCTGTTCGTCGTGTCCTCCGCCGCCGTGCGCATGCCCCTCCCCGTAGGCGCCTGCCTCGGGTTCGAAGGGCGTTTCCATGTCCTCCACCGTCGCGCCCAGGCCGCGGAGCAGTTGGGCGAGCACGTGGTCGCTGGCTATGCGCAGATAGCCCTCGCCCACCTCCACCGGCACGTGGCGGTTGCCCAGGTGATAGGCGGCGCGCGCCAGTTCCTGGGCGTCGGGGCAGGTGACGTGCAGCACCTTTTCCGGCTGGGCGACGACCTCCACTATCCTGCCGTCCGACGCAACGAGCAGGTCTCCGCCGCGCAGCAGATCGCCGCGCGGCAGGTCGAGCCCCACCTCCTCGCCCGACACGAGCGCGGCGCGCAGGCGGCTTTTCTGGCGCGAATCAAAGGGCAGGCGCAATTGCCCCTTCACTTCGACGGCATAGGCGCCGCGGGGGATTTTCAGCTTCTTGCGTATCTCCAGCATGCTCAGAACAGGAAGTAACGCTGCGCCATGGGCAGCACCTTGGCCGGCTCGCAGATGAGCAGTTCACCGTCGGCCTTGACCAGATAGCTCTCGGGGTCCACCTCGATCTTGGGCGCGTAATCGTTGTGCACCATGTCCTTCTTGCCCACGCTGCGGCAGTTGGACACGGCGATGAGCGGCTTCCTCAGCCCCAGGCCCGCCACGGCGGGGTTCTCGAGAGCGCCCTGCGACACGAACGTGACTGACGTGGCGAGCGCCCCGCCGAAGGAGCCGAACATGGGCCGGTAATGCACGGGCTGGGGCGTGGGGATGGAGGCGTTGGGGTCGCCCATGGCCGCCGCCGCGATCATGCCGCCCTTGAGGAGGAGCGAGGGCTTGACGCCGAAGAAGGCCGGCTTCCACAGCACCAGGTCGGCCAGCTTGCCCACCTCGATGGAACCAACCTCGTGGGCGATGCCGTGGGCCACGGCCGGGTTGATGGTGTACTTGGCCACGTAGCGCTTGACGCGCGCGTTGTCGGCGCGCGCGCTGTCGCCTTTGAGGGCGCCGCGCTGCACCTTCATCTTGTGCGCGGTCTGCCAGGTGCGCATGATGACCTCGCCCACGCGCCCCATGGCCTGGGAGTCCGACGACAGCATGGAGAACGCGCCCAGGTCGTGCAGGATGTCCTCGGCCGCGATGGTCTCGCGCCGGATGCGCGACTCGGCGAAGGCCACGTCCTCGGCGATGCCGGGATCGAGGTGGTGGCACACCATGAGCATGTCGAGGTGCTCGTCCAGGGTGTTGACCGTGAACGGCCGGGTCGGGTTGGTCGACGAGGGCAGCACGTTGGGCTGGCCGGCCACGCGGATGATGTCGGGCGCATGGCCCCCGCCCGCGCCCTCGGTGTGGTAGGTGTGGATGGTGCGGCCCTTGAAGGCCGCGATGGAGGCCTCCACGAAACCCGACTCGTTCAGGGTGTCGGTGTGAATGGCCACCTGCACATCCATTTCATCCGCCACCGACAGGCAGCAGTCGATGGCGGCAGGGGTAGTGCCCCAGTCCTCGTGCAGCTTGAGACCGATGGCACCCGCTGTGACCTGTTCGCGCAGCGCCTCGGGGAGGCTGGCGTTGCCCTTGCCCAGGAAACCCAGGTTCATGGCGAAGCCCTCGGAGGCCTGCAGCATGCTGTACAGGTGCCACGGGCCGGGCGTGCAGGTGGTGGCGAAGGTGCCCGTGGCCGGCCCCGTGCCGCCGCCGATCATGGTGGTGATGCCCGACATGAGCGCCTCCTCGATCTGCTGGGGGCAGATGAAGTGGATGTGGGTGTCGATGCCGCCGGCCGTGACAATCATGCCCTCGCCGGCGATGATTTCCGTGCCCGGCCCAATGACGATGGTCACGCCGGGCTGGATGTCGGGATTGCCGGCCTTGCCGATGGCGGCGATGCGGCCGTCCTTCAAGCCGATGTCGGCCTTGACGATGCCCCAGTGGTCGATGATGAGGGCGTTGGTGATGACCGTGTCGGCCGTGTCCTTGGAGACGCGCTGGCTCTGGCCCATGCCGTCGCGGATCACCTTGCCGCCGCCGAACTTCACTTCCTCGCCGTAGGTGGTGAAGTCCTTCTCCACCTCGATCCACAGCTCGGTGTCGGCCAGGCGCACGCGGTCGCCCGCGGTTGGGCCGAACATTTCGGCGTAGGCTTGCCGGGAAATTTTCAGCGTCATCGTTATTCCTTTCCCTTCAACTTGCCCATCACCTTGCCCTGGAAACCGTACACTACGCGGTCGCCGGAAAGAGCCACGAGCTGCACGGTACGCTCCTGCCCCGGCTCAAAGCGAACCGCGGTGCCCGCCGCAATGTTGAGGCGCATGCCGTAGGCGGCCTTGCGCTCGAACTTCAAAGCGTCGTTGGTCTCGAAGAAGTGGTAGTGCGAGCCCACCTGGATGGGACGATCGCCCCGGTTGGCGACCTTGAGGGTGACCGTCTTGCGGCCCTTGTTGAGCTCGATGTCGCCTTCCTGAATATCCATCTCACCGGGAATCATTGCTGCCTCCTAGGGAATGGGATGGTGGACGGTGATGAGCTTGGTGCCGTCCGGGAAGGTGGCTTCCACCTGGATGTCGGGAATCATTTCCGGCACGCCTTCCATGACATCGCCGCGCCCCAGCAGGGTGGTGCCGTAGCTCATGAGCTCGGCCACGGTACGGCCGTCGCGCGCGCCTTCCAGGATGGCGGCTGTGATGAAGGCCACGGCCTCGGGATAGTTCAGCTTGAGGCCGCGGGCTTTCCTTCTTTCCGCCAGCAGCGCGGCGGTGAAGATCAGCAGCTTGTCCTTTTCTCTTGGAGTGAGTTCCAAGTTCTCCTCCCAAATCAAAAGCTAGAAATCTAAAAAGCTAAAGTCTTTTTCATCAGGTCGCCCAGATGCGGGGCGTTGTCGCCTCGCGGCCGGTCAGTGCCGGCCTGAGCGTTTTCCACAATTTCTGAAAATACCAGCGTGCCTGCTCGGACGAATCGCCCAGCCAGCGGGCGATCAATAGTTTTGGCATGCGTGTGACGCCGGCCAAAGCGTCTTCTCCAGGCGAAATTGCGCGGCACTCCGCCAATGCTTCGTCCGGGGCGTCGCGGCCCGCGGCGAGCAGCGTGGCGCTCACCGTCTTCCCAGCCAAGCCTGCACGCGACTGGAACAGCGCCTCCCCGGCTTGCAGCCTGCCCTGCTCCCGCCACAGCGCGCCTTGGTCAGCGAGGATCTCGGTGCGTGAGCGCAGCAGCCCGGAATTGAAACGTTCGCCCGACGCGGTACGTCCGAAGCACAGTATCTCCCAGCCCAGGTAGCAGGCATCTACGCCCAGTTGAACGAGGGTGGCCATGTCCGCGCAGGCGCCGTCAAAAAGAATGGTCTCCTGCGGCAGCCACTCCAATTGCGCGCCGGCCCCAAGCCGGTATTGCAGCGTTTGCCTGCCCTGCGGTATGTCCATGCCGTCCGAAACATCGAAGTTGCGATACCACTTCCCGGCTCCGGGGGTGGTCAGCAGCGCCGAGCTCTGGTCGCCCAGGCTCACGCGCACGTCCAGGGTGTCGCCTGCGGCAATACCGCCGGGCGGATGAACGATGATGTTGTGGCAGGTCAGCGTCCCTTCCGGATAAAGGCTGCGCTGCACCCGCAGAGGACCCGCATGCTTGTTGAGAGCAAGCACCGACCGTCCTTCGCGCTTTTCATAGGAGAGGTCGAGCTGCGCTCTCCACTGTCGCGCCAGCATGGCGTCATTGAGCTGCATACCCGCATTAAAACCTATCCGGGCGAGGTCCGCTGCGCGGCCCTCAGATCGCCAGCATATCTCTCACGTTGTCGGTTTCCATGTCGGCGCCCTTGCCGGCCTTGATGACCTCGCCCCGCGACATCACCACGTAATGGTCGGCCAGCGACTTGGCGAAGTCGTAATACTGCTCGACCAGCAGGATGGCCATTTCGCCGCTTTGCGCCAGCGTCGAGATCGCCCGGCCGATGTCCTTGATGATGGAAGGCTGGATGCCCTCCGTGGGCTCGTCCAGGATCAGCAGCTTGGGATCGGAGGCGAGCGCGCGGCCGATGGCGAGCTGCTGCTGCTGCCCGCCCGACAGGTCGCCGCCGCGCCGGTGCAGCATGTCCTTCAGCACCGGAAACATCTCGAAAATGCGCGCCGGCAGCTTGCTCCCGCCGGACTTGGGGGCGAGACCCATCAGCAGGTTTTCTTCCACGGTGAGGCGGGGAAAGATTTCGCGCCCCTGCGGCACGTAGCCGATGCCCAGCCGCGCCCGCTCGTAGGGCCTGAGGCCTGCGATGTCGCGGCCGGCAAACTGCAGCCCGCCGCTGCGGATGGGCAGCAGGCCCACCAGGCACTTGAGCAGGGTGGTCTTGCCCACGCCGTTGCGCCCCAGCACCGTGGTCACGGTGCCCTGGGTCACTTCAAAGCTGACATCGCGCAGAATGTGACTGCCACCATAGTATTGGTTGACGTTGGATATGGAAAGCATGCTTCAACGCCCCAGATAGACTTCAATCACCCGGGCGTCGTTCTGCACCACGTCCATGGCTCCCTCGGCCAGCACGCTGCCTTCGTGCAGCACGGTCACGGTGCGCGCGATGCGCGACACGAAGTCCATGTCGTGCTCCACCACGATGAGCGAGTGCTGCCCGGCCAGCGAGTTGAACAATTCGGCGGTGCGCGCGGTTTCCGCGTCGGTCATGCCGGCCACGGGCTCGTCCAGCTGCAGCAGCTTGGGCTCCTGCATGAGCAGCATGCCGATTTCCAGCCACTGCTTCTGGCCGTGGGACAACAGGCCCGCCAAACGGCCTGCCTGGTCTCCGAGGCGGATCAGTTCCAGGATGGAAGCGATGCGGTCGCGCGCCGCGCTGTCCAGCCTGGCCCGCAGGCTGGCGCGCACGCGCTTGTCGGTCTTCATGGCCAGCTCGAGGTTCTCGAACACGCTGTGGTTCTCGAACACCGTGGGCTTCTGGAACTTGCGGCCGATGCCGGCGTGAGCGATTTGCGGTTCGGACATGCGCAAAAGGTCGATGGTCTGGCCGAAGAACACCGTGCCCACGTCGGGACGGGTCTTGCCCGTGATCACGTCCATCATGGTGGTCTTGCCGGCGCCGTTGGGGCCGATGATGCAGCGCAGCTCACCCTCTTCGATGGTGAGCGTGAGGTTGTTCAGCGCCTTGAAGCCGTCGAAGGAGGCCGACACGTCCTCCACGTACAGGATCGGCCCGTGCGAGGTGTCAACGCCCTCGGGTACGACGTGGCCATAGGCCGATTCCTGCCCTCCATGGACGCCCGCGCCGGCATCGAGCGTGGCGCTCATGCCGAGACCTCCGCGGCCGCGGCGGTGGGGGCGGTCTTGTCCTTGCGGCGCAATTTTTTGAACGCACCCACCACGCCCTGCGGCAGGAACAGCGTCACGGCGATGAAAATCGCGCCGAGGAAGAACAGCCAATATTCGGGAAACTGCACGGTGAGCCAGCTCTTGGCCCCGTTCACCAGGAAGGCGCCGAGGATGGCGCCCACCAGGCTGCCGCGGCCGCCCAGAGCCACCCAGATGGCGATTTCGATGGAATTGGCGGGCGACATCTCGCCGGGGTTGATGATGCCCACCTGCGGCACGTACAGCGCGCCGGCGATGCCGGCCAGCACGGCCGACAGTGTCCAGATGGCGAGCTTGTACCACAGCGGGTCGTAGCCCGAGAACATGACGCGCGACTCGGCATCCCGTATCGCGGTGAGCACGCGGCCGAACTTGGAGCTGACAATGGCGCGCGCCAGGATGAGCGTGCCCACCAGCACCAGGCCGGTGATCACGAACAAGGTCATGCGCATCTCCGTGGTGTGCACGGGCACGCCCAGGATGCGCTTGAAGTCGGTGAAGCCGTTGTTGCCGCCGAAGCCGGTGTCGTTGCGGAAAAACAGCAGCATGAAGGCGAAGGTCATGGCCTGGGTGATGATGGAGAAATACACCCCTTTGATGCGCGAGCGGAAGGCGAAGAAACCGAACACGAAGGCGAGCACGCCGGGCACCAGCACCACCATCAGCGCCGCGTACCAGAAGTGGTCGGTGAAGCTCCAGTACCAGGGATAAGCCTTCCAGTCGAGGAACACCATGAAGTCGGGCAGCGGGCTGTGGTACACCCCGTCCAGGCCGATCTGGCGCATGAGGTACATGCCGAAGGCGTAGCCCCCCAGCGCGAAAAAGCAGCCGTGGCCCAGCGACAGGATGCCGGTGTAGCCCCAGATCATGTCCATGGCCAGCGCCACGATGGCGTAACACATGATCTTGCCCAGCAGCGACACCACGTAGTCCGACAGGTGCAGCGCGCTGCCGGCCGGCACGGCGAGGTTGAGCACAGGCGCGGCCACGGCGATCACCGCGATGGCCGCCACGATGCCGGTCCAGCCGCCGCGCGAGAAAAGCGCCCGGTCGCCGGGCAGCTTCGGCGCCGCCTTGGCGGCCGGCGCCAGCGGGGGGGCCGCGGGTTGTTCCATCACCGCTTGTGTCACCGCTTGTGCCACCGCTTGTCCCATGTCAGGCATCCGCGAACCTGCCCTTCAGGGCGAACAATCCCTGCGGCCGCTTCTGGATGAACACGATAATGAACACCAGCACGATGATCTTGGCGATCACTGCGCCGGCCCAGCCTTCCAGGAACTTGTTGACAATGCCCAGGCCCAGCGCGGCGTACACCGTGCCGGCGAGTTGGCCCACACCGCCCAGCACCACCACCATGAAGGAATCGACGATGTAGCTTTGCCCCAGATCGGGACCGACGTTGCCGATCTGCGACAGGGCGCAGCCGGCCAGCCCTGCGATGCCCGAGCCAAGGCCGAAGGCCCAGGTGTCGACGCGCGCCGTGTGCACGCCCACGCAACTCGCCATGGCTCGGTTCTGGGTGACGCCGCGCACGAACAGGCCGAGGCGGGTGCGGGTCAGCGCCAGCCACACTGCCCCCAGCACCAGCGCGGCAAAGCCAATGATGACGATGCGGCTGTAAGGCAGCACCACGTCGCTGGCGATCTCGATGCCGCCCGACATCCAGGAGGGATTTTCCACCTGCACGTTCTGCGCGCCGAAAATCGTCCGCATGAGCTGGATGAGCATGAGACTGATGCCCCAGGTGGCGAGCAGCGTCTCCAGCGCGCGGCCGTACAGGAAACGGATCACCGACCGCTCCAGCACCATGCCCACCAGGGCCGATACCATGAACGAAACGGGGATGGCCGCCACCAGGTACCAGTCGAAGGCGCCCGGCGCGTGGGCGCGGAACAGGTTCTGCACCACGTAGGTGGCATAGGCGCCGATCATGATGAGCTCGCCGTGCGCCATGTTGATCACGCCCATCAGGCCGTAGGTGATGGCCAGGCCCAGCGCCGCCAGCAGCAGGATGGAGCCCAGGCTCGCGCCGCTGAACACCTGGCCGAAGCGCTGGCCGCGCGCCAGGCGCGACTCCACCGACTTCAGCACGGCCTGCGCCTCCTGGCGCACTTCCTCGTCGGGCTCGGTCCAGGTGTCGCCCTTTTTCTCCAGCAGGCCGAGCAGCAGCGTCTTGGTGCTGGCATTGCCGCTGCCGGCGAGCGCGCGCACCGCCGCCAGTCGCACCTTGGCATCGGGGCTCTTCAACTGAATGGAAGCCTGAATCAGCGTCAGCAGCGTCTTGATTTCGGGATCGGTTTCGCGGGCCAAGGCCTTGTCCAACAGCGGCAGCATGCCCTCGTCGGCGGCGCCGTCCAGCGCCTTGGCGGCGGCGAGGCGCACCGCGCGCTCGCCTGAAGACAGGTTCAGCGCGGCAACGGCGGAGTCGATTTCGCCGCGCACGCGGTTGTTGAGCACCACTTCTTCGGCATCTTCGGGAACGGGATCGACCGCCTTGCCGGTCACGGCATCGGTGGCCTTGCCGTCCTTCACCAGCAACACGAGTTTCTTGTCGGTGACCACCTGCATTTCACCGTTTTGCAACGCCAGCAGCAGGGCGAGGCCGGCTTCGTCGGCGGACTTGACGATCTCGCCGATGGCCTCGACCTTTTCATCGCCCTCGCCCAGTCCAAGCTTCTCCACCACCTCCTTGGGCACGGCGGCCGACGCCGCGAGCGGCGCCAGCAGGCCGCACAACAGCGGCGCGCCGAGCAGCAGAAAGGAGAAAAAGCGCATCAGCTTCACGGTGTGGTGCCGGAAAACGCGGGGGTTGAAAAAACAGGGGGCGCGGACACTGGGAATAAGCGGCGGCGCGCGCCCGGCGCCGCCGCCCTTGGATCAGAGCATCAGGTTACGTCGCGCTCTTGCCGTCCGGCTCGTCCTTCTTCTTGTCGTTGCCGGGGATGAACGGGCTCCACGGCATGGCCTTGACCGGGCCCTTGGTCTTCCACACCACGTTGAACTGGCCGTCGGCCTTCACTTCGCCGATGAACACCGGCTTGTGCAGGTGATGGTTCTTCGGGTCCATCTCGGCCACGAAGCCGCTCGGCGCCGTGAACTTCTGCCCGCCCATGGCCGCGATCACCTTGTCGACATCGGTGGTCTTGGCCTTTTCAACCGCCTGCTTCCACATGTGAATGCCGATCCAGGCGGCTTCCATCGGGTCGTTGGTCAGCGGCTTGTCGGCGCTGGGCAGCTTCTTGGCCTTGACGTAGGCGGCCCATTGCTTCTTCCAGGCATCGTTGGCCGGGTTCTTCAGCGACATGAAGTAGTTCCACGCCGCCAGGTGGCCGACCAGCGGCTTGGTGTCCACGCCGCGCAGCTCTTCCTCACCCACCGAGAACGCCACCACCGGCACGTCCTTGGCCTTCAGGCCCTGGTTGCCCAGTTCCTTGTAGAAGGGCACGTTGGAGTCGCCGTTGATGGTGGAGATCACCGCGGTCTTGCCGCCGGCGGCGAACTTCTTGATGTCGGCCACGATGGTCTGGTAGTCGCTGTGGCCGAAAGGCGTGTACTTCTCGTCGATGTCTTTCTCGTCGATGCCCTTGGACTTCAGGAATGCGCGCAGGATCTTGTTGGTGGTGCGCGGATAGACGTAGTCGGTGCCCAGCAGCACGAAGCGCTTGGCGCCGCCGCCTTCCTTGCTCATCAGGTACTCCACCGCCGGGATGGCCTGCTGGTTGGGCGCGGCGCCGGTGTAGAACACGTTCTTGGACAGTTCCTCGCCCTCGTACTGCACGGGGTAGAACAACAGGCCGTTCAGTTCCTCGAACACGGGCAGCACGGACTTGCGCGACACCGAAGTCCAGCAGCCGAACACCACGGCCACCTTGTCCTGGGTCAGGAGCTGGCGCGCCTTCTCGGCGAACAGCGGCCAGTTGGAGGCCGGGTCGACCACCACCGCTTCGAGTTTCTTGCCCATCACGCCGCCCTTGGCGTTGATGTCGTCGATGGCCATGAGGGTGACGTCTTTCAACACCGTCTCGCTGATGGCCATGGTGCCGGACAGCGAATGCAGCACGCCCACCTTGATGGTGTCGGCCGCGTAGGCCGGCTGCAGCGCCCCGGCCGCAAGGGCGGCGCTGACGACTGCTCCGGCCGTCAAAGATTTTAGAAAACGTCGACGTAACATGGATTGGCTCCCGTGGTTGTGGTTCAAGTCTCCATTCGCGATGGAGTGCACCATCGCGAATCCCCAACCCACCTTGCACGGGCTATGCCAACCGACTCAGGAGCGCGTCCGCCCTACTTTAAAAGTTTGTAATCAGATCGTTATCTTTGGGCGTGGCTGCCCAACCGATGCTTGCGCACGCTTTATCCCGCAATGCACAATCACGGTCTTGGTGCACCCGCCCCAGTTCTGTGCGCCGGAGTTTGGAGACGGGGTAGGTGCTCGCCGGAATTCGCCCACGCCCCTAATTTTGGGCTCAGCGCGAACAGTTCGGGCTTCCGGCCGGGCCTGTGCAGCCGCTGGGCGTGGAGGGGGCATTGGTCACCCCCAGGGAAATGGCGCAGCCGCCGATCTGTACCATGAAGAGAAACCCGGGGATGCACAACGTGGACCGGACGAGCCTCACAACAGCAAGGGGGGACGGCAGGAGCGCGGTCTCGACCCCTTCCGGCGGCAAGGAATCAATAGGCCCTATGACGGGTCCCGGCTGGTGGCCCTGGAAGCGACTTCCTGAGGTCGGTTTCCGGAAAATCAGCTTGGTAGGCGGGAACGGATCAGGCCGGAAAACCGGCCTGGCCGATCAACTGTCCTGCTGCGCGGCGGCTGCCCGCCGAATGGCTTGCGCATGCGCGTCGCGGGCGATCTTGCGCAGGGCGGTTACGCGGGAATAGCAACTGGCGCAGGCGTACCGCGTACCGGCCCCGGAAGGCGTCCGGGACAGGGGCCGCATGGTCTTGGCGTCGACCGCGCAGCGGCACTCTGCACATTGCTTGGTTTGGGACGAAACTTTACTCATGGACTTGCGCTCACTCTTTTGTAAGCCCGCCTGTGCTCGAAGCTTCAGGCCAGCCCCGCCCCGGGAAACCCACCCGAATCCGGAGGCGCTCATTGAGAAGTTTTTATATTTAAAGTGAATTATAACAGCTATTTACCTCCCTGTCCCGTGGTGCACCGCCCAATTTTGACCAGGCGGACGAAAAAAGTGTGAAAAACGCCCCAAAAGCAATCGCTTGGGAAACCCTCGGCAAAAAAGAGGTTCTAAAAGACATTGACCAGGGGCTTCCGGAGCACAGACCATGAAAAAACTGTACCGCTATACAGCCGAACGCAAGATCGCCGGCATTTGCACCGGCCTGGGAGAATACGCCGGCACCGATCCGCTGTTCTTCCGCCTGGCCTTTTTGGTGTCGGTGTTCTTCGGCGGCATCGGCCTGCTGGTGTACCTCGTGATGTGGATCATGGTGCCGCCCACCACGGCGCTGCCATCGCACACCGAGGGCCGCTCGCAACTGCACCTGTCCGAGACTGACTGCAAGATCGCCGGCGTGGCGGGCGGGCTGGGCCGGTGTTTCCAGATCGATCCGCTGATCTTCAGGGTGGCTTTCGTGGTGCTGGCCTTCGTGGGCGGCATGGGCGTGCTGCTCTACCTGGCGCTGTGGCTGCTCATGCCGCGCCAGCCCACCGCACTGCTCGCCCCTCGCGACCTCGCGCACTGATCCGCCGCTACACCACGCGGCCGGCCTTTCTCACAGCAGGGCGGGGCGGATTCCCACACCCGGAAGGCGTTCCCTGAACAAGAATGAAGCCTGTTGCCGTGTAGGTCCGGAGGTCCAATGGCCCGCTCCCTGTGGAAGGGCATGATCAGTTTCGGGCTGGTCAGCATCCCGGTCGAACTCCATCCCGCCGAAGAGCGCCGGGAGTTCAAGTTTTCCATGCTCGACAAGCGCGACCTCTCGCCCGTGGGCTACAAGCGCTTCAACAAGCGCAACGGCAAGGAAGTCGAGTGGGGCAACATCGTCAAGGGCTATGAATACGGCAAGGACCGCTACGTGGTGCTCTCCGAAGAGGACTTCAAGCGCGCCAACGTCAAGGCCTCGCGCAGCATCGATATCGAGACCTTCGTGCCGGCCGGCGACATCTCGCCCGAATACTTCGAGACGCCCTACTACCTCGCGCCGGCACAGCGCGCCGACAAAGTGTATGCGCTGCTGCGCGACACGCTGCAGGCCGCCGGCCGCGTGGCCATCGCCCAGTTCGTGCTGCGCACCACCCAGCACCTGGTGGCCATCCGCCCCGTGGGCCGCGCGCTCATGCTGTTCGTGCTGCGCTATGCCGACGAGCTGCGCGGCGCGAGCGGCCTCGACCTGCCTGCCGAGAACGCCAAGGGCGCGGCCAGTGCCAAGGAAATCGAGCTCGCCAAGCGCCTCATCGATGACATGACCGGCAAGTGGAAGCCCGAGGCCTTCAAGCACACCTACCACGATGACCTGATGACGCGCATCAAGGAAAAAATCCGCAAGGGCCAGGCCAGGGAAATAACGCCGCCCGAGAAGGAGGAAAAGGCCGAGCCGCGCTCCAACGTCATCGACCTGGCGGCGCTGCTGCGCAAGAGCCTGGAAAAAACCCCGGCCGAGCCTGCCGCGAGGAGCAACGGCGCCGGCACCCACCGGCCGGCGCGCCATGGCTCACGACGCGGCACTCACAAAACCGCCGCCCATAAATCAACGTCGGCGCGCAAACGAAGCAGCGGCAAAACGGGTTTGCACGCGGTGGCGAGCCGGGGCGCCGCCACCCGCGCGCGTCGGGCCGCCTGACGGGGGTTCATTTCCATGGCCACAGGACTCGCCCGCTATCACGAGAAGCGCGACTTCCATGCCACGCCGGAACCACGCGGCCATGTGGGGCGCAAAAAATCCCAAGGCCTTGCCTACCTTATCCAGAAGCACGCCGCCAGCCATCTGCACTACGACTTCCGCCTGGAATTGAACGGCGTGCTGCTGTCCTGGGCCGTGCCCAAGGGGCCCAGCCTGGACCCGGCCGACAGGCGCCTGGCCATGCACGTGGAAGACCACCCGCTGGAATACGGGGCTTTCGAGGGCACCATTCCCAAGGGCCAGTACGGCGGCGGCACCGTCATGCTGTGGGACCGCGGCACCTGGGAACCCGTGGGCGACCCCGCCGAGGGTTATCGCAAGGGGCACCTGAAATTCGATCTGCACGGCCGGAAGCTCAAAGGCCGCTGGGCGCTGGTGAAAATGCACGGTGGCAAATACGGCGGCGGCAAGAGCGAGCCG
>Ga0163163_10003455_pt1 | contig 13425 bp, 10 predicted proteins | sample S65metaG_FD_119766 | JGI IMG/M metagenome (GOLD analysis project Ga0163163, IMG submission 119766) | Switchgrass rhizosphere microbial communities from Kellogg Biological Station, Michigan, USA - S6-5 metaG | ecosystem: Host-associated > Plants > Roots > Rhizosphere > Soil | place: USA... | reverse complement strand
CCCGATATCACCGGAGAAACCGCGAATGGAAGGTCAAGAACGGTGATGAGGAGATTCTTTCCTCGAAAGTCGAATTTCGTTATGCACCACGCTGCGGCGATTCCAAACAGCGTATTGAGAGGAACGGCAAAGGCGGCAGCGATCAGAGTGAGGCGAATGGCGGACAGTGTTTCGGGATCGCGAATGGCTTCCCAGTACCCTGCCCAGCCTTTGTCGAAAGCCTGAGCGAAGACGGCCACCAGCGGCGTTACAAGAAACAGACCGAGAAAGACGAGTGCAATGGTGATGAGCAGCCACCGAATGACCTTTCCCGAAATACTCTCGGCATCTCGATGGTGCCGAGTCACGATGTTTCCTGGTACCGGCGGCTTCTGTACTGCAGCAGGTTGATGACAAGCAGCATGGCGAACGAGATCAGCAGCATGACCGCAGCAATGGCCGTCGCTCCCGTGTAGTCATACTCTTCGAGCTTCGTGATAATCAGCAGGGAAGTGATCTGGGTTTTGAAAGGGATGTTCGCTGATATGAAAACTACGGATCCATATTCTCCCAATGCCCTCGCCAACGCCAGCGCCGATCCTGTGACAAGCGCCGGAAGCACGGTCGGAAGGATCACACGGCTGAAGGTTTGCCAGCGCGTGGCTCCAAGGCTTCGTGCGGCCTCTTCAACTTCCATGTCCAGGTCTACGAGAACTGGCTGAACGTTGCGCACAACGAATGGAAATCCAACGAAGGTCAATGCCAGGAGAATTCCTGCAGGTGTGAATGCCACTTTGATTCCCAGTGGAAGGAGATATCGGCCGAACCATCCCTGCTCCGAGTAGATCGCTGCCAGAGACAATCCCGCGACGGCAGTGGGCAACGCAAAGGGCAGATCGACGATGGCATCGACCAATCGTTTCCCGAAGAAGTCGTAGCGCGCGAGTACCCACGCGACAAGAAGACCGAAGACGGAGTTGATCGCTGCTCCGGCAATGGACGCACCAATGGTCAACTTATAGGAGGCGATGACCTGGGGAGACGTTACGGCCGAACGAAAATGGTCCCATCCCCCAGCCGCCGTGCTGAGAAACACGGCGCTGAGAGGAATCAAAATCAGAAGGCTGATGTAAGCGAGAGTGATTCCGGTCGAAATGCCAAAGCCTGGAAGAACATTGCGCCGGGTTGTCATTCCGCGTGCTCATTTTCCGGGCTGATAGATCTTGTCGAAGATTCCCTGGTCATCAAAATGCTTTTTCTGGGCCTGCTGCCATCCGCCGAAATCTGCAATCGTCATCATCGTCACGGCAGGGAACTGCCGAGCATACTTGTCTGCCACAGCCTTGAGTCGGGGGCGATAGTAATGTTTCGCAGCGATCTCCTGCGCTTCAGGACTGTAGAGGAATTCCAGATATGCCTTTGCGACTGCTGCGGTACCGTGTCTTCCAGCGACCTTTTCGACCACCGCCACCGGCGGTTCGGCAAGAATACTGAGGGAGGGTACCACAATTTCAAATTTGCCTTTCGCTCCCGGTTCATTGATGGCCAGATACGCTTCATTTTCCCACGCGATCAGCACATCGCCGATTCCGCGCTGGATAAACGTCGTGGTGGCGCCGCGCGCGCCGGTATCCAGCACGGAAACATTTTTGAATAACTGTTTCATGAAATTTGTCGCCGCGGATTCATTGTTCGCGTTTTGACGCAGCGCGTATCCCCAGGCCGCCAGATAATTCCATCGCGCTCCACCTGAAGTTTTCGGATTCGGTGTGATGACGGAGATTCCAGACCGGATCAGATCGTTCCAATCCTTGATTTTTTTCGGATTGCCACTTCGAACCAGGAAGACGACGGTCGATGTATAGGGCGAGCTGTTGTTGGGGAGCAGGGATTGCCAGTTTGCAGGGAGCAGGCCGCTTTTCTGAGCAATCACGTCGATATCGTACGCGAGCGCAAGTGTGACGACATCGGCCTGCAATCCGACGATTACCGATCGGGCCTGCTTCCCGGAACCGTCGTGGGACTGGTTCACCGTGACGTTGTTGCTCGTTTTGGTCTTCCACGATTTTGCAAAGGCGCTGTTGATTTCACTGTAAAGCTCTCTCGTTGGATCATAAGAGACGTTCAGCAACTTGATATCCGTCGAATACAGAAACCCGCACGTCAGTACCAAAACGATCCAAGAGAGGAAAATTGCTTTCATATTCGTGTCCAGTCCTAGAAAGACCGCCTCAGAGTCAGGCCAAAGGTTCTCGGATCTCCGGGCTGTCCCACATAGAGACCTGAGTTTCCGGGTGCGGCCGAGAGTAAGTCGTAGTAATTCTTGTTCAGAAGGTTACGGGACCAGAGGAAGACCGTCCAGTTGTCCGCTGCGCGGAAGCCAATACGTGCGTTCAGCAGAGCGTACTCCGGAACGACCAGGTACTTTGAGGCACTCGCACTGGAGGAAAATGCGGATCGATAGCTCGAATCAAACGCTCCAAAAAATAGTCCCGGACGGCCGAGCAGTGATCCCTGGGCGGTGTATTCGCCGCTGACGGAGACCGCCCATTTGGAAATTCCCGGCAGGGTGGAACCCGAGATGTCCTTGACCTGCGGTCCGCCGGTTTCCTCAAACGGAGGGGGAGCATCCGGGAAGGAGATGTAACGCCCATCGGTGAAGGCTGCGGCGGTATAGAACGAGAGGTTCTTGTTCACTTTGGCGGTACCGTCGAACTCCGCACCACGCACCCGGACTTTTTCCGCGTTTGCAAGATAGCCGCGAAGGACACCAACCCCGGCATTTACCACTTGAGCCTGAAAGTCCTTGACCGGCGTATCAAAGACCGAAAAGTTTGCTGTGACTCCGGGAAGCGGGGTGGTTTTCACCCCAACTTCATAGTGGCGTACATCTTCAGGCTTAACAGTTGCGGAAGAAAGGACCGGCTGGCCCAGGGCGTCGGTAGGCAGGCCGTTCAAGTTAAGACCGACGGACTTGAATCCTGTTGCGAAGGTTGCGTAGGCGTTCACCGTTTCCGAAACCTTGTAAGCCGCGGTGATCTGACCAGACAGGTTCGTGTCATCGACGTCCGTTTTGTACGCTTGCGGCGCAAATATGGATTGCTGCAATGCGATCAGTGCCGGGTCGGTGGTCTGGAGTCCGCCATAAACCTGCTGATCGAAATCCACGTTCTTCTGGTCATAGTTGAAACGGAGTCCCGGAAGCAGACGCAGGCGGCTGGTCAGGGTCCATTCGAGCTGGCCAAACACGGCTGCACTGACGTTCCGATATTGGAGATATTGGTTGAAGCCATAGCCGTCGAGAAGTCCGGGTGTTGCCGCGGCCGCGGTCGGCGCCAGCAGAAAACGTGCTGCTGCCGAACCTTGTTCCTGCTTGATTACCGGATTCGAGTCGATGCCTTGACGATAGTAGAAGACCCCTGTCACAAAGTTCAGCTGAGAAGAAATTTCACCGGCATAACGGACTTCCTGCGTCCACTGAGACTGCTTCGACGTTCCGGAAGAAATCGTGGTCACCGGCAGGCCGATGAAGTCGCGGTCGTTGGATGGATCCCAGTCCCAATAGCGCCATGAGGTGGACGAAGTCAGCTGACCATGGCCAACCTTCCAGTCGACATTTACCGAAGCGCCGCCGAGGCCCTGATACGACCGGATGGGCGTGTCGACGTCCGTCTTTCGATCGAAGGCGTTGAAGCTTGGAGCGGTGTAATTGAGATCCGAAGCGATCTGCGCGTACTGACGATTCAATGGCCGCAGCGTTGGAGCGACTCCTGCGATCACCTGAGTATTGCCCTTCATCCGCTGCCGCGTGTAATCCCCGGCAAACGTGATCGCTACGCTGCTCGAGGGGATGAACATCCACTGTCCCCGGATTCCCAGGTTGCTGAGGTCATTCACGTCGTTGTTGGTGCGGGTGTTGAGCAGCGTACCATCGCGCTGCGTCCCGGAGAACGACACCCGTGCGGCAGACTTTTTGCCGATCGGACCGGTGATCGATCCCTTCGCCTGAATGAAACCGAGGTTGCCGTAGCTGAGTTCAAAATCCGTTCCCTGCTGGAAACTGGGCTTTCGGGTCGTGACATTGATCGCGCCAGCCGTCGTGTTCTTGCCGAACAGCGTTCCCTGAGGTCCGCGCAGCACTTCGATACGTTCAACGTCCAGGAAGTCCAGGGTTGCAGAAGCCGGCCTGGCGTAGAACACGCCGTCGATGTAGAGGCCGACGCCCGGTTCAATGCCGTCATTGGTAAGCCCGAATGGCGCGCCAAGGCCGCGGATGTTGATCGCGGAGTTTCTCGGATTGGTCGAATAGAATTGAACGGTGGGAAGCAGTTCCTTCAAGCGGTTCACGTTAAAGTCGCCGGACTTTTCGACAACGTCGGCTCCAAGCACTGAGATCGGTATCGGTACTTCCTGCGCTTCCTCCTCGACTCGACGTGCGGTGACAGTGACTTCATCGTTGGTTCGCAGCTGAGGTTGGGTTTCCGCTGCTTGCGGAGCAGGCTCCTGATCTTTGACCCGTTCATTAGCCGGTACAGCGACAACCGCAGCCGGCGGCGTCTGTGCCGCCGTGGATTCGGTTGTCTGGCTGGACTGCGCGGAAACTATCGAAGTGGGGCCTGCAACGGCAAAGGAGCCGGATAAGATCAGTACTGCGAATATAGCGTTTTTCATTTTAGATTCCCTATCGCAGCATTCCGTTTTCACGGTCTGATCTGCGAGTATTTGATTATGATCTACTAAGTCTATCGACTTAGTAGGGTAATATGCGGGTAAATGACTCTCATGTCAAGCGCTGATTGAATTCAGTTGGGATCAGATTCAGATATGGTACATGACGGGTTTACCGGCCTCGGACAATCGCTGACTCCTCCGAATCAGCTCTTCCAAAGTGGTGCCGTCGAGGATTTCGGCCGTCGAGTCGCGGACTTCCTTCATGACGCTGCGAATCCCACAGGTGGTTTCATCAACGCATTCATCGCAGCGGCGATATGCGGTTTGACTGACGCATGGAAGCAGTGCGATTGTCCCATCCAGAGCGCGAATCAGTTCACCAACGGAGATCTGGGACGGATGCCTGCGCAGCTGATATCCACCGCCTTTACCCTTCTTGCTCTCGAGAACTCCTTTTCGTTTCAACTCCAGCAGGATGACTTCGAGGAACTTTCGTGGGATTTTCTCCGCGGAGGCCAGATCCGCAATCAGGACAGGGCCCTGTCCATATTCCCTGGCAAGGACTGCCATAGCTTGGAGACCGTATTTGGCCTTCATGGAAAGCATAACAAGAATATTCTATCAATTTAGTAGGGAATGTGGCTCGGATACTGTGTAGTTGTTCGAGTCGTGACTAGGTCGGGTTGGACTTTAGAAAGGTTCGCGATGCGCCCGATCCCTTTTTCCGATAAGGAGGACGAGGCAGCCGGGGGAATCGTTCGAGTGCGCGCTGGAAGCATTTGTCTTCGGCTTCACGCATTGTCTTTCCGAGCGCCCTCGCCACATCCAGGGACCGTGAGGGGTCTCCATTGCGAGCCATTTTCATTCGGCAGTCGTACTGAACATTCGCACGCGATATTTCAACGTAGAGGTAGTCTTCGTTTGGAAAAATGCGGACAGGCTGAGTCGTGATTAGGACGTTTTTGGGTAGTCGCGCCACTGTAAGGATCCCTCCTTGTCTGGAAGATTTGGGATTGGAACACACTGTAATATGTTTGTAAATAGTTCGACGCAATCTCCCATCTGTTACGATATTTTTCATGAAGAAGACATTGCGGCTTGCAATGGCGCAGATCAATGTGATTGTCGGAGATATCGAGGGCAACACCAGAAAAATTGCAGATTGGACGGACCGCGCGATCGAACTGCAGGCAGATGTCGTCACGTTTCCCGAGCTTGCATTGACGGGTTACCCTCCTGAAGATCTTCTCCTCAAACCTCAATTCATCGACGCCAACATGGCCGCGATCGCGAAGCTGGCCGCACGTACCCACGGCATTACCGCAGTGATCGGTTTTGTCGACAGAAAAGAAGATATCTACAACGCCGCGGCCGTGATCAGCAACGGCGAGCTTCGGAACGTCTACCATAAGATCTTCCTCCCCAATTATGGGGTCTTTGACGAGTTTCGATACTTTCAGGCAGGCCGCGATTGTCCGGTTTTCAAAATTGGAGATGCGACCGTGGGGGTCAGCATCTGTGAGGACATCTGGTATGCCGACGGACCTTTTGTTCAGCAGGCTCTGTCCGGCGGGGCCGAAGTGCTGTTGAATATTTCTTCGTCTCCGTATCACGCCGGAAAGAGAATGTGGCGCGAACGAATGCTGGGTGCAAGGGCAGGAGACAACACCGTCATTGTTGCCTACAACAATCTGATTGGCGGCCAGGACGAGCTGGTGTTTGACGGCGACAGCATGGTGCTGGATCAGAATGGGACGATCATCGCACGCGGTCGGCAGTTCCAGGAAGACCTGGTGATCGCCGATCTTGATGTTGAATCCGTATTTCGTTCGAGGTTGCACGACCCTCGCCGACGGCAGCAGGAAATGAACGCAGTCAAGCCGGCGGCGGAGATTCCGCTTTCCCGGAAAGTGCAGAAGCGCGATCCCATGCCGCCGCGTGGCGAAATCGAAACACCGCCCCCGCTATCCGAAGATGCGGAGATTTATGAAGCGTTGGTGCTTGGCACGCGGGACTACGTCCTCAAGAACGGATTCCGTAAGGTCGTTCTGGGTCTAAGCGGCGGTATCGATTCCGCACTCACTGCTGTCATCGCGGTCGATGCCCTTGGCCCTGAAAACGTCACCGGTGTGTTGATGCCATCGGAGTTTTCATCGCAGGGGAGTATCCAAGATTCTGAAGAACTGGGGAAGAATCTCGGCATCGCCCTGCAGACGATACCGATTACGGATGTGTTCGTGTCCTATAAGAAGTCGCTTCAAAGTGCCTTCAAAGCGGCAAAGCCGGATGTTACCGAAGAGAATCTTCAGGCCCGCATCCGCGGCAACTTCCTTATGTCGCTCTCGAACAAGTTTGGATGGCTGGTGTTGAGTACTGGCAACAAGAGCGAGATCAGCACCGGTTACTGCACGTTGTATGGCGACATGGCCGGTGGCTTTGCTGTCCTTAAAGATGTCATGAAGACCACGGTGTACCGGCTTTCCGAACACTGCAATCGCGTCGCTTGCCGGTCTCGAATTCCGCGCGCCATCATCGACAAGCCACCTTCGGCGGAATTGCGGCCAAACCAGCTGGACGTCGATTCGCTCCCGCCCTATGACGTGCTGGATCCGATTCTCAGGGCGTATGTCGAAGAAGACCGCAGCTACCAGGATATGCTCGACCTCGGATTTGACGGTTCGATTGTTCAGCGCATTGTGCGGCTGGTCGACGTCAATGAATACAAACGCCGGCAGGCTGCGCCCGGCGTGAAGATTACTCCGCGAGCCTTCGGACGTGACCGTCGCATGCCGATAACCAACCGATTTCGCTAGTTCGATTTTGACGGATTCGTAACCTTGTCTGCGGACGCGCACAACGACGACAGAAAATGTGCGCGGGTTCCCAGGTTTCCCGTTGGACTTTCACAGAGCATCGTCACATCAAACCCATCCTTTGCCAGCTGTTCCAGCTTGTATTTGATACCGCCCAGCGTCCGTGCCGCGTCGCGCGTCAGTATTTCCGGATCGTAGAGACGATCGAGAACTCCCACGACCAGGATCTGACGTGCCTGCAGATCGCGTTGAACAGTTTGAAAACGAGACCAGATTTCTCCGGGTGTTTCCAGCGTCCCGAGAGCCTCGGGAACAGGTTGGGATGCGGTCGTCCGAATAATATGGAGCAGGCCGGCGGAGTGCGGAGCGCATCGGCTGATGTGCGACGGCTGAAAGCAGCCGAAGGCGTCCAGGATCAGAAGAGGTTCGCCACTTTCCGTTAAATCGGCGCTGAGTTCCAGCGCGGCATCCTGAATGGAACGGTCGGAAATACAGACCCGGAATCGTCCTGGTATTGATTCAGCCATTGTTTCCACCGTTGTTTCTGTCAGTGTCTCAGCTATTGTCTCGGCCACAGCTCCCGCGCTATTGGTCGCCGTTTCAATATTCATTTCAGTGTTCATTTTGATTTCTCACCTTTCCCGGAATTCCCTACAAGCCGCATGACTCCGGCCACCCGGCCGGCGATGCGGAAATTTTCGGAGTCCCTGTTGGAAATCACGATCGGGCTGAATCCGGGATTTTCGGCCTTCAGCGTGATGCCACGCTCCGTCTTGTGAAATCGTTTTACCGTTGCTTCGTCGCCGATCAGCGCAACCACAATTTCGCCTTCCGCCGCGGTGGACTGCGGGTGAACCAGCACATAATCCCCATCCAGGATGTGAGCACCCACCATACTGTCTCCCCTCACTCGCAGCAGAAATGCTCCAGGCACTGCCCACTTCTCCGGCATTTGAAGGACGTCTTCAATATTCTCCTGGGCCAGAATGGGCAGACCAGCCGCGACACTGCCGACAACCGGAATGCCTCCCTTACGGGCGGATTCGGATACCGAGATCGATCTCGACAGAAATCGCTGTTTTTGCAGACAACCTTTCCGCTGAAGTGCGGACAAATGGTCCTGTACGGTGGCCGGATAGATTCCAAACTTCTTGCCAATTTCGCGAACCGACGGCGGGTATTGGTGCTCTTCCAGGTATTTCTGAATGAAATCGAGTATGGCCTGTTGTTTTTCGGTAAGCATATCCGACCTTATACCGAACACTCGTACGGTAGTCAAGCTTTGGTTGGAGTCGTGCCAAAGAGGTTGCCATGAATTTGCAACGTGGTTCCGCGCTGGTGATGGCTTTGATGCTGCTGACGTTTTTGATGATCCTCGGAAGCGCATTACTGACTTCGGTCACTCTGGACGTGGCGATTGGCGAAAATTATCGATCGGAAACGCAGCTGCTGTACCTGGCCGAGACCGGAATTGAAGAGGCGCGGAGTCTGCTTCGAAGTGCTTCGAGTACGCCATCCCAACTGCTGCAATCGGCAGCTGGCTCCGACGGTCTTCTCTCAGGATCGAGAGATCTGGGTATCCTGCTCGCCTCAACCGATGATCTTCCTTTCATCAACGGCGGAGCGCGATCCATCCCTCGGCTTGCGATCGATACTTCGGGAAAACCGGCTGGCCAGTATTACGTTTTTCTGAGAAATGATGCGGCCGACGGGATGACCAGTCTTACAGATTCCAACAAAGTCCTGACGCTTTTGAGTGTGGCGATGCTCGGTGATGCTCGGAAAGTCCTGGAGGTGACCGTCAGAAAGTGGCAGTTCCCGCAGTTGCCGGCGTCCCTGGTGTTGTCCGGGTCGCCCGTGCGATTCATTCCAGCCGATTCAAGTTCCGAAATTTCCGGGATCGACATCACGGCGAATGGAGGCGACAGACGGTCAATCGGAGTACGAACTGTCCCGGATCAGTCGACGATCCTTGCGAGTATTCCAGGTGGGACTGAAATCCAATACCCAGGCCAGGGAAATCCCAGCCCTCCGCCAGCAGACGTTGGTGTCATCGATACCCTGCTGGATCCCAGGCTCCGGACTCCGGCCGGTATGGAGCGAGTCGTTGAAAGAATCGTTGAAAATGCGTCGGATTTGAGCCGTCCTGGCTGGAACGGTACAACTGTACTGGGTAATATCGGAACCACCAGCGATTATCGAATTGCTGTCGTGAACGGAGATTGCGTCCTGGGATCGGGCACAGGGTTTGGAATTCTTCTGGTGCGAGGCAACCTTTCCCTGACCGGCAGTTTCCGGTGGAACGGACTTGTGCTTGTCATCGGCCAGGGTTCGATTGCCACTGTTGGCGCTGCCATCGGTACGATATCCGGCAGCGTCCTTATCGCGCGAACACGCGCGAGTGATCGAAGTCCTGCAAACGAACTGGGCACGATACTAACGGCGCCGGGTCCCATTGAAGCCGATTTCGGCGGAAGCGGAAACAGTCTTCGACTGGAGAACCCGGGCGCGGCGAGTCTGGACCTCGTGAATCGGAGGTTTCCGTTTTTGCCAATCTCTATTCGAGAGTACTAGCCTCGGGCCCTCCGGGTGCCTTCCGGATCTTCAAACAGGTACTTCATCCGGCTCTTATAGATAAAAAGATTGGGCAGGACGTTGCGAGTGATGCGGATGATGTCTTTGTCGTAATACTCAATCCATCCACGTACTTCTTCACCATCGATCAGTTTCACAACAACAGGAGTCTTGTTTTTCGAAAGTTTGTCGATGTATTCGGTTTCGCGGAATGTCGTTTCCGGTGCGGCCTGCCAGCGATCGCGGCGGCTGGTAAATTCGGGCGGTGTTCGTGTAACCATCCTCAGAGTATGGGGAATTTGACACGGCGAGGCAAGAGTCTCCAATTCGGATGAATGCTAAGATCGTCTCGTGAAGATAGAAGCGCTGCTCTTTGATATGGGCAAGGTGGTTCTCGACTTCAATTTTGAACTCGGGATGGAAAAGCTCGCCGGCAAATGTGGACTTCCGCCCGAAGAATTCAAAAAGGTTCTTTTTAACAAGGATTGGATCAGACCCTATGAGCGCGGCGAAATTTCGACCGCCGATTATCATCGGTACCTCTGCGAAACCGGCCAGCTTCGAATGGACCTCGCGGATTTCCACCAATCCTGGTCGTCCGTATTCCTCCCGGGTCTTCTGGTTCCGGAATCCCTTCTCGAGGATCTCCGCCGCCGTTACCCACTAATCCTGGTCTCCAATACCAATGAATCCCACGTCGAATACATTGAGAAACACTACACGGTGCTTCAGTATTTTGACGTGAAGATTTTTTCTCATGTCGTGGGTTCTCTGAAGCCGGACCGGAAGATTTATGAGGCCGCAATTGCAGCTTCGGGGAAACCCCCTGGAGCATTATTCTTTACGGATGATCGTGAAGAAAACATCAGGGCCGCCGAAGACTTTGGGATCCGAGCGCACCGGTTCACAACGGTTCCACGTCTGGTTGCGTCGCTACGCTCCCATGGCGTGGAGGTATCTCAATCCTTCACCTGATCTTTTTACATTCTTTTGCAGAAACGAAACCCGATCCGTGACAGAACGTAGTAACAGGCAAATCGCGCCGAGTATCTTTGAAATGTGAGAGTCTTTCGGTGTATCCGCATGGATTTTTCTCAGGTAGAATGTCGCGGGAAATCGGAAAACAAAGAAAGTAATGCTGCTGATTTCAGCAGCCGGCCATAAGTTTAATGAGCATTTTTGAGTTCTTTTTCAAATACAAGCCCATCGTTTATCAGAAGGGCCGACTGGCCTTCCAACTGTTGGGATCCAAGTGGTGGTTTCTGCCGGTGGCCGCGCTCGCCATTGTTGCCGCTTACCTGTTCTATCGCGCCGTCACCGGTGAAAAGCGGTCTCCATGGCTGATCGTTTTGCGGGCCGTGACACTCGCCGTTCTCCTGTTCATGTTCCTTCGGCCGGTGCTGAATATCTCGACCGTATTGCCTCAGGACAGTTACCTTGCGGTGGTCATCGACAATTCCGAGAGCATGACCATCAAGGATGACGGCAAAACCCCACGGTCCGAGCTGCTGAATAAGCAGCTGGCCGAAACCAGTCTGATCAAGAGACTCACTGAGAAATTCAAAGTCCGGCTGTATCGATTCGACAAGGAAGCCGAGCGCACCGATAAACTGGAGAACCTGACTTTCGGCGGCAAAAGCACGCGAATCGAATCGGTAACCGAGCTCCTGCACGAGGAACTCGGCACGGTTCCTCTTTCCGGCGTGGTTCTAATTACGGATGGAGCCGATAACGGGTCTCAGCAGTTCTCCGAATCCCTCGCACGTCTGGAAAGCCGTAAGATTCCGTTCTACACGATCGGCGTCGGTACAGATCAGATCTCCAAAGATGCGGAGATTCTGAAGGTATCCGCGCCACGCGAAATGCTGAAGGAATCCACTGCAGTCGTCACTGTCTCCTTCCGAAGCCACGGGTTTGCCGGGCAGAAGGGTGTATTGAAGGTCCGGGAAAGCGACGGCAAACTCGCCAAGGCAGAAGACGTTACTTTCGGCCTCGACGGAGAGATTGCGGAAAAATCGGTCGACCTGCCGGTCAAGAACGAGGGCTTTCGCGTTTTCACTTTTTCAATCGAAGCGAAAGACGACCGGATCGCGGAGAATAATCAGCTGGATGCGTTGATCACTGTCCGCAACGACCACCCGAAGATTCTTTACATCGAAGGGGAACCTCGCTGGGAATACAAATACCTGCGGCGAGCCATTGAAGACGACAAGAATCTCCAATTGGTTTCAATGCTGCGGGAGTCCCAGAACAAATGGATCGTCCAGGGCGGTGTCGACGACAACGACAAGAAGCTGTCCCAGGACAACAAAGACGGTGGTGGATTTCCAAAAAAGAAAGAGGATCTCTACCAATATAAAGGGCTGATATTCGGCAGCATCGAAGCACCTTTCTTTACACAGGATCAGCAGGACATGGTTGTCGACTTCGTCAACAACCGCGGTGGCGGTTTTCTGATGCTTGGCGGAAAGAATTCATTTTCCGGCGGTCATTACCAGACGAGTTCAATCGCCGACATCCTTCCCGTGGAGTTGCCTTCCGACAAACTCAATATATTTCAGATCGTCAAGCTGATGCTGACCGATGCCGGCAAGAGCAACACGCTGACGAAGCTGTCTCCCGAAGCAGAAGCAAATGCCAAGACATGGGCGGACCTGCCGGCCCTCGGAGATTTTAATAAAACCCTGGACGCAAAGGCCGGAGCGGTTGTGCTCGCAAAGGGGCAGGCGGAGGGCGGCTTGAGTCCCACGCTGATGGCCTATCAGCGGTATGGCCGAGGCCGTTCCATGGCATTCATGAGTGGTACCAGCTGGCACTGGCAGATGGAACTGGATCACAAGGATCAGACCCACGAAATGTTCTGGAAGCAGGTGCTTCGCTGGATGGTCAATTCGACACCCGATCCGGTGACGATTACCTCGGATAAGGATACCTATCTGCCTGGAGAGTCGGTCAACCTCTCCGCGGATGTTGCCGACAAGAGCTTCAATCGAATGAACAACGCTCGTGCGGTTGTCAAAGTCACCGATCCCACGGGCGTTGTTCAAACGCTGCCGATGGATTGGGGTGGTTCCGAGGATGGCACGTATCGTGCCCAGGTTCGAACGGGGCCGGAGGGTGTTTATCAGGTGAATATCGAAGCGGCGGCGGGCGAAACACCGCTGGGCACCAATAAGAGTGCATTCCAGGTGAAAAACCGGCCGGTCGAGTTCTATAACGCCTCGCTGGATGCGAACTCCTTGAAGGCCATTGCCGGACAAACCGGCGGCCGCTACTACCCTTTGTCGAAGATGGGGGATGTTCCCGACGATGCGATTTATGTGGAAGGGGAGTCGTCTTTCGTCGAGCAGAAAGAACTCTGGGATGTGCCCGCGCTGTTTATGCTGCT